>Ga0172376_10004228_pt1 | contig 16497 bp, 12 predicted proteins | sample Lak35m_FD_121114 | JGI IMG/M metagenome (GOLD analysis project Ga0172376, IMG submission 121114) | Freshwater microbial communities from Kabuno Bay, South-Kivu, Congo - kab_092012_35m | ecosystem: Environmental > Aquatic > Freshwater > Lake | place: Democratic Republic of the Congo: South-Kivu... | reverse complement strand
TGAACGCCACATCACTGACCGGTTGCGATAGATGATCGAGACCGTGCGGCTCGACCAGCGAGTCGCCTGAATTGATAACAACCCTTACCCTTCCAGATACAGGAATCAAGAGACCATGAAAGAGGTGGATTACAGCAGCTACGTCAAGGCATTTACCCGCCTGTTCGAGGCTTACGATGCGGCTGCGCCCTACATCGAAACGACAGACGACTTTCAGTATTACGTCAATCGCAAGCGTACCTGGCTGGAACGACTCAAATCGCCCGAGTTTCCGGTTGCCTTTTTAGGGGCTTTCTCCGCTGGAAAAAGCACCATCATCAATGCCGTGCTGGGCGATGACATCCTCCCGCAGGCCACCAAATCCTTTACGGCCATTCCCACCCTCATCCGCAAGGGTCGCAGCAACCGGGCCGTGATCCACTATCTCGACCAGCCGGCCCGGGAGGAACTCAGAAACCTGTATGTCGGTGAACTGGCCAAGGAACTGCGCAAGCAATCCGAAAACTACGACAACCTGGATCATGTCGAACTGCTACAGCGTCTGGACAAGGATATCGAGCAGCACAAAAACCAGTTGGGTTCATTCAGCAAGCAGAAATTTTTCGATGAACTCAAAATCCTGATTACCGGCTGGAACAAATTGACGGGAGCCGTCAGGGAAATAGACCTGGCCCAATTACCGCTTTATGTCACGGAAGACTATGAAGACGTGTTGTTCGTCGATCAGGCCGAGGTCTTTCTGGCCCAGGTCAACATTCCGGACAATGTCGTACTGGTCGACTTGCCGGGGCTGGGTGTCGTTAATCCCCGCCACCGCAAAGTCACCAAATCCTACGTCGAAAACGATGCCAAGGCCTTTGTCATCGCCATGAAGGTTTTTCACCTGCTGGAGGGGGAAGAAATCGAACTGCTGGCGGAAATCCACAGCCAGCGCAAGCGGGTGTTGCAGCGGGCGTTCTGGGCCATCAACCAGTGGGATGTACTCAGTGGCCAGCAAAAAAAGGAAGAACTGGCCAATTTCAACCAGAAAATCGATCACTACGGGTTTCAGATCGCCAAGGAGCGGGTTTTCAAGGTATCCGCCCTGAACTACCTGCTGCTCAAACGGATACAGGAAGGTCGCCTTGAGCAAAGCCCCAACCTCCGGGAACACATCGACACCCTCCGCAAGGCCATGGGCAAGATTCCCGAACGACCCGCCGAAGCCGAGTCTGCCCTGAAAACGCTTGAAGAAGCCAAAAACTTCAACACGTTCAAAACCGGTTTGTTCGATTACCTCGCACAAACGGCCAGGGCCGAGTTTCTGGAAGAAGCCCGGGCCGAATACCTGGAACTGGCCAAACGTCTGCGGGAAAAACTGGAGCCCTGGTATGAGACCTACCGGAACATCAACGATGACAGCCTCAAAAACACGTTCATCGCCAGTGAGCTGTCACGCCGACAGGATAGCGTGTTGCGGGAATTGCGGCTCACGGTAGAAGAACACATCAAGATACTCCGGACCGAAATCCTGCCGGATCTGATCTTCTGGCGGGATCAGGATCAAAAACAACTGGCCCAGCAGATTGCAAAAACCATCGACAACCTGGATCGCAAGACCCTGAAAAACGAACTGCTGAGAGGGCTCGACCTGCACAGTGTCATCAGCCGTTTGCCGCACAAGATAGAAGAAAAACTCAACATCCAGCACACCTTCCGCGAACAACTGCAACAGGTGCTGGACGACCAGGTCGTCAAACCGCACCTGTACCGCCTGCTCGACAGCATCACGACCCTCGACGCGCTGCCGGATGAGATCGTGGCACTCTTGCGTGACCGCCTGAGTGGACGGGATTTGCTCAACCGGTTGAAAGGCCTGTGCGATGTCTTTCTGTTTGAATACGGTGAAGTAATCGACGAACTGGGCCGCACCATCATGGCCCGGGAAGAGACTGAACGGCAGAACAACCCGGAGCAGATAGTTCAACTGATACGGCAAAATGCCGACCTCGGACTGGAAGTGGCGCGGCGGCTCAATTTGCTCGGGACGGATGCTACGGTCAAGGACATGCTGGCCCTGGGAATTGAAAAGCTGACCGATATCTATGTCGATCTGGCGGAAACCCGCCAGTTTCTGGTGTCAACGGTCACCCGTAATGACGAAATAGACCGCGCCCTTGAATGCTACCGGACGGGTTTGCTCGACTATACCCGCCAGCAGCAAAGACAGATCAACCGGTATGCCCGTCGGGGTATCAAGAACTACTTTGAAGAACTGGAGCAGGCTCTGCTGCACTATTTTGAAGCCAGCAAGGCAGAGGTGGCCAAGGTCATCATGAAGCAACTCACCCAGGATATCGATGCGGAACTCAGCGCGGAACTGGAAAAACAGCGGGTGATCAAGGAATCCTTCCAGGCAGTCAATAATGCACTGACCCGGGGCAAACGCTCCATGGATACCGAGGCCGCCGCCCTGCTCAAACAGAGCAGCAATGGCCCTGTCACTCCGGTAGCCTGAAGGCCATCAATCAGGGCCAAGCGATTGTCACCTCATTCACCAAACAACTGATGGTCGATCTGGTCGCACAGGCAGTGGGTCAACAACAGGTGCATCTCCTGGATGCGGGCCGTACTGCCGGAAGGAATGCGCAGTTCCAGATCGGTCTCCCGCAACAGCGGAGCCAGCGCACCGCCGTCGCGCCCGGTGAGGGCGATGACCGACATGTCCCGGTCGTGGGCGGCCGTGACGGCCTTGAGCAGATTGCCGGAATTGCCACTGGAGGTGTAGAGGATCAGCAGATCACCGGCATGACCCAGAGCCCGGATGGGTTTGGCAAAAACCTCGTCATAACGGTAATCGTTGGCGATGGAGGTCAGGGTGGAAGTATCGGTCGTCAGGGCGATGGCGGGCAGTCCGGGTCGGTCCCGTTCAAACCGGTTGAGCAGTTCGGACGACAGATGCTGGGCATCGGCTGCTGATCCACCGTTGCCGCAGGTCAGAATCTTGCCATCACTCAGCAGGCACTGGGCCATCCTCATGCCGGCGATGCCGATCATTTCACCCAGCAGGTTCAGGGTTTCGTGCTGAACCTCTGCATGAGTCACAAACTGATAACTGATACGTTCTCGGGTGTTCATTGGTTTTAATGCTTGTCGGTTGGAGTATCCGTAGCGGGCCTCGCCCTAGTTGACGCGAAAGGCGTCCTTGATCCACCGGAGGTTGAATCGACCCTGCCCGGAGGACAGGGCGATGACATCGAAGCGCATGGTGGTTCTGATGCGCTTTTCCTTGTAGTACCAGGTCGCCGTCTTGATGATTTTGGCCTGCTTGCTGCGGGTGATGCTCTCTTCCGCACTGCCATGACGGCTATCATTGCGATAACGCACCTCGATGAAAACCGTAATGGCATCATCGCGCATGATGAGATCGATTTCTCCCCCCTGAACCCGGTAGTTGCGTTCGATCAACACCAAACCCCGTTCCTGCAGCCAGGCCAGGGCAAAGTCCTCGGCCTGCTGACCGATGCTGCCTTCCTTGAGAAAACTCAAGGTGATGTACCGGTAACCGGCATGAGCGGTGCCGTGCCCCGCACTTCCGTCTGACCGTTCTGAAACCGGGCGCACCGCATCTGCCGCTCGAAACGGTTACCGTTGCGCAAGGCCAGTATGCCCGTCATGCCCGCGTGGCGGTACTGCCCGTCCTGCCGCAGGGCATCGAGTTCCGGCAGTAACCGGTACGCATCGATGCCGAGGGCAATCAGTTTGACGTAGTCCGGTTTCGTACCCTGTATGACGGCGGACAGGTGATCGGCTGACAGGGGATCTTCCGTACCGTGGTCGAGCAACCAGGGCACATCACAAAAAATGGCACCGTTCATGTCCTGATCCCCGGCGGGATCGGGTTGACCGGAAAAAACCTGCGATGTCGCATAAATGGGCAGGGCACTGGCGGTTTGATACAGGATTTGCGGTACCAGCAAACGGGCATCCCGGGTATCGGCTATCAAATAAATGAAACCATCCCGCTGGGCAGGAGGCAGGGCAGCCAGCAGGTTTCTGACCGGTTCGGTGTAGTCCGTACCGTGGTAGGGATAAACCTGGCTCGCCAGCAGTTTGCCGCCGATCTTTTGCCACCAGCCGGAAAAATGACTGGCAATACGCTGGCCGAAATGGCTGGAGGGTGCCAGTACCAGGGCCGCATGATAACCGTCAAACCAGGCACTCGCAGCGGTCTGCTCGACTTCCTGCTCGGGGCTGAGACTCAACTGATAAACCTTGTCGTGTTGTACGTTGGCTACCTGGTTCAGGGCCAGCACCGGCACGGAAGAACCCGCCCCCTGAACGATGGCACTGACCTGCTCCTTGATGAGTGGCCCCAGAATGGCCGACGCGCCGGCATTCACCAGTTGCTGATAGAGACCCGTAATGTCACCCGACTGACTGTCCAGTACCTGCAGGGGCCGTTTGCCGGGATCGGGATCGGCCTGATAAGCGGCCTCCATCCCGGCCTTGATGGCGGTAGCCGCTTCTGCATACGTTCCACTCAGGGGCAACAGGACACCGATGAACGAAGATTGGGCTGGTGTCACGGCCGGCGGTGTCGGGGATAATGGCGTGACTTCCACGCCCGCCGTCCGGCTTTGAACCAGACTGGCCAGGAAAGCACCGTTTGCCGGGTGACCCGGAAACTGTTGCCGCCACTCAGCCAGAACCGGCTCCTGACGGGCTGGACTCGCCTGACCCAGGCGGCGAACCAGGGCCATCCAGCCGCCCAGGACATCAGGCGGAGGCGGCTGTCGACTGGCCAGCACGTCCGCTGGCAGTCTGGAGAGCGTTTCATAGATGAGCGTCTGGGTACGCAGGATTTCTTCCGGACGACTTTGGAAGCGACTGGCCAGCACGGATTCACGGGCACTTTCGAGCAGGTTCCCGAGCTGGTTCCACGCAGAGGCCCTGAGTACGTGAAAATGAGCCTGTCGCGGAACATCAAGCTTTTTGGGGCGTACGGCATTCAGCTTGGCCATGGCTTCACGCGCCTTGCCTAGGCTCAAATCCAGCCGACTCCTGAGCAACAGCAACTGATCCCGGTCTTCGTCATCCAGTTCATCGGGATCGACCGAGGCGGCCAATCGCTGTGCCAGGGTCGCCTGTCCTGCACGCAAGGCTGCATCGGTGGCCTTGAGGCGAAAGTAATCGGGATAACCTGTCGAGTCGGCCAGTTCCTGGTAGCTGCTGAGGGCGGCCCTGTAGTCGCCCTGAACCAGCAGGCGGTCAGCCGTTGCAACCCGGGGATCAGAGGCTACCCGCTGGGCGATGGGCCCGGCGCACCCGGCGAGGGTGAGTGCGGTCAGGGCGGCTAAAAAACGGTAAGATTTAGACATACACCAACTTGAAAAGGAGACCTGTAACGTGACTGTACGAGGCATACTATATCTGGTCGCAACACCCATCGGCAATCTGGGTGATATCAGCTTCCGGGCGGTGGAGGTGTTGAAGCAGGTCGCGTGGATCGCCTGCGAAGATACCCGTCACAGCCAGCCCCTGCTGCATCATTATGGCATCACGGGCCGCCTGCTGACCGTGCATGAACACAATGAAGGGGAGCGGGTCACGGTGGTATTGAAGTATTTGTCGGCGGGTGAGTCCGTCGCCCTCATCAGTGATGCCGGTACCCCGCTCATCAATGACCCGGGTTTTCCGCTGGTTCGTGCGGCGATCGAGGCCGGTTTCCGGGTCGTTCCCCTCCCCGGAGCCTGTGCGTTGATCAGTGCCCTGTGCGGGTCGGGTCTGCCCACCCACCGCTTCAGTTTCGAGGGATTCCCTCCCCGAAAATCAACCGCCAGAATCGCCCTGCTGGAGGATTTACGATATGACCCGAGGACACTGGTATTCTATGAAGCCAGCCATCGGGTAAGGGATTTCCTGAGCGATGTGGGCCGGGTCTTTCCCGGAGACAGACCGCTGGTCATTGCCAGGGAATTGACCAAACGGTTCGAGACGCTGGTGCGAACCACCGTGGAAACGGCATCCGTGCGGGTGGATGAGGAGGCGGACATGCAGAAGGGCGAGTTCGTGATACTGATCGCGGGACACCCGGAAACCCATCCTGACGAAACCCGAACCCGGGAGGCTCTGCGGGTACTGAAATTGCTTATGGCGGAATGCAGCCTCAAGACGGCCGTCAACCTGACTGTGAACATCACGGGTGCCAGGAAGGATGAAGTATACCGGGAAGCCTTGCGAATCAAGTCGGGCGAACCCTGTCAGGTCACTGGGGACGACCCTCGCGGGTAGACTCACGCAACGGCTGTTGTGCTTCTGCCGCCTTGCCACCCTTGACACTGTCGCCTGTCAGTTTGTCGATCATGTCTTCCCAGGAGGTGTACTGTTTGAACGCGGGATGCCCGGCGGCAATTTTTACATCGACTTCGTGGCGGGCCAACTCAATGATTTCATCCGGTTTTTTGCCGTCTACTGCGTCCGTGAATGCCGCCGGTCCTTCTTCGGATTTGATCTTGTCAAGAATTCCGAAGGCCGTATCGAACACGACCCGGTTATCCGTGGACAGGTAGCGTTTGACCTGTATGGCTGAACGATAGGCCGTTTCCCGTGAGTGGCCATTGATGGAATCCGTCCGGTGCATGAACGCAGGGAGGAAATAGATGATGGCCAGTACTGCCATGACACCCGCAAGTATTTTCATTGTTATATCTCCGGAAATTGGTGGTTGAACCTGATTTTTTGTTGTGATCCGCTGTTGCCACGCGGCAGGCTAAAGACTGCCTGAGGGAACATGAGTTCCTGCCGATATGCGTTTTTATCTGCCTTATGACACAATACCTTATGCTTCCCTGTAGCCTGATTCATAGTGTATCAAGATGTTAGATATAAGCCGACTGATGCCGCACGGCATGTGTTTTGAGTGGCGACCCGAGCTGCTGTTGACCCACAGCCTGTCCGATGGAATAACCGCCCTCGCCTATTTTTCCATTCCGGTCATGATCATTCAGATCATCCGTCGCCGCCCCGTACTCCGGGTGGGCAATGTATATCAGTTGTTCGTCCTGTTCATCCTGGCCTGCGGCATGGGTCATGTACTTGAAATCTGGACGATCTGGTATCCGGATTACTACCTGCAGGCCCTGTCCAAAGCGTTTACGGCGGTTGTTTCGATGCTTGCGGCCTTCAAACTGTGGCGACTGTCTCCCTTGCTCGAAAAATTGCCCAGCCTGGATGAATACGAAGCCCGGAATCAGGCCTTGCAGGAGGAGATACTGGCCCACATCGCCACCGAAGAATACCTGCGTCAGCAGAAACTCATGACCGAGCAGCTTCGGGAAACCCTGAATGAATATGCCCTGGTCAGTATCACGGATGCAGACGGTGTCATCGTTTACGCCAATGACAAGTTCTGTGCGGTATCGGGTTACACGCTTGACGAATTACTGGGAAAGACGCACCGCATCGTTAATTCAGGCTATCACGATGCCGGGTTTTTCAAAAACATGTGGCGTACCCTCCGCAGCGGCCAAACCTGGCGTGGCGAGATTCGCAATGCACGCAAGGACGGCACACACTATTGGGTCGATGCCATGATTCACCCCATCAGCGGGGAGCAGGGATCGGCCTGCCGGTTCATCAGCGTCCGCCGGGAAATAACCGATGAAGTCGAGAACCGCAAGCGTCTGGCCCAGGGTAAACAGGATGCCGAGCTGCTGGTCAGGCAGATACTGGAAAACTTGCCGGCCTACGCCGTCATCAAGGACGAGACCGGCCGGATGATCTATGCCAATCTTCAGACCAGCCGACTCTTCGGCAAATTGCAGGCTGAAATTCCCGGTCACTATGATATCGCGTTTTTCACCCCGGAAGTGGGTTCCAACATCCGGGCCGATGAACTCAAGGTTTTACGGGAAGGCGTTGCGGTCACGCATGAGGAAACCATACAGGTACCCGGAAATCCCGAGGTGCGTCATGTGGTGGCGGCCAAGGTACCCCTGCACCGCGAAGATGGTTCCATCAAGGGCTTGCTTGTCATTGCCAATGACATCACCCAGCAGAAACTGAACGAAAGCAGGATCAAGGAGTTGGCTCATTTCAATCAGTCTGTCCTCGATTCACTCACATCGAAAGTCTGCGTCATCGACGCGCAGGGTGTCATTCTGGCCGTCAACCGGGCCTGGAAAGAGACCGACGGATACCCGAATGTAGTCGGACTCGGGGAAGGTCGCAATTATCTCGATCTGTGTGAGGCCGTCGCATCACAGGATGAGGTATCGCGTCAGATCGGCATCCGTTTACGCGCCATCATTGCCGGCCATAACGACCATTTTTCGCTGGAATACCCGGCAAACTCGCCACTCGATGCGGCTGAAACCCTCTGGTATCTGCTCGATGCCACCCGGTTCCCCGGAGAACCGGTGCGAATCGTGGTCAGTCACACCAACATTACCGAGCGGATGCGCCTGGGTCAGCAACTGAAAACCCAGGAACAATTGCTGGCCACCATCCTGGATAACGTAGGTGCCTGTGTCTACATGAAATCCACGGATTTGCGTTATCTCTACGCCAACCCTCAGTGCGCAACCCTCTTTGAACGCAGCCCGGCGGAAGTCGTGGGGGCTACGGATTACGAAATCAGTTGTGAATCCACAGGTCGGGAACTGGAAAAACTCGACCGGCTCGTGCTGGAAAAGGGGGAGCGGGTCGAAGGACTGGAAATCTTCAAACGCACCGATGAGGCTCCGGCCCAGTATTTGTGGAGTATCAAATTACCGCTGCGCCAGAACGATCAAGCCATTTCGGCCCTGCTGGGCATTTCGACTGACATCACCAACGTCAAACGGCTCGAAGACGAACGACTCCAGTTGATGGAAAAATCGGCACGGGCCAAAACCGATTTCATGGCCAACATCAGCCACGAAATCAGAACCCCCATGAACAGTGTTCTGGGGGTGACCGAACTGCTGCGCGACACCCCGCTGGATACCGAGCAATCCCACTACCTCGACATTCTTCAGTTTTCCTGCCAGCACGTTCTCTGCCTGATCAACGACATGCTGGAGCTATCAAAAATCGAGGCCGGGCACTGGAGTGTGGAGAAACGGCCCTTCAAGTTATCTGCAATGCTGGCTGCCGTACTCAAGAGCCTGATTCCCCTGGCGACCAACAAGGGACTCGATCTCACCCTGACGATCAGCCCGACGCTGCACGATCACTACGTTGGCAGCCCCTTGCGTATCGGACAAATCATCACCAACCTGGTCGGTAACGCGATCAAATTTACCCAGGCAGGCCATATCGGCGTCATCATCGAGCAGGCCGCCGATCAATCAGCGGCGGCAGAACCCGACCAGACCGTGCTGCATTTTGCTGTCAGGGACACCGGCATAGGCATTGCGCCGGAACATCAGGCACGCATCTTCAAGGCATTCGAGCAAATCGAACACGGCGGTGACCTGCAGGTGCAGGGGACAGGACTGGGCCTGACCATCAGCTCGAGTCTGGTTTATCTGATGGGTGGACAGCTCAAGGTCGAAAGTACCGAGGGGGTGGGCAGCACCTTCTACTTCGAGCTTCCCCTGCAACGCGGGCAGGTCTCCCTGGAGGTGGAGCCCTCACAACATGCGACCTCCCTCTCGCTGGAAAACAAAAAAATCCTGCTGGTGGAAGACAATGAAATCAATCGGGAGCTGGTTGTGGCACGCCTCAAAAAGCTGGGCTGCATCATCGACACGGCAGAACACGGTCAAGAGGCACTGGAACAGTTGCGCCGACAACGGTTTGATCTTATTTTGATGGACATGCGCATGCCGATCATGGACGGGCCTACCGCAACGCGATTGTTCCGGATCGAAGAAAAGGAAGCCGGTTGGCCTTATACCCCCGTTCTGGCCCTGACAGCCAATGCCCACGAGGAAGACGTGCGAACCTGCCTGGATGCCGGCATGGACGGACACCTGGGCAAACCCTTTACTGTCGACATGCTGATGGAGGGCATCACCCGGATGTATGAAACGCTCAACGGTAAAAACCGGGCAAGCCGCGATGAAACCCCGGTCGAAGAGGCGGGAGATGCCGTCATACTGGACATTGCCTCTGCCCTGCAAATGACCGCCGGCGATGAGGAATTGCTGCTCGTCATCGAAAGCAAATTCGTGGCACGTTACCCTGAATTGCTGGCCCGGATTTGGCTGGCGATCGACACCGGCAATGGCGAACTGGGGCAGGATGCTGCCCACACCCTCAAAGGCAATGCAGGTTACCTGTGCGCCCACGAACTGAAAAAATATGCTACAGTGCTGGAGACCCTGTTCAGGGACAACCAGATGGAGTCCGCCAGGGCCACCATGGCCGCATTTGAACAGGCACTCCAACACCTGATCGTGGCCATCGGCGAACATCAGCAAAAAAACAACAGGGAATCCGGAGAATGAGTACCCCGTGAAAAAACACAGATTCATACTCGGCATCGGTTCACAACGCGCCGGTTCCACCTTGCTGCATCGACTACTGGAACGCTCCACCGCCGTGTTCATGCACCCACTCAAGGAGCTTCACTACTTTGATACCCTGTATGGTTACCGGTCACGGGAGGCCCTGAAGAAATACTCCCTGAGTCAGATCAGTCGGGAAATCAACCGCATCATCGACGCAAAAAACCATCAATTCATTGACGAGCACTACCGTTGCTACCTCCGAACCAACAAGATACTGGCGTGGAACGAGATAGAGGAGATCGGCTATAAGGATCTGTTCAGGCCTTTTCTGAGAGGATGCGACCTGCTCGGGGAAGTCACGCCGGAATACATGCTGCTGAACGAGGAGGCCCTGTTACAGATGAAGCAGGTCGTTGGTGAAGATGCCGGCATCATTCTGGTTTGCAGAAATCCGGTAGACCGGCTACTGTCGGCAGCCAAACTCTTCAATGTATACAATAACCTCAAAATGGACAGCACGACCGCCAACCAGTGGCTCAGACAGCAAATCGACACCCGCAGTCCCTGGATGCAGGCACAGGAAGCCTACAATGATTATGCCGGTGCAATCGGGCGGTATTCCCGCCACTTCCCTCATTTGATCGCCTTGTCCTATGAAGCCATGATAGCCGACCCACGGATAACGGCCCGTCAACTGGCTGACACCCTGCATATCAAGGTAGATGAAAGTGCTTTTGCCCAGGGCGTGAGTCATGTCGTCAATGATCTGGGAGACAATCTCGAATGGAGTGAAGAAAATCGGGCCTTGCTGCAGGCCAGGTATGCTTCAGCATAACCCACCCCTTACCAACCATCCCGCAGGCTGCCTCCTGATGACCCATACCCCCCGCAAACTCAATATCTGCATGGTGACTTCGGTCAGAAACGAAGGCGTGCATCTACTGGAATGGATCGCCTACCACCATCTGCTGGGTATTGGCCATTTTCTGATTTTTTCCAACGATTGCGATGACGGCACCGATGAACTGCTGAATAAATTCCAGCAGGCAGGTATGGTTACCCATGTACCTCAGGAAATTCTGCCGGCTGAAAAACCCCAGGAAAAAGCTTTTCTACGGGCGTGGCAGGAATTTCTGCCTGCCCTCAAACCGGATTATGTCTTCGTTGCCGATCCGGACGAATTTCTGAACCTCAAATGTTTTGCCAGCGTGGAAGAGTTGCTGGACTACTATGGTCAGCCTGATGCCCTGGCGATTCAATGGCGGCATTTTGGTTCCTCAGGCCTGGTTCTGCGTGACGAACGCTTGACGGTGGAACGATTCATCCACGCCTCGTTGACCGATAATTTTCATAACCGCCAGTTCAAGACGATCAGCCGATATGATCCCGCGCATGTCAAGGGGCTGGCTGCGCATCGCCCCCTGTTCAAAAAACCGGGCGCAGCCCGACGTTACCTATTGCCGGGTATCTGCCGGGAGGGTGTCAGGGTTCCCCAGGCTGTCCTGACCGGAGCAAACCCCAAATTCATGCCGGGCAACTTCCCACTGATGCACGCCATCGCCCAGGTCAATCACTACGCAGTGCGCTCGGTGGAAGAATTCAATGCCAAAAGAAACCGGGGCAACGGCATTCTTTCCAACCGCATGAAAGCCAGCCTGCATTATCAGGATGATTATTTCATCGGACACGATCTCAACGACGTGGAGGAGACCAGCATTCACCGGTTTCTACCGCAACTCAGGATGGCGTGTGCAGAACTGATCGACCGCTTGCAGGCGACTGAAACACTGACTCGAATGGAATCCCTGTTCACGTATCAACGACAGGAAACTACCTAAACAGTACGCGAGGCTCCAATACACCGTGGTCATCTCAGATACCAGGAAATTCATTTTTCTGCATAACCCCAAAGTGGCAGGCACTTCGATCCGCCAACCCCTGAAACGCTATGATACCCGTCAGGACTTTTTCTGGGGACTGACGACGGGAGCGACCCTGAAAAGGCCGGTCGACAAGGCGCACATGGCCCTGGAGGACATGAGAATCCTGTTTCCGGGAGATTTCAATTTGCTCGATGAGTATTTCGTATTCGTTTTTGTGCGGGATCCACTGGAGCGTTTCGTGTCCTCTTTTACCCAGTTTCTCAAACAGAATTGCAAGCCGCTCAACTATCCGCAGTGCAGCCGCAGCCAGTTACTGGAAATGCTGGGTGATTTCACCCGGAACGAACTGACATTTGACAAGATACGCTACGATGTCAATTACCGGCATTTCATGCCCCAGTATTACATCGCCTACTGCAACGGCAAATGCAAAGCCGACTACATTGGGCATCTGGATCAACTGGAACCGGATATCGCTAATCTGTCCCGTATTCTCGCACTCGAACCCGAAATTTTTGCCAGTCTGGAAAAGAGAAATACCAAGGCAGATCAATTTGCCAACCTGCACCTCGATATTCCGCCTGCCATCAGGGATATCCACCGGGCCTTGTATGAACGCGATTACCTGTATTTCAACCTGGGTCATGCAGAATAAACAGTTGATCGATCCTTGCAGGCTATTACTGCTCGGTGTCCTGTTTGTCGCGCCGCCCGCTCAGGCCGCTCCTCTGGAGGAATCCCGTCTCATCCTGCAGACACTGAACCGTCTGAGTCTGGGTTCACAACCGGAGCAAGTGGCTCATATCCGGACCCAGGGTGTGGCCAGTTATATCGAGGAGCAACTGTATCCGGAACGCATCAGTGAAAATGCTGACCTGACCCGGCAACTGGAGGCTCTGGAGACGTTACGCCTGCCACCCCAAACCCTGTATGCGCAGTATCTGTTCGTCGATGGAGCGGACAAGGCCCAGCGGCAAAGGGTGGCGCACGGTTTCAACCGGGTGCTGGCCGAAGCCCAGGCAGCCCGCCTCCTGCGTGCCGTGGAAAGCAAACGGCAACTGCTGGAAGTGATGGTCGAATTCTGGTTCAACCACTTCAACGTCTTCGCCAACAAGGGGGGGCGGGTCAAACTGGCGGTGGGTGACTATGAGGAACGGGTCATACGCCCGCTGGCACTGGGCAAATTCGAGGATCTGCTAAAAGCCACCGCCCGCCATCCCGCCATGCTGGTCTACCTGGATAACTGGCTCAACACGGCCCCGCACCCGGGCAAACACAAGGGTCGCTATCGGGGACTCAACGAAAATTACGCCCGTGAATTGCTGGAACTGCACACCCTGGGAGTAGACGGCGGCTATACCCAGCAGGATGTCATCGAACTGGCCCGTATCCTTACCGGCTGGGGTTTGTGCGAGGGGCCGCTCCGCAAAAACGCCCCGGCTTCCGGGTTTTGTTTTGATCCCAAACGCCATGACACCGGTGATAAAACCCTGCTGGGCCAGACTTTTCGCGGCGGCGGTCAGGACGAGGTGGAATCGGTTCTGGGTTTTCTGGCCCGCCACCCCTCGACCGCCCGTCACATCAGTTTCAAACTGGCGCAGGCCTTTGTGGCCGATCAGCCGCCGGAAGCCCTGATCGAGCAGCTCAGTCAGACGTTTCAGCAAAGCGGCGGTGATATCCGCACGGTACTGAAAACCTTGTTTGCCAGTCCCGCGTTCCGCGATGAGGCGGCATATCAGGCCAAATTCAAATCACCCTATCGTTATGTCGTGTCCGTAGCCCGGATCAGCGGTGGTTCGGTGAAAAATCCCCGCCCGCTGCTGAATGCCCTCCGTTTCATGAACATGCCGCTCTATCAGTGCCAGACACCGGATGGCTACAAAAACACCCGAACGGCCTGGTTGAGTGCGAATGCCCTGTTGCAACGGATCGATTTTGCTACCCGTGTCGGTCAGAAAGGCTATAACCCCGCTTTGCCCGAGCAAGTGCCCGTGTCCGTGTTGCGGGCCCGTTTCGGCGATCTGTTGACCGCACGAACCCGTGGCGAACTGTCCGGCCTGAATCCGGCCCTGGAAACCGCCGCGTTGCTGGCGAGTCCGGAATTCATGTCTTATTGAAGCCGAATGGAGTTTCATCATGCAGCGTCGTGAATTTTTACGCCAACTGGCTCTGGGTTCGATGCTGGCCACCCTCGGCCCTGAAGGGGTCTGGGCCAGGTCGCCTGAACCAGCCCTGCAACGCCTGATCGTCATTTTTCTCCGTGGCGGGGTCGATGGGCTGAATGTGGTCATTCCTTATGAGGAAGAAGACTATTTCGAGCGACGACCCACCCTGGCGATACCGGCTCCCGGCAAACCCGAGGGTGCCCTGAAACTGGATGACCGCTTTGGCCTCCACCCGGCCCTGGCCTCCTTGCTGCCGTTCTGGCAGGACAAAACCCTGGCCTTCGTCCATGCCGCCGGTTTGAACGATGGCATCCGCTCGCATTTTTCCGCCCAGGCTACCGTCGAAAGCGGCCTTGGTGGTCGGACAGCGGCTGTGGACGGCTGGATGAATCGTCTGCTGGGGGGATTGTCCGGCAGCCCTTATCCCACCCGGGCGGTAAGTTTCGCTGGCCCCAACCTGCCACTGATCCTGACCGGCAGCCAACCGGTAGCCAGTCAGCCGTTGGGCCCGGCGGCCGAACGTGACCAACCGGGTGAATCACCCGCCATCGCCGCCGTCTTCGACCGTCTCTACGGCGGTGTCGATGACTTGAGCCAGGCTTACCAGGCAGGCAAAATGGCCCGCCAGCAACTCCTGGCCGATCTGCGCGAAGACATGCAAGCCGCCGACCGTGATGCCCCGCATCCCCGGCAATTTGCCGATCAAACCCGCCAGGTGGCCCAGTTGATTCGCGGTGAATCACGGGTGCAACTGAGCTTCATGGCCCTCGGCGGCTGGGACACCCATATCGCCCAGGGCGGTGTCGAGGGGCAGCTGGCCCACAAACTGCGCTTTCTGGGCGAGGGGTTGAGCCAACTGATCCGGGGACTGGGCGAAGACTACGCTCGCACCACCGTGCTGGTCATGTCCGAGTTTGGCCGTACCGTCGCGGCAAACGGCAACGGTGGCACCGATCACGGTCACGGTAACGTGATGTGGTTGCTGGGCGGCGGTATCCGTGGCGGAAAAGTATACGGTCGCTGGCCCGGACTGGAACCGGAAGCCCTGTTCGAACAGCGCGATCTGGCCATCACCACCGATTACCGGGACGTACTCTGGCAGGCTCTGCAACACCGTTTCAGCCTGCCACCTACCGGCCTGTCCCGCATCCTGCCGGGATTTACCCCGACCCGCGATGCCGTTTCGGGTCTGTTTTCCACCTGAATCCACTGCCCTCAACGATCCAAACCATGTCAGCCCTTCACGAAATCGTCGAACGAGTCAACCACAAACAACCGGTATTCACCGTAACGGCCGGCCGTACCGGCACCACCTATGTCACCGAACTCTTCGCCCTGCTGCCGGATACCTGCGCCCTGCACGAACCCAAACCGGATTTCGTCAAGGCCATGCGCCGCAGTCAACAGGTAGCGGGCAGTGCGGTACAGTTTTGCTCCCGGATCAAACTGCCTGCCATCGCAGCGCATCAGGAGGCTCGCTATGTCGAAACCAGTCACCTGTTCTGCAAGGGTTTTTTTGAAAGTTTCGTCAAGCTGGGTGTGCGGTTCGACCTGTTGATTTTGCGCCGCGCCCCCCGCGCCATTGCCCTCAGCCTGTTGGCTCGCAACACCGTACCGGCCCGCACCCCGCTGGGCTGGCAATACCTCTTGTCACCGGATGACCCGGGCGTTTTACCCCTCAACCAATGGCAGTTGCTCACGGATTACCAGCTTTGTTTCTGGTACGCGCTGGAAATCGAACGCCGCCAGGCCTTGTATCAGCACTACATGATCGAATCCGGCGGTCGCTGGTTCAGCACCACAGCAGAGGCGTTGCGTGATTATGCCGTGTACCGGGACATGCTGGTCGCGTTCGGGTTTGGCTGGGACGAAGCCTTCGAGCCGACTTTACGCCAGGGCCATCGATCAGTATCCACCACCTCGCATAATCTCAATGCCCGCACGGTAAAAATTAGCCCCGAACGCCTGACCCAACTGGAGCAGGTGGTCTGGAACCGGGTCAGCGACCATGACCCGGGTTTGTGGCATCGG
>Ga0172376_10004226_pt1 | contig 16499 bp, 9 predicted proteins | sample Lak35m_FD_121114 | JGI IMG/M metagenome (GOLD analysis project Ga0172376, IMG submission 121114) | Freshwater microbial communities from Kabuno Bay, South-Kivu, Congo - kab_092012_35m | ecosystem: Environmental > Aquatic > Freshwater > Lake | place: Democratic Republic of the Congo: South-Kivu... | reverse complement strand
TGCAGGCAGGGTGATGATGAACTCGAAAGGGGTATGAACCCGTCGATCCCCGTGATCGGGCAGGGCGATTTCGAGTTCGCCACCCTGATCCCTGAGCAAGGCCCGGGCGGCATCCATACCGACACCCCGGCCCGAAACCTGCGAAACCGCCGCCGCCGTCGACAGGCCGGATTCAAAGACCAGATTGGCAATGTCCTGAAGGGGTGGCAGCGTGTCACCGGCAAACCGGCCCCGTGCCAGTCCTTTGCTGTAGAGGCTTTGCAGGGCCAGACCCCGGCCATCGTCGCTGATGACGAGCTGCACGGTGTCGGTCTGCCGACGACAGCGGAAACGGATGAGACCCTCGCCCGGCTTGCCCTGTGCCTGCCGCTCGGCGGGCGGTTCGATGCCGTGATCGAGGGCGTTTCTGACAAGGTGAATCAGGGCACTTTGCAGGGCTTCGGCAAACACCGGTGTCAGGGCCAGGTTCACGGCTTCGAGACTGTAACGGGGCGGCGGCTTATGTAATTCTTCCGCCAGTGAACGGGTCGAGCGCATGACATCACCGATCAGGCCGGTCAGGTCGATCAAGCCCAGGCCGCTCACTTGTCTCGCCAGTTCGCGCCACGCCGGTGGGGCATCGGCTGACAACAGGCCGAGGGCTTGCCGCCGGAGTTCAGCCAGTACCCCGGCTTCGACCCGTGCCTGTGATCCGTGAGCGGCATCGTCTGTTTGCCGCCGTCCCAGTTGGTCTTCGCTGACCGTCACGTAACGCTGGAGCGACTGCGCCACGGCATCCAGTTCCTGCCGCAGGGTAGCGGGTTCAAAGACGAAATCAGGGTCTTTGCGCAGGTGGTCGTAGGTTTGCTCCGCTGTGTGCGCCGCATCGGTGACGAGATCGAGCTCAAAGGTGCGGGCATTTCCCTTGAGGGTGTGCATGTTGCGGAACAGGGCGGCATAAATGTCGGGATCCGGTGCGCCGGCAGTCTCGATCAGGCGGCGATTGTCTTCCAGCAGTTGACGGGCCGAGCGGATGAAGCCGCTGAACTTGTCGGGTTCCATCCGCAGCAGGCGGGCAATCATGTCCAGTTCTTCCTTTTGCCTTGCACTGGCCTGTTCCAGATCGCGGAGCGCGGTCACGTCCTGCACGATCAACAACACTTTTTCGACCTGGTCTTCCGGGTTGGTGATGGGATTCCAGTCGAGTTGCAACAGTGTGCGGGTACCCTCCGGCCATTCCAGTTCCATCTCCCGAACCAGCAGGTGCTGGTTGCAGGCGAACATCATCTGATCTTCGCCCAGCATGGCTTCCAGGGCGACACCGAGTTGATCACGCCGGTCTACCCCCAGCCGGGCCGCACTGAACAAGGCTTCCTGCATATCACGCCCGGCCAGTTCATCCTCGCGGAAAATCTGGCACAGGTGGGCAGAATACTCCGGATGGATCAGGCTGCCGGGAACGATGGTACACACCCCTAAGCTCATGTTGTCGAGCATGGCGTGGATGTCACTGGTTTTCTGGCTGAGTTCGGCCGTGCGCTCGGCCACCCGGTTTTCGAGCGTGGCATTGTGTTCGGCGATCAGGGCCATCATCCGGATATTGTTGCGGATGAAATAAACCAGTACCGCCATGAAGAACAGGTTCATGATGCCCACGGCAATGCCCAGGTAGAGGGTCTGGGTGGCCGCAGCCTGCGAGGCCTTGAGGGTATGGGCGAACTGGTCGTAGCTTTCGGTTCTGAACTGCTGCACCGATTCGCGCAGTTCGCTCAGGGACTGGTTCATGCGTTGTGACAGGCCGGCCTGGTCTGCGGTGTGTCTTTGCAGCAGGGCCAGGGACAGTGCGTGGCCTTGCTCGAAGTAAGCGGCCAGCTTTGCCTGGAGGTTCTGGATGGCACTGGCCTGGGCCGGGTAGAGGGCCTGCATGTCCTGGAATACTGCATCGGCTTGCCTGGCGTGCTGGGCTACCGTGTCCAGTTCATCCCGCTCGCCCGTCATGACCGCCTGCATGAAGCGTTCTTCCATCTTGTCGATGCGAACGATATTGGCATCGATCCGCTCCAGTATCGGAAAATACAGTTCCTTGATGGTGGTCAGTTGCTCGCTGTTTTTGACCGAGGTTTTGAGGCTGTACACCATGAAAGCCACAAAAACGGCGATGGCCACGCCCACCATGAGGATGATCTTGAGCAGGGGGCTGGATTTTGACGTGTGCATGCGGTGTATCTCCCGGCAACTCAGGGGCTGTAGACCACCTTGACGCGGGTATCCACTGCGCCCTTGTCGATATAGCCGATCATGTTGGGATTGGTGGCAATGAGGGTGCGGAGCTGTCCCGAATCGGGAATTTCGCGGGGCGGGGTCGCCTTGCCGGTGAACACCAGCCGTGACCAGTAGGCCCGTAGCTGTGACAGGGATTTGCCGGTCACCTTGTCATGAAATTCGCTGTGCAGACCGGAGTTGTTGTCCTGGTCGAGGGGAACGGCCTGGGAGCCATCCGGAAAGGTGGCGACCTTGCCCAGAAACAGATCGGAGACCTGGTTTTTCTCCAGGCGGCTGACCGGCGATTGGGCATTGACGATGACCACGATTTCGGCCCGGGCCAAAGGCGCAAGCAAGGACAGAACCAGGCCCAGTACGATGAGCGTTGATGATGGCATGGGATTTCCCTCAGAACACGAAATCGAGCGACAGGCTGAGCAGGTCGATGGCCTGCGCCTTGCGGGTGAAAGCCTCGGTGGCCAGAATGAACCAGCCACCGCAGGTGCCTGTGGCCTGACCGGCCCAGGGATCGGGTGAGGTTATACATTCGGTCATGGTGTGATCCCACTGCGCCTTGATGGCCAGGTTGTCCATGAGGTCGTAGCGTACGCCGAGGCTCAGGGTACGCTGATCGGTGGGGTTGCCGCGCAGCAGTCCGGTGGTAATGAAATTGGTCATCGGGCTTCCCCGCTCATGGTCGAGTGGACTGTCGGATATCATTTCCGAATAAATGAGGTAGGGTGTCCAGCGTCCGAAACGGGCACCACCGGTGAGGTACCAGCTCATCAGGTCGGCAATGGAGGTATCGGTATCCCGACGTCCCCATTCGCCGGAAATAAAATAATCGCCATTGTCCCAGGTCAGGCCAAGGGAACCAAAACTGGCTTCCCTGTCCTTGTGGTTCAGTTCTCCCCTGGATTTGCAGGCCGTTTGGTCACCCAGATTGCAAAGTTGGGCAAAGGCTCCGAAAGCCAGATCCATGAAACTCGACGTGACGGTCATGCGGGTGTGGATGTAGCCGGTTCTCAGGGTGAAATCGCCCAGACTGGCCGATACGTTGAGGCCCAGTATCTGATCGAGTCCGATTTCGCCACCCCGGGCTGCGGTTTGGGATCGCCCCACATAGGGTTGTACCAGCCAGGTGATGGCCCCGGTTTGCGGCCGCCATAACAGGTCACCGCCCTCCATTCGCCGGATGGGGGTGACCGAGTAGAATTCCACCGGCGGGCGCACCCAGGGATTGGCGTAGTTGACATCCAGGTAGTCGGACAGCAGATAAATCGGTGGCCGTATCCGGCCGGCCCGGAGGTCGAGGTTCGGAGTGACCTTGAACTTGAGGTAGCCCCATTCCAGTTGCGGGTTCCAGCTTCGATCCGGAAACTGCTTGACCAGGGTCTGGGCAGTCAGGCTGAATCGATCCGTGACCTGCCAGTCGAGCTGGATACCGGCCTTGGTATCCACTGCGTAAGTGAGCGGGTTGGTGCGGCCCACTCCGGTCGCGGCGAGGGTGGATTCGGCGGCGAAATCGGCTTCCCGGTCGCCGTTGTAAACCAGACCGGCGGTTCCAAAGCCTTTCAGGCTGAAGCCGTGGCCCAGTTCCAGGGCCGGAGTGGATTGCGCCGTCAGCAGTGTGACGAAGCTCAGCAGGATTGAATGTGTTTTCACGAAATTTTCTTCCATCGATGACGGTTGACGAGTGAGCTGATCGTCCGGATTAAAACAAGTCGTGATAGATTTCCAGATTCAAACCGTTTTGACAATGGGGGCAGCCCAAAAAAATCACTTAAAGTGATTCACAAGACGACTGACCACTCACCGGGTTCGTGGTAGAGTGTCCGCCTCGAACACCCCTGTAATTTCTCAACCCCTCTTTGATTGGAGACATCATGCAGCCCGCCGTCATTCTTGCGCTTCTGGTTTCATTACTGTTACCGGCCTGCAAGGGCTCCAATGGCAATCAGACGGCTCCTCCGGTGCTCCCGCCTCCTGCCGTGAAAGCCACCCAACCCCGCCAGCAGGACATTACCGACAGGGACGAATATACCGGACGTATCGAAGCCGTCGAAACCGTGACCCTCAAGTCACGGGTCAATGGTTATCTGACCCGGGTCGACTTCAGGGCCGGTGACAAGGTCAGGAAAGGGGATTTGCTGTTTGTCATCGATCCGCGCCCCTATCAGGCCGAACTGGCCCGGGCCGAAGGGGAACGCCAGCGGTTACAAACCCGACTGGAACGGGCGGAAAGCGAATTCAGGCGGGCCAAGTCCCTGGTGCAGGCCAAAGCCGTATCGGTTGAAGAATACGATGCCCGCCAGCAGGCCGTGCAGGAAGCCCGGGCCGCCATTGGCACCGCAGCCGCCACCGTGCAACTGGCTCAACTCAATTTACAGTTTACCGAAATCCGGGCTCCCATCAGCGGGCGTATCAGCCGCGAACTCATTACGGTGGGAAATCTGGTGAAAAACGATGACACGGTACTCACAACCATCGTCTCGACCGATCCGGTGCATGTCTATCTGGATGCCGATGAACGGGCCGTACTCAAATACCGGCGCGTAGCCGAATCCGGCCTGAAGGGCTCAGGACGATTGCACGCCGTACCGGCTGAACTGTCGCTGATCGATGAAACGAACTTTCCGCACCGGGGGCATATCGACTACAGCGAGCCGCGGCTGGAACCTTCTACCGGCTCGCTCAAGGTGAGGGGGGTTTTCCCCAACCCTTCCGATCTGCTGACCCCCGGCTTTTTCGCCCGGGTCAGGATTGTCGGCACCAAACCCTATCCTGCACTGCTGTTGCCGGAACGGGCCATCAGCAATGATCAGGATCAGCGTTTCGTGTGGGTACTGAAGGCCGATGATTCGGTGGAATACCGCAAAATCAAACCCGGCAGCAAGCGGGGAACCGAGCGGGTCATCCTCGAAGGCCTGTCCGCAGGCGAATGGGTGATCAGCGAAGGGTTACAGAAAATCCGTCCCGGCATGACCGTCAAACCGGAACGTCTCCAACCGGTTGCCGGTGAGGCTCCGACATGAAGCAGATTCCGCGTTTTTTCATCGACCGGCCCATTTTTGCTGCGGTTCTGTCCATCCTGATCGTGCTGGTCGGTGCCCTCTCGGTGTTCAGGCTGCCCATTGCCCAGTATCCCGAAATCGTCCCGCCCAGCATCAGTGTCAGAGCGGTTTATCCCGGTGCCAATGCCAGTGTGCTGGCAGAAACCGTCGCCACCCCCATCGAACAGGAAGTCAACGGGGTGGAAAACATGCTGTACCTCTCATCCCAGTCGGGTAACGACGGCATCATGCAACTGACCGTCACCTTCAAACCGGGTACCAATCTCGATGATGCCCAGATTCAGGTACAAAACCGGGTGTCGCTGGCCGAACCCCGCCTGCCCGAGGAAGTCAGGCGCCAGGGTGTGAGCATCCGCAAGCGCAGTCCCGATCTCAGTCTGGTGGTCAACCTGGTCTCTCCCAAGGGACGCTACGACAGCGTCTATCTCAGCAATTATGCCCAGTTGAAGATTCGTGATGCCCTGGCCCGCTTGCCCGGGGTAGGAGACATCGCCGTGTTCGGCAACCGCGAATACAGCATGCGGATCTGGCTGGATCCGGAGCGGGTGGCTGCCCGCGAGCTAACCGCCAGTGATGTGGTGAAAGCCATTCGCGAGCAGAATGTGCAGGTAGCTGCCGGTGTCATCGGCCAGCCACCGGCCAGTCGGGATGCCGAGTTTCAGTTGTCGATAGTGACCCCGGGGCGGTTGCAAAGCCCTGAGCAGTTTGCCGACATCATCATCAAGACCGGCCAGAACGGCCAGATGACCCGTCTGAAAGACGTGGCCCGTATCGAACTGGGTGCCCGCGATTATGCCACCGAACTCAAACTGAACGGCCAGCAAACCGTAGGCCTGGCGGTGTTCCAGTTGCCGGGCACCAACGCCATCGACACCAAAAAGGCCGTAGTCGAGACCATGGAGCGACTGAAACAGCAGTTCCCCGAAGACCTCGATTACGTGCTGGTCTACGATACGGTGGTTTTCATCGAAAAATCCATCGAAGCCGTGATCGGAACCCTGTTCGAGGCCATCGTGCTGGTGGTTCTGGTCGTACTGCTGTTTCTGCAGAACTGGCGGGCGACCCTCATTCCGCTGCTGGCGGTGCCAGTGTCATTGATCGGCACCTTTGCCGCGCTGTCCTCGCTGGGGCTTTCGCTCAATACCCTGTCGCTGTTCGGACTGGTGCTGGCCATCGGCATCGTGGTCGATGATGCCATCGTGGTGGTCGAAAACGTGGAGCGCAACATGGCACAGGGCCTTTCGGCCCGGGAAGCGACTCACCGGGCCATGGCGGAAGTCACCGGGCCCATCATCGCTACCGCCCTGGTGCTGGTGGCGGTTTTCGTCCCCACGGCCTTCATCACCGGGGTGTCGGGTGCCTTTTACCGGCAGTTCGCCCTGACCATCTCGGTGTCCACCGTCATTTCAGCCTTCAATTCGCTGACCCTGAGTCCGGCCCTGTGCGCCCTGATGCTCGACAAGGCCCATGACCGGCGCAAGGACCTGTTCACCCGGATACTGGAGGGCAGCCTGGGCGGGCTGTTTTCCGGATTCAACCGTATTTACGCCGCCGGGAGTCAGGCCTACAGTGGTCTGGTGGTGCGCCTGATCCGGTTCAGTGCCGTGGTGATGGTGCTTTACCTCCTGCTCAACGGGCTCAATCTGCTGGCATTCAACCGGGTGCCGACCGGCTTCATCCCGCAACAGGATCAGGGCTACCTGATTCTTTACGCCCAGTTGCCGGATGCCGCGTCCTTTCAACGCACCGATGCGGTGGTCGCCAAAGCCTCGGAGATCGCACTTGGCGTACCGGGTGTCAAATTCGTCAATGGCTATACCGGGTTTTCGATTCTGTCATTCGGTGCCCAGTCCAATTCGGGTACCCTGTTCGCCCGTCTGACCCCGTTCGAGGAGCGGGCCGGTCACCCCGAACTGCACGCCGATGCCATCCTCATGACCTTGCAGCAACGCTTGAGTCAGGTGGAGGAAGCCTACATCGCCGTGTTCGCACCCCCGCCAATCCGGGGGTTGAGTGCCGTAGGTGGCTACAAACTACAGTTGCAGGATCGCTCCAATGCCGGTGTCATGGCCCTCGAACAGGCGGCCAATGACGTTATCGCAAAGGCCAATACGCTACCGACTGCCGGGCGGGTTTTCACCACCTTCCGGGCCGGCGTGCCGCAGTTGCAACTTGAAGTGGACCGGTCGCTGACCAAATCCATGCAGGTTGCCCTGTCCGATGTGTTCGATACCCTGCAAATCTATCTGGGGTCGTTGTATGTCAATGATTTCAACCTGCTGGGACGAACCTATCAGGTCGTGGCCCAGGCCGATGCCCGCTTCCGGGTCGAACCACACGACATCACCCGGCTCAGGACCCGCAACCTGAAAGGCGAAATGGTACCCCTGGGCACCCTGATCGCGGTGAATGAAACCCAGGGCCCGGATCGTATCGGCCACTACAATCTGTTTCCCTCGATCGAAATCAATGGCATCCTGCCGCCGGGCCTGACCTCGGGGCAGGCCATCGCCACCCTGGATGATTTGCTGCACCGGGAATTGCCCCCGGCGTTCGGCTACGAATGGACGGAGATCAGCCTGCAGCAAATACTGGCCGGTAACACGGCAGTGTTCATCTTTCCGCTCTCGGTGATCTTCGTCTATCTGGCACTGGCGGCCCAGTACGAAAGCTGGACCTTACCGCTGGCCATCCTGCTGATCGTGCCGATGTGCCTTTTGAGTGCCATGACCGGTTTGTGGCTGAGCGGCATGGAAAACAACATCTTTACCCAGGTCGGTTTCATTGTGCTGGTTGGTCTGGCCAGCAAGAATGCCATCCTGATCGTCGAGTTTGCCCGCAACCGCCAGGCCGAGGGCAAAAACCGGGTCGAGGCCGCCGTGGAAGCGGCGGGCTTGCGGCTGCGCCCGATCCTGATGACCTCGATGGCCTTCATCATGGGGGTATTTCCCCTGGTCGTTTCCACCGGGGCCGGAGCCGAATCCCGCAGGCTCATGGGCATGGCCGTGTTCAGCGGCATGATCGGCGTTACCCTGTTTGGCCTGTTGTTGACCCCGGTGTTTTACGTGGTCATCCGCCGCCTGCGCCGGGCGGGGTAAGGCGCGTCCGGCAGTGCAGGGTTCCTTTTACCCGGTCAGCCGGTCGGGGCTTCAACCGTGGCTTCCTCGATTTCGCTTCGCTGCATCGAGGCTACGAAAGACCCCGGTGTTTTACATGGTCATCCGCCGCCTGCGCCGGGCGGGGTAAATACAATTCCTGATCCTTTCGAGGTATACCCACATGGTCGATCATCAGTCAAATACCCTGAGAACCTATTATCGCCAGAGAAAAGCCAATCAGTGGCACAAGATACCGGCAGAACCGGGTGATCCGGGGGCGATACGGCCCTTTCTGGCCGGCAACTGGAAAATGAACATGATTCCCCGCTCCGGGGTCGCACTCGCTGCCCGTATCTTTGATTTGTGCCGGGACATCCGCGATGTGGAAATCGGTTTCGCACCGCCCTATACCGGGCTTTCGGCCCTGGCGGATTACATCAAGCCGGATTTCCTGCGTTCCGAGTACGGTTTGGGTCGCAATGTCTTCCTGCTGGCCCAGGACACCTTCTTTGAATCGAAGGGGGCGTTTACCGGCGAAATCTCCTCGGAGATGCTGGCCTCCATCGGGGTGGATCGGGTCATCATCGGCCACTCTGACCGCCGCACCAACCTGGGCAAGTATTTTGGATTCGGCTCCAGTGTAGCCCGGCGACTGACCCGCGAGTTTCTGTTACAGGAAGCCGAATTGCTCAGGGCCAGGGACAATGTCGATCCCGGGATACTGGCTGCCGTGGAACACCTGATTGCAGATGAACAACAGGAGATATTGCAGGGACTGGCCCGGTTCATGGAGGCCGAACTGAGGGAAAGGGCCGGGGAGAGCGATGAGGCGATTCAGAAAAAGATCCAGGCCTGTCTGGTGCATGGCTTGCAGATCATCCTGTGTTGCGGAGAAAACCGCGAGGCCCGCCAGACCCATGAAACCTTCAAACTGCTCGACCGACAACTGCGCATGGGGCTGGAAGGCGTATCTCCCCGCATTGCCGGCGAGGTCATCATTGCCTACGAACCGGTCTGGGCGGTCGGGGAAGGAGCCCAACCGGCCCGCATCGATCAGATCAGCGAGGTGCATGATTTCATGCGTAATCTCATCATGGATCTGTACGGCGAACAGATCGCCTCGACCATTCGCATCCTCTACGGTGGCAACGTCAAACCCGACAACATCGCCGATATCATGCATATCCCCGATGTCGACGGTGCCCTGGTCGGCGGGGCCAGTCTCAAGGCTTTCGATTTTGCCCGGATCATACGGTTTGGACTGGGCAACGGCACGCACGGTGGCGACTGAAAAAAAACGAAAAAAAAGGCTTGCCTGATTTCAGGCAAGCCTTGATATGTTTAGTGGGCCGTACTGGATTCGAACCAGTGACCACTGCATTAAAAGTGCAATGCTCTACCGACTGAGCTAACGGCCCTCTTGATCGTCGAATTTGGAGGCTGAGGTCGGAGTCGAACCGGCGTAGACGGCTTTGCAGGCCGCTGCATGACCATTCTGCCACTCAGCCAGAAGGCGTGGGCCTCAAATCAAAAAGCCGCGTGTTGCGCGGCCTTTTACTGAATCTGGAGCGGGAAACGAGACTCGAACTCGCGACCCCAACCTTGGCAAGGTTGTGCTCTACCAACTGAGCTATTCCCGCATGTCATTGAAGTGGGGCATTGTAATGAGGTTTACCTTTTTCGTCAACACGCCCCTCCTGACTTTTTAGCAGGGGAAGGGCGGCCCTGAGGTAAAGCGTCATGGACCAGAGGGTCAGGATTGCAGCAAACAGCAACAGAATCTGCCCGGGCATTTTCAGGGCAATCAAGTCCTGATCCAGACTCATGAGCAAAATGATGATGGCGGTAATCTGCAAGGTCGTTTTCCATTTGCCCAGGCTGGATACCTCTACTTTAGCCCTTTGGCCGATTTCCGCCATCCATTCCCGCAGCGAGGCAATGGTAATTTCACGCCCGATGATGATGGCCGAGGCAATGGCCACATAGGGGGTCGGGTCGGCCTGCACGATGAGTACCAGCGCGACCGATACCATCAGTTTATCCGCCACCGGATCAAGAAAGGCTCCGAAACGGGTGGTCTGGTTCATGCGTCGCGCCAGGTAACCATCCAGCCAGTCGGTGATACCGGCGATTGAAAAGATCACCGCACACAGCAGATGTGTCCAGGCCCAGGGCAGGTAAAAAAATGCGACCAGCACCGGTATCAGGGCAATGCGCATCAGGGTCAGATAAGTTGGAAGGTTCAGTTCCATGGGTTATGACTCCCTTTCGTGGAAAGTGTCGTGGATACGTTGCGCCAGGGAAATGCTGATGCCTTCGATCCGGGCAAGAGCTTCCACGCTGGCGCGGCTGATTTCCCTGAGCCCGCCAAATTGCCTCAAGAGTTGCTGGCGGCGTTTCGGGCCTAGCCCCGGAATGTCCTCCAGACCGGATTTCTGGCGGGCCTTTGCCCGTCGCTGCCGGTGTCCGGTAAGGGCAAAGCGATGGGCTTCGTCCCGGATTTGCTGGATCAACAGCAACGCGGGTGAATGAGCCGGCAGGATGAGCGGTATAGTGCTACCCACCGGATACAGGCACTCCTGACCGGGTTTGCGATCCGGCCCCTTGGCCACACCGATGATCCTGACCCCGTTCATCCCCAAACCCGCCAGAGCCTCCCGTACGGCGTTAACCTGTCCCTTACCGCCGTCGATGAACAGAATATCCGGTGGTTCGATTTCGCTCGCCTGAATGCGTTTGTAGCGGCGGGTCACGGCCTGGGCCAGGGCCGCGTAGTCATCGCCGGGTACTATGCCGGCGATGTTGAAGCGGCGGTAAGCCGATTTGAGCGGCCCCTCGCTGTCGAAGACGACGCAGGATGCGACGGTCACTTCACCCTGGGTATGACTGATGTCGAAACATTCCAGCCGTTGTGGTGTCATCGCCAGTCCGAGGGCTTCGCCCAGGACGACGAAGCGGGCCTGTGTATCCTGTCGGCTGGCCAGACGAGCCTGGAGTGCCGTTTCTGCGTTGGTGAGTGCCAGTTGCACCCGCTGCTGGCGTTCGCCACGTACCCGGGCACTCACCCGCACGGGGTGACCGGCCTGAGAAGACAGGGCTTCTTCCATCAGGGCAACCTCTGCAATCGGGTGGCTGAGGATGATTTCCCGTGGCACCGGTTTGCCCAGATAGTATTGCGGGATGAAAGCCGCCAGCAGGATAGCCGGTGGCTGCGTTTCCGGCAGTTGGGGGAAATAGGCCCGGTCACCGATTTGCAGCCCTCCCCGGATCACCAGCACCTGCACGCAGGCCAGTATACCGTTCTGGCTACAGGCCATGACATCGAGATCCCCCGCTTCACCCTGTACGGCCTGTCGTTCCAGCATGGCACGCAAGGTGGCGATCCGGTCGCGACAGATGGCGGCTTTTTCGAATTGCAGCAACCGGGCCGCCTCGTCCATGCGGGCGACCCAGCGGTCGATCAGGGTGTTGCCCTTGCCCTCCAGAAACAGCAGGGTATCGGCGACATCTTCTGCATAATCCGCTGCCGTTACCAGACCGACACAGGGACCGGTACAGCGTTCGATCTGGTACTGAAGGCAAGGACGGCTGCGGTGGCGGAAAAAGGTATCCTCGCATTGTCGTACCGGAAAAATACCCTGCAGCAATTTCAGCGTTTCCCGTACGGCACTGGCCGCGGGATACGGGCCAAAATAGCGACCCTGTTTGCTTTTGGCTCCCCGGTGAAAGGCCAGGCGGGGAAACGGCTGCTGGGTAGAAACGTAAATATAAGGGTAGCTCTTGTCATCCCGCAGGCTGATGTTATAGCGGGGCTGGTAGCGTTTGATGAGTTGGCTTTCCAGTAGCAGTGCCTCCCCCTCGGTATGGGTGACACTGACAGTAATGTCGCGAATCCGGGCCACCAATGCCTGCTGTTTCGGAGTGGCTTGCCTGCCGGAAAAATAACTGGAAACCCGTTTTTTCAGGTTTTTGGCCTTGCCGACATAGATCACGGCACCGCTGTCGTCGTGCATCCGGTACACTCCCGGCTGTTGGGTCAGGGTTTCCAGAAAGGTTTTGGGATCAAAAGCGGATTCCCGGGTCATGAGAATGCCGTAGTCAGTGCCGTAACTGCCCTTCCCAGCGGGAAAGCAGGGTAGTAGCGATGCCGTTGCCCAGCACATTGGTGGCAGAACGCCCCATGTCCAGGAACTGGTCTATGGGTAACAGCAACAGTAAGCCGCTTTCGGGGATGCCGAACAAGCCCAGCGCACCGGCAATCACGACCAGCGAGGCTCTGGGAATGCCGGCAATGCCCTTGCTGGTGACCATCAGGGTCAGGAGCAGGGTCATTTGCTGCGGCAACGAAAGCACCAGGCCGTGGGCCTGGGCGATGAACAGGGCCGCAAAGGTCATGTACATCATCGAGCCATCCAGGTTGAAGGAATACCCCAGCGGCAGCACGAAGCTGACGATGCGGTTGGGGCAACCGAACCGCTCCAGTTCCTGGAGTGTGCGGGGAAAGGCCGCCTCGCTGCTGGCTGTCGTAAAAGCCAGCAGAAACGGGCCCCGCAACCGGGCTACCAGGGTTTTGACCCGTCTGCCGAGAACAGCCCACCCCACCGCCAGCAGTAGCAGCCACAACAGCAGCAAGGCGGCGTAAAAATCCAGCATGAACAAACCGTATGTGGTCAGTATGGCAAAACCCTGGCGGGCAATCAGGGCCGTGGTCGAACCGAACACCGCCAGCGGCGCGGCCAGCATAACGTAGGCTGTCACTTTCAGCATGACGTGGCCGGTCGCATCCAGCGCGGCAATGACGGGTTGCCCCTTGTCTCCGGTGCTGGCAGCCGCCAGACCGAACAAAATCGAAAAGACCACGATCTGCAGGATTTCGTTGTTGGCCATGGCTTCCACGATATTACGCGGAACGAGATGATGCAGAAAATCCTCCAGGTTCAGTCGGGTGGCATTCAGCCCGACACCGGTCGTGCTGTCAGGTAACGGCAGATGCAGATGCAATCCGGGCTGGAACAGGTTGACCAGCAACAGACCCAGCAACAGGGAGACAAAACTGGCGGCAATGAAATAAAGCAGTGCCCTGGCCCCCAGACGACCAATGGCCTGGACATCTCCCAGTTTGGCAATCCCGACCACCAGGGTAGAAAACACCAGCGGCGCGATGATCAACTTGATGAGCCGCATGAACAAGTCACTCAGCAGGGCGACCTGTTCGGCATAGCGGGCCCGTTGTCCCGCATCGTCCACACCGTAGTACAGCAAACCCCCGGCAACCAGGCCCATCAGCATGGCGACCACGATAGCCCGGGTCAGGGTGTGTTTGGGCGGTTGTCCCCCGGCAACCTGCGTACTCACGCGCTGCCTTCCCGCCAGGCTTCCAGGGTTTCCCAACGCCGGTAGGCGGCTTCCAGTGCCGACTGTTGCGCATCCAGGCGGGTTTGCGTCAGGGTGACGTGTTCACGCGGTTGCTGGTAAAAGGCCGGTGTATTCTGTTGGGCCTGCAAGGTAGCGATTTCGGTTTCCATCGCTTCGATCAGGCCGGGCAGGCCGTCCAGTTCCTTTTGTTCCCTGAACGACAGTTTGCGGGGTTTGTCACGGGGCGGTTTCACTACGGATGCCTGCGGTTTGACCGCTGCTGCCGGTTCACGGGGTTTTTCCGGGGACTTGCGTTGCCGTAGCCAGTCGTCATAACCGCCGACATATTCGTTGACGATGCCCTCGCCTTCAAACACCAGGGTGCTGGTCACCAGGTTGTTGAGAAAGGCCCGGTCGTGGCTGACCAGCAATACCGTGCCGGCGTATTCCGAAAGCAACTCCTCCAGCAATTCGAGGGTATCGGCATCCAGATCGTTGGTGGGCTCGTCCAGTACCAGCAAATTGGCAGGCTGGGTGAACAGGCGGGCCAGCAGCAAGCGGTTGCGTTCGCCGCCTGACAGTGACTTGACCGGTTGCCGCGCCCGATCCGGTGCAAACAGGAAATCCCTGAGATAACCGATGACATGGGTATTCTGCCCGTTGATGGTGACCCGGTCACTGCCACCGGCCACGTTGTCGATGACGGTGGCTTCTTCATCCAGTAACGCCCGGTATTGATCGAAATAGGCCACTTGCAGGTGAGTACCCTGGCGAATCTGGCCGGTCGTGGGTTTGAGTTCTCCCAGCAGTAACCGGATCAGGGTGGTTTTTCCGCACCCGTTGGGGCCGATGATGCCGACCTTGTCGCCTCTCAGGATGGCGGTGGACAACGACTGGATAATGGGGCGGCCTTCGTATTCAAAGCAGGCATCACGGGCTTCAAACACCAGTTTGCCCGATTTTTCGGCCTGCTGGATCAGCAGGTTGGCTTGTCCCATGCGGCCCCGCCGGTCGGCGTGCTCCCGCCGCATGTCGATCAGATGGCGAACCCGCCCCATGTTGCGGGTTCGGCGGGCCTTGATACCCTGGCGGATCCAGGCCTCTTCCTGCGCCAGTTTTTTATCAAATTCAGCCTGTTGCCGGGCCTCGGCATCGAGCAACGCCTCCTTGCGTTGCAGGTAGGTGGCATAATCGCCGGGAAAATCAGTCAGTTTGCCACGATCCAGTTCGATGATGCGGGTGGCCAGTTTTTGCAGGAACAGCCGGTCATGGGTGATGAAGATCAGGCTGCCGTTCCAGCCCAGTAAAAAATTTTCCAGCCACAGGATGGCTTCGATATCGAGGTGGTTGGTAGGTTCGTCCAGCAGCAGGACATCGGGTTTGTTGACCAGGGCACGGGCCAGCAATACCCGGCGTTTGAGTCCGCCTGACAATTCGGCAATGTCGCGTTCGGCGGGTAGTTCCAGTCGGGACAGCAGGTTCGTGACCTGTTGTTCCATACCCCAGGCACCCAGGTTTTCGATCCGGTGCTGGCAGTCCTCCAGTTCGGCCATGAGGGCTTGATCCACCCCGTTGGCGGCCTGGTGTGACACCTGATGAAAACGCCGGATCAACGCACCGGCCTCGCCCAGACCATCGGCCACCACGTCAAACACGCTGCCCCGGGTTTCCAGCGGAACCTCCTGATCCAGCCTTGATACCTTGAGACCATCGGCCCTGACCACTTCGCCATCATCCGGTGGAATCAGGCCGGCCACCAGCTTGAGCAGGGTTGATTTTCCGGTGCCATTCCGGCCCACCAGACACACCCGCTCGCCTTTTTCAAGGGCAAAATGAATGCCGTCCAGCAGCGGAAACCCGTAACCAAGATGTAAATTGCGAAATGCGATGAGGGACATGTTTCTGATGATTCCGGTTGTGAAAGGCGCGTCATTCTACGCTATAGTGTGCCCCTCCAAAAACACCATGACTCGTTAAAACATCCCTACCACACTCCGGAGTGCCCGTAATAATGCAAGTTCAGCCACATACCCTTCCGTCTGTATCTGACCTGACCTCATCCATCCCTTCCCTGCATACAGACGACACCGGGCACGCCGTTCCGGGAACCGTGCGGGTGATACGGCGCAATGGCAAGGTAACCACCTACGACAGCAGCAAGATCAGTGCAGCCCTTACCAAGGCCTTTCTGGCGGTGGAAGGCAGTACGGCGGCAAGCAGTCGCCGTATTCATGAGAGCGTCGATGAGTTGACCGGTGATGTGGAGAAAGCCCTGTTCCGGCGTTTGTCGGCAGGCGGCACCATACATATCGAAGACATTCAGGATCAGGTCGAACTGGCCCTGATGCGGGAAGGGCATCACAAAATTGCCAGGGCCTATGTGCTGTACCGGGAGGAACACGCCCGCCAGCGGGCCCAACAGTCAGAACCGGAACAGGTTTCTCCACAGGCCGTACTCCGGGTTACCCTGGCCGATGGCACGCATCAGCATCTGGACATGCTCCGTCTGCACCGTATCGTCGATGAAGCCTGCGAAGGCCTGGACGATGTGGAAGGAGACTGGATCGTCGAGGAAACCTGCCGCAACCTGTTCGACGGGGTACCCGAGAAAGATGTTGCTCCCGCCCTGTTGATGTCGGCCCGTGCCCGTATCGAGGCGGAACCCCACTATTCTTACGTAGCCTCGCGCCTGCTGCTCGACAGTCTGCGCCGCGAAGCCCTGAGCTTCCTT
>Ga0172376_10004221_pt1 | contig 16510 bp, 9 predicted proteins | sample Lak35m_FD_121114 | JGI IMG/M metagenome (GOLD analysis project Ga0172376, IMG submission 121114) | Freshwater microbial communities from Kabuno Bay, South-Kivu, Congo - kab_092012_35m | ecosystem: Environmental > Aquatic > Freshwater > Lake | place: Democratic Republic of the Congo: South-Kivu... | reverse complement strand
TCAACACGAAACCCGACCCCATCAACAATGTCAATCTCGTCAACAATGTCCGCTGTCAATGCCGTCAACACCGTCAATCTTGTCAATGCCGTCCAACCCCAACGAGACCGCCGAAGGCGGACGTTCCCCAACGTCGATGATTTCTCCGAAATCATCTCTAAACGCTTGAGTGATCAGTATCATTTGAGTGGCTTTTTGCCATGCCTTTCAAGACAATCTCTGTCTGCTGACTGCCAAAGACGCACCGTGGCCCAGTTCTGGTCAGTCACCGTGTATGACAATGAGACTCGTTGTTTTGCCGTTAAGCCCCCACACAGGTCGCAGTCAGTTGCGACCTGATGTGACGCAACAAGACGTAGTTAGCGATCTATGCCCTGGGGGGAATCGTCAATCGCTTGCTTGCGAAATTGCTCGGTAAGCTCGTTCCATTGGTTGACGAGTCGATCCAAGTCCTGTGGTTGCTTTTGGGCAATATTTTCCGACTCCGCACGATCTTTCGCAAGATCGTATAGTTCCCAAGTAGAGTCCTTGCCTGCCGCTACGATCTTCAGGTCCCCTACTCGCAGCGCGCGGTTTCCTTCATGCTGCCACCAAAGAACGCGCGGAGCTTTACTGTCGATACGATCTTCGGATGGATCGAATTCGTGAGCAAAGGATTTCCCGGGTAGGTCCGGTCCGAGCCAACCGGTATTGGCATTGATCCCCTCTTGGGATGCAAGACCGTAGAGCGTCGGAACGATATCGATGACATGATAAGGCTTCGAGATTGGTTTGTCCTGTGGTTTGATTTTCGCGGGCCAATGCACGATCATGGGTGTTGCGATTCCTCCTTCGTGCACCCAAGTTTTGTGCCGACGAAACGGAGTGTTGGATACGCTGGACCAGCCTGGGCCTAAGCACAGGTAGGACTCTGGAGATCCGGGCGAAGCACTTGGGTTATGCCCGTCACCTCGCACCATGATTTCGGCGCTTGCACCATTGTCCGATAGGAACAGTACAAGCGTGTTTTCCCAACGTCCAGAGTTTTTTAGATGATCGAGAATCCGCCCGATTTGGGTATCCATCGCTTCGACCATCCCAGCATGCACGGCCATCTTGTCGGCTTGAAACTCTTTTTGCTGGGTTGTTAGGGACTCCCAATCTAACGGACGGTTGATTTCTCCGAGTCCAAGCTTTTTGATTGCCTCTGGGAAGTCGTAGGGCGGGCCAACCTCTGCTTCCACTTGGCTGGGGTGAGCAAGCCCAAAGTCTAAGCCCTTCGATTGCATCTTGAGCCACCGCTGTTGGCGGATCTGATTCCAGCCTGCTTGGTACGTGGGTCGATACTTATCGACCAACTCCTTAGGCGCATGGAGTGGAAAATGGGGTGCAGTGAATGCAACAAAGGAGAAAAACGGTTTATCCTGATGGTTGTTTTCGTGGTATTGGAGTTGCTCGATGGCGCGTGAGGCGATGTGGGTGCTTGAGTAATAAGAATCTTCGGGCCCGACAGCGGGCAATGGTTTATCATCGAGAGTATGGTTCTTGGGATGAAAATGCCGATCATGATCTTGTAGGCTATACGATTTCTCGAAGCCATTCTTGGTGGGTAAACCATCGACATGCCATTTTCCCGAATGATAAGAGTGGTATCCAAGCGGTGCGATTCGCTCGGGAAGAAGTTTCGCCCACGAGGGGCGTTGTCCTTGACCGCCACTTTTTACTCCGGGCACCGTGTCCCGTCGAATTTGCTGAGCGTAATAACCGGTTAAGAGCGCGCTTCGCGTCGGCCAACACCTAGCGGTGTTGTAGAAATGCGAAAAACGCTTGCCCGACGCAGCCAGCGCATCGAGATTCGGAGTGCTGATTTCACTGCCGTAGCATCCAAGATCGGAATAGCCCAGGTCGTCGCATAGGATCACAAGAAAGTTGGGTTGGGCACTGGCATCGGGTTCGGAGCTTGAGACCTCAAAATCGAAAATAAAAAGAGAACTGACAAGTCCGCTAAACAGCAATGCAACACGTGCAAGAGGATGTCTCAACATAGTCTTTTGGGTGATTAAGTTACTAAGTTCAATAGTGCGGATCTTTTGGAGGCCGCCTAGGTGAATCATTGCGCTTGCAAGCGTGGTCGGGCTTGGTCAGGCTTGGTAAATTGCATCAGCGATGCCACGACCGGCAATGATAACGAGTTGCCCAGCAAATGCCACAAACGCCGATTCGACAGGTTCGCCGGCAGCTTGAAATCGTTTGGGAAGCCGAGCAAATTGGCAACTTCTCTGGGGGAAAAACGGCGATAGCCATCTTCTTGCCACAGATACGAGCCTCCTTTGGTGATCGCTTTTCCATAAGAGGAGGCAAAGCAAGCGGATATCGAATTTTCCGAATCGATACGATCTATGGCAGTGAAGTGTTTTTCGAGGGTTTCTTCGTCTAGCCATAATTCCGGGTTGCGATGGCGTGAGATGTTGGGATCCAAGTAGGCTTGGATGGGTTTTGATTGCATCGGGTTGGAGGATAGCCAGTTTTGCTCAAAGCTTGCTGAGATTTTTGTACCGAGGATTTCGTCGATGCAAGAATGCCAGGCGACGAGGTAGACGCGTCTACGTCGATTGGGCCATTGAATTTCCGATGGACAGTGTATGCAGACCCGAACCTTATAGCCTGCTTGCTGCAACATCGATACGGTTCGACTGCAAGTCAGAGAATTTTCAAAGCCGACAACATTTTCAAGAGCGATCAGTTTCGGGCTCAGTTCAGTGGCGATCTGAATGAGATTCAGCAGGGCACGGGACCTAGGATCGCGATCGTCCTGTTGACTTCCTTTCTGAGTGAAGGGTGTACAAGGAGGGCTTAGCCACCACAATTCAGCAGAATAGTGTGCGAGATGGTCTTTTGTGATCGACGCTAGTTCACAGGTGATATAGTTTCCTGCGAAGTTTTCTGTGTAAACCAATTTGGCGTCTTGATCGATATCCAAGGCTGCTTGGACATTCATCCATGGACATGCCGCTTGGAAGCCTCCGATTCCTGCAAAGAACTCAAGAGTCCGCACGGCATGCGGCTTGATGCTCGAGGATTGTAGAGACCAGAGCGGTCCAGCCTGTTTGGTGGTTGGCACCTAAACCGCTTCCGTTATCTCCGTGGAAGTACTCATAGAACAGGACCAAGTCTTGCCAGTGTGGATCTTTCCAGTAACGAGGGTCTTGGCCATGGCAGGGTCTGCGCCCTTGGGAGTCTTTGAGGAACAGCTGAACCAGTCTTCGTTCGATCTCATCGGCGATCTGTTTTAGATTGCGAAATTGGCCCGAACCGGTTGGGCATTCCATCGTGAAGCTTTCGCCGTAGTATTCATGGTAGGAGCGCAGGGACGCTACAAGCAAATAGTTTAGCGGGAACCACACGGGACCTCGCCAGTTGCTATTGCCGCCGAACATACCTGAGTTGCTCTCGCCGGGAACATATCCAACCGAGCTGGTCCCGCCGGCGTGTTCAAAGACAAATGGTTTTTCGCTATGGACTGCAGATAAAGAGCGTATGCCGTAGGGCGATAGGAATTCCGACTCGTCGAGCATGTAGGCCAAAAGGCGTTTGAGTCTCTCGGTCGACGGGATCGCAAGCAATCGCATCCCTCCACGGTTGCCATTTTCCCCGTGACCTGCTTTTTGCTCGAGGTACGTCATGTACTTGGACATGTGGGGCTTGTTGTTGAGGAACCAATTCATACGGCGTTTGAAGCCAGGTAGTTTCTCGATCACCGAATCGTAAAGAATAACGTTTGAGCAAAGGGGGATAAGACCGACGAGTGATCGCACCTTGAGAGGAATACTTTTTCCGTCCCGATAAAGATGGTCGTAGTAAAACCCATCGTTATCTTCCCATAAACCGGTCCCGTGCAGGGAGTTCATGGCTTCGGAGATTGCGACATAGTGTTCGAAGAACTTGCTAGCCATATCCGAGTAGGCCTTGGAGTTCTCCGCCAGTTCCAGAGCCATCTGGAGCATGCACCCGCAGTAGAAAGCCATCCATGCCGTCGCATCGGCTTGGTCGAGGATTCCGCCTCCTGGCAGTGGGGCGCTGCGATCGAAAACTCCGATATTATCCAATCCGAGGAATCCACCGCTAAAGACGTGCTGTCCTCGTGTGTCCTTGCGATTGACCCACCACGTGAAGTTGAGCAAGAGTTTCTGAAACGTTCTGGCCAAAAATTCGCGATCACCGGACTGTTGATAGACTTGCCAGCAAGCCCAAGCGTGGACGGGAGGATTCACGTCGCTTAAAGCCCATTCGTAAGCGGGAATTTGGCCATTGGGGTGCATGTACCACTCGCGTAGAAACAGCAGCAATTGGCCCTTGGCGAACTCCGGATCGATTCGAGACATCGGGATCATATGGAAGGCCAGATCCCAAGCGGCGTACCAGGGATACTCCCATTTGTCGGGCATGCTGATAACGTCGCGATTAAAAAGGTGTTTCCAATCGGCATTCCTTCCTTGGAACCTCGATGAGGGCAACTGCCGTCCTTCGGGATCCCCTTGCATCCACGCATCGACCACGTAGCAATAAAACTGCTTGGTCCAAATCAGACCCGCGTAAGCTTGGCGGGCGACATGGCGTTCATCCGCGTTGAGTTCGGCTGGGATGCATGCACCATAGTACTCGTCAGCTTCCAGTTTGCGTTGCTGCATCAACTCGTCGAATCTGTCGTCGATGGTCGCTAGGGGCTTGTAGTCTTCGGGAGCTTTACCACCTACGACTGGAAGTGATAGGAGGTTTTGGTTTTCACCGGTTCCGGTAAGTCTGCATCGCAAAACGGTTGGCCGATTCGGGTGGATGATCGTCATGAAATGGGCACCGCATTTGGTACCAAATGGTCTCGGATTTACCTTGCTCTTGTCACCTTGGACGATGTATTCGTGAAAGGCGTCCTTAAAGTGGCTTCCGCCTGAGAGTGCTCCAGGGTGACGCTGGGTATTGGTTTCATTTTCGGTGAAAAGCCATTCAGGTTTCTCATGATCCAGTTCGGCTTGCACTCGGAACTCCAGGTGTCCGAGAGTTTCGTGATCGCAAAGAACGACACCTGAGGGTTCATTTTCTGGAAAGATCAATCGCATGCGAGGTTTCGCTGCGCATCCATCATGCGTACAACCCCAGACCCAAGAATTGTGAAACCATAACTGAGGCAGCAGATGCAACACGGCCGGCCGCGAGCCACGATTGTGGACTGTTAACTGGATGAGGATGTCATCCGGGGACTCTTTTGCGTATTCAATTTCACAGTCGAAGTAGTCGTTCTCATCAAAGGCTCCTGCATCCGCCAACTCGAATTCCGGCTCGAAACGGGAACGTGCGCGATTGATGTCCGTGAGTTTCTCATAAGGAAACCTCGATTGAGGGTATTTGTAGACACCTTTTGCGTATGAGCATGTCGGAGTCGCGTCCAGATAGAAATACGATTCTTTGACATCTTCACCATGGTTGCCTTCTGGGCCCGAGAGACCATAAAGCCTCTCCTTGAGGATCGGGTCACGGGTGTTCCAGAAGGCAAAGGAAAAGCAGAGTCTACCTTGACGATCGCAGATACCCATCAATCCATCTTCGCCCCATCGATAAGCTCTGGAACGGGCGTGATCGTGTGGCAAAAAGAACCAGGCTTCTTGGTTGTCCGAGTAGTCCTCGCGAACCGTTCCCCATTGGCGTTCGGAGAGATAAGTACCCCAGCGTTGCCAATTAGCTTGTCTTTGAACCGATTGATTGAGTCTGGCATGCTCGGCCGTCGAGCGATGGTAATTTTTGGGACTCATAGCGATTGCTGATTTCTTTCAGATTCCAAGTAATAATCGATATGGTCCAATTTGCTGGCCGCGTCGCGATCTAAGATCAGGGTTGCGTTGGGATGGAACTGCAAAATGGAGGCAGGTACCATAGCCGTTACGGGACCTTCGACGCTTTGTCGAATCGTATCGGCTTTATGGCGTCCGGTGGCCAAGAGCATGATTGCTCTTGCATTCATGATCGTACCAAGTCCCATGGTGATGGCCATCTTGGGGACTTGATCCAGGGATTTGAAAAATCGAGCATTATCTTTCCGAGTCTTTGAAGTGAGAGTTTTCACACGCGTCGCAGAGGATAAAGAGGATCCTAGTTCATTGAAGCCGATGTGACCTTCGGACCCGATCCCAAGAACCTGTAAATCAATCCCTCCTGCTTGGGCGATCGCAAGCTCGTAAGCTTCGGCGCTAGAAGGTAAATCATCCGTATTGGTATTTGGGATATGGGTGTTTTGTGGAAGGATGTCGATGTGTTTGAAGAGATTTTCCTGCATAAAATAGTGGTAGCTCTGAGGATTCTCAGGTGGCACACCGCAATACTCATCTAGATTGAACGACACGACGTTTCGAAAAGAGATTTCACCTGACCGATGACGCTCGATCCACTCTTGGTAGAGCCCCAGGGGAGTGCTACCAGTGGCTAGTCCTAGCACTATCTTTTCCTGCGCGCTTGAGCCGTTGTTGCAGCCGATTCCTAAGTACTCGATCGACTCCTGAGCGGCCATTTTAGCAACTTGCTCTGGGGACTCGCAAACAACAATACGCACGTTTTCCTCGTCGAAAGAAGGGCTGCTGGAAAATATCAAGAAAGATAGGGGGACTGACAGTTCCCAAACGCGCATTCTAAATGAAAAAACCCTCGGCAGACAGCTTACCGCCGTCCTTTTCGACCGAGTCTGACGAGTTTTAGACCGTGTCTACCAAGGCAGGGCCATTTTGAGGTAGACTACACACCGGTATGTTGCATCTGATCTGTAGCAACTCCCTCCCTACCTCCGTACTTTAGAGTTTCTGGTGCATTGATGCGTCGTCAGTTTCATTTCGATCTTGTTTTCCGTTCTATCTGTGGTCTTGTCGTGTGCTTGCCAGCGTTGGCTCTACGGCCAGGTTTTTCTCAGGAGGCGGGGGGCAAGCCTTCTCGGGTTTACAGCCAAGCTCCCGTGGCGGCACGAGTCCAAGGTGTTACCAATGCCGACGCTAACGAAGGCTCGGGCTCGCTCAAGGATCGAGCGCTCAAGGAAGCAGGGCGTCCTTTGTGGATCTGGGGTGACAATCCCGACACGCGTTATATCGTCAAGAAATCGTTTGAAGTGGCTGGAAAGTCCCAAGCATGGATTGCCGCCTCTGCCGACAACGGAATGACCATTTTGCTCAATGGTAAGCAGATCGGACAGAGCGATTCCTGGGAAGAGGGCTTACAAGCCGACGTCACCAACGCTTTGGTGGTCGGGAAAAATGAGTTGGTTTTCGAAGTATTCAACTCGGGTGGAATCGCAGCCCTGGTTGCAAAACTCGCTTGGGTCGATGGCAATGGCAAGGTCCAATCGATCTTGAGCGATGCGACCTGGCAAGTATCTCCGAAGGATAAGCCCAATGAAACCAAGCCAGCCAAGGTGATTGCGAAATATGGTGATGGTCCTTGGGGCGACGTTCTCGAAGGTAGTTCAGGTGGCGGATCCAGCGAATTTTTGGTCCAACCTGGATTCGTCATCGACCAGTTGTTTCGAGTTCCCAAGGACGAACTCGGGTCTTGGGTCTGCTTGACCACCGATCCCAAGGGGCGATTGATCGTCAGCGATCAAGGGGATAAAGGATTGTTTAGGGTCACCCCACCAACTCCGGGTACTCAGGAGGAAACCAAGGTGGAACGCATCCCGTTGAACATCTCCTCTGCCCAAGGTTTGCTTTACGCGTTCGATAGCCTGTATGTCTGCGTCAACGGTGGAATCGGAAGCGGTTTGTACCGCTTAAAGGACACCAATGGCGATGATCAATTCGATGAAATCAAGAAACTCAAAGAATTGCGAGGGGGGGGCGAGCACGGCCCCCACGCACTGCGTCTATCACCCGATGGAAAGTCGATCTATGTTTGTTCCGGGAACCATACTCTGCCCCCGATGGACCGCAAAACAAATGCTCCTGCACAAACCATGGGAGGGCCAAGAAGCGAGCAGTTGATCGCAACGCTACCAGAAGGGTATTCCAGCCGTATCGCTCCGAATTGGGACGAAGACCTGTTGCTTCCAAGGCAATGGGATGCCAACGGCCACGCAGCAGGGATCCTGGCACCCGGAGGTTGGATTGCCAAGACCGATCCCGAAGGCCTGCAATGGGAGATGATTACCCTTGGGTATCGCAATCAGTACGACTTTGATTTCGATTCTTCAGGAGAAATGTTTGTCTATGATGCCGATATGGAATGGGATATGGGGACTCCTTGGTACCGACCAACGCGTGTCGTGCATGCAACCAGCGGAAGCGAATTTGGATGGCGAAGCGGGACTGGAAAATGGCCTGAGTACTACGTCGATTCTCTTCCAGCACTGGTCAATATCGGGCCGGGATCTCCGGTAGGCGTCGAATTCGGCACCGGAACGAAATTCCCTCTCAAGTACCAGCGTGCTCTCTACGTTTGCGACTGGACCTTCGGCACCATGTACGCGATACATCCCCAACAAAACGGTGCGTCCTACACGGCTACCAAAGAAGAGTTTCTGGCCAGGACTCCATTGCCCCTGACCGATGTTACCGTGGGTAAAGATGGTCATATGTATTTCACCGTCGGTGGCCGGGGAACTCAATCCGAATTGTACCGCGTGCGATATGTTGGAGCGGAATCGACGGCTCCTGCGCCGAAAATAGAAATCAATGAAGCTACCGTGCAGCGTCGAGCTTTGGAAGCTTTGCACAACGACCGCGAAAAGGATGCAGCAACAATCGATAAGCTCGTTGCTCAATTGGGAAATGCGGACCGTCATATTCGCTATGCGGCCCGTGTAGCACTTGAGCGTGTGCCAGCGTCTCGCTGGGCTTCCAAGATCTTGCAGAGCACCGACGCCAATACGATCATCACTGGCGTTGCAGGGTTGGCTCGCGTGGGCACGTCGGAGCTTAGGGATCCTTTGCTGATGCACCTGGGAACCTTGCAACTCTCTTCGCTCTCGATGCCACAACGGCTTGAACTAGCTCGTGCCGCACAATTGGTTTTGATTCGATTGGGGCAGATTGAACCGTCTCTTCGGGATTCACTGCTTGGTGCAATCGAACCGTTGTTCCCATCTGGCGATGACATGATGGACCGAGAGTTGGTGATTTTGCTGACCTACCTGCAGTCCCCTGTACTCGCCAAAAAGGCACTGCCATTGTTATCCAAGGACAGGAAGAAGACCGAAGCGGACTTTGCTGAGATACTTCAGCGAAACAAAGGCTATGGTGGTCCGATCGCAGCGATGCTCGAAAATCAGCCCGATTTGCATCAATTCCACATGGCTTTCTCACTGCGGAATCTTAAGGAGGGTTGGGGCATCGAGGACCGCAAAGCCTTCTTCCAGTGGTTTGAAAAAGCTCAAACTTGGCAAGGTGGAAACAGCTATCAAAAATTTCTCATCAACGCCGCCAATGACGCTTATTCGTTATCGAACGATCAAGAGCGTTTCGTCCTAGAAGCCCTCGGGGTTCGAAAGCCCGCTCCATTGCCCAAGAAACTGCCAGAGCCAAAGGGACCAGGCAAGGCATACACCACCGAGTCACTCAGTAAGCTCGCTGGGGAAAAGATGGTTGGGCGTAATTTCGAGAACGGTAAAAACATGTATGCGGCTGCTCGTTGCGTGATCTGTCATCGTTTCGGCGGTGAAGGAGGAGCAACCGGCCCGGATTTGACCCAAGCGGCTGGTCGATTTGCGGTCGCTGATTTGATCGATGCCATCGTTCGGCCCAGCCAAGTCATCTCTGACCAGTACAAAACCATGGTCTTGCAGATGGACGATGGCACCGTACACACCGGGCGGATTGTCAACGATGTCAACGGAAAGGTAACGATCGTGGTCGATCCTGAAGATGCAACCAAGACCGTTACAGTAGAGCGAAAGGATATCGAGCAAGAAAAGACCTCCGCGATCTCCCTAATGCCTGCCGAGTTGATGGACAAGCTCAACGAAGAAGAGGCACTCGACTTAATCGCCTATCTACTCTCGCGAGGTAATCCAAAGGCTCGGATGTTCCAGCCTCAGTAACCTGAAAGTTCCTTTACGATGACAATAAATCAAGAGTTTCGAGTTCTTCTGCAAAAGGAGCAACTCGTCTTTTCGTCAGCGCATTTTATCACCTTTGCGGGTGATATCTGCGAATGCCTGCACGGCCACAACTATGGACTCAAAGCGGAAGTTTGCGGAGATCTCGATGAGAATCGCTACGTGATCGACTTCATCGCGTTTCGCGATTCCCTCGCGGAACTGGTCAAGCAACTCGATCACCACATGCTCGTGGCGATGCATCATCCGATGATTCACGTCGAAGTCCAAGACGTTGAAGTGGTGTTGCGATTCAAGCAAAAAAGATGGGTCTTACCCAAAGAGGACTGCATGCTTTTGCCGATCGTGAACACCACAGCCGAGGAGATTGCCGGCTGGATAGCAGACCAGATGCGAACCAAGTTGTATCCAAAGATCAAAGATCGCTTGAAATGGATCGAGATCGGTGTCGACGAGAATAACGGCCAGTGGGGTTACTGCCAACTTCCCTGGAAACCCTGACAAGCCTTCGGCGGATGGGATCGATTTATGGTTGCTGTTGAGCAGTACCTAAAGCCAGAGTTAGCATCGCAGATCAAGCGTTTGGATCTGCGTGCCCAGCTAGTGGTCAAGGGCTTTCTACAGGGCCTTCATGCAAGCCCTTATCATGGCTTTTCGGTGGAATTCAGCGAACACCGACGGTACTCGCATGGCGATGATCCCAAGGATATCGATTGGTTGGCTTATGCCAAAACCGATCGCTACTATGTCAAGAAATTTGAATCGGAAACGAACCTTACTGGTTACATCATGATGGATACGAGCCGCTCGATGGCTTATACCTATCGTCAGCAGCTTACCAAATTCGATTACTGCATTTGTCTTGCGGCGGCCCTTTCCTACCTGATGCTCATGCAACAGGATCCGGTAGGTTTGGTCACGTTCGATCAGAAGGTCAAAGCCAGTATTTATCCTCGGTCACGCAGAAGCCAGTTTGCAGCGATATTGAGTCAATTGGTTAAGCTCAAGACGGCTGGGAAGACGGAATTAAAAGGTCCAATTCAGCAGATGATGGCGATGCTCAATCATCGCTCGCTGATCATGATCATGAGCGATTTGCTGACCGAATCGGAATCCTCGCTGGATGCGATTCGTATGCTTAAGCACGCGGGTCATGATGTGATTGTGTTTCATGTGCTCGATGAAGCCGAAGTCTATTTTCCATTCCAAGGGCTCGTGCAGCTGAGGGATCCTGAGACCGATGAGCAGATTCCGGTAAACGCAGACGATATTGGTAACGAATATCGAGAGAATGTTCGCCGGTTTCGAGAGGATTTAAAAGCCAATTGCAGCCAATCTCGGATCGACTACGTTCCCCTTGATACCAGTGTTCCTTATGATAAAGCATTGATGGAATATTTGATCAGTCGAAGGAATCGGTTTTAAAGGGATCTGCAGGTTCGATGAGCTTTCTCCACATCTCGCTGTTGCTTGGTTCCATCGCAGCGCTTGCACCGGTGTTTTTTCATTTGCTAGGTCGCAGACAACCCAAAACGTTGGAATTTCCGGCGATTCGCTTTGTTAAGAAAACCGCGGTAGAAGCCCAAAGGGGATGGTCGGTCAAGCGATGGATCTTACTGGCTCTGAGGGTGTTGATGGTGTTGCTGTTAGCTGCAGCGCTGGCCGCTCCTCGAGTTGCAAGTGGATTGTTCGCTAATTGCCTCTTGGCAGGGTTGGTTTCCATTCTAGCCTTGCTCAGTTCGCTCGCTGCGATTGTTCTTTGGGGCAGAAAACGAGGACTTGCGGCAATCGCTATCCCAGCGATTCTTGCGTTGGGATTGTGGGGATTGGCAGGCTACTTTGGCTGGGCTGTTTTCAGAGGGTCCAATGATTCACCGCTAGTCAATAGCCAAGGCCCAGTCTGCGCTGCGATCGTGCTCGATACCTCGCCCACGATGGGATACAAATACCTAAACCACTCAAGGCTTGAAGATGCCAAAGAAATGGCCAGTTGGTTGATGGATCGATTCCCCGTCGGAAGCGAGATCGCGATCATCGGCAACGACGCCGGAGGGCGGATCAATCAAGACCGATTGTCGGCAGAGAGGCAATTGGACCGAGTGACTGTCGACGGCAAAGCTTGCGATTTGATCGAGCGTATCACTACCGCGACTGAGACGGTCAGAAAGAGCAAGCTCGAACGTCGTGAGGTGTACGTTCTCTCGGATCTTCGAAAGAATTCATGGCGAAATGCTGAGAACGCAAACCTGATTCCGTTGATCACCGGTCAGCTATCGGATCAGCAAGCGGCTCAGGATCAATCAACCGAGCGTCAACCGAAAGTCTTGTTGCAGATTATCGATCTAGGTGTCCCCCAGCAGGATATTCGAAACTGGTCCCTAGAGAACCTTCGCCTTTCGGCGGAAACGGTGGTACCAGAAGGAAGCGTTACGCTCCAAGCAGACCTCAAAGCTTTGGAAGGGGACAGCAAGGAACAACTGATGGTTGAACTAGCCGCAGAGCCTATTGAGAAGAAAACGATCGTTGGGCGCGATGGACAATGGCAGCCTCCAGAGGCAAAATTGCTCGACAGGCAAGTGATCCAACCCAACGAACAGGGAACTGCAAGCATCCAGATCTCTTGGAAGGATTTGGCCGAAGGGACCAATCATGCAGTACTGCGGCTGGCACGACCAGATCCTTTGGACATCGACAATGTGTTTTATTTGACGATAGAGGCCAAGGAGCAAGGAAAATCGGTGGTTATCTGCGACGATCCAACCGACGCCCAACTGGTGGCACTGATGCTTGACCCATCCATCGCAACGGGAAAGGAAAAGAGTCCTGATGCTACTAGCAATATCGAAGTGGAACCTCGATCAAGGATTGGACAAATTGACTTCTCCAAGTATTCCAGTGTCGTACTATTCAACCCTTCGGAATTGACCGCTGACGACGCCGATAAGCTCTCTGGCTGGGTACGCAACGGTGGTGGATTGCTTGTCGTGCTAGGTCCCTCAGGCATCGGCCCACAGACACTTGCTCCTGTAGCTCCCGGTAGCACCTTGATCGAGAAGAGCCCACAAGGGGGATTGCCAAGCCTGCTACCTGGGAAAATTCGTGGTATCACCAAAAGCGGATTGGATTCCAACCCGACAGTCCTTAGACCTACTCTGGCGAATCATCCTATTTGGAGTATTTTCGAAAGACCTCCTGAGGAGATCCCTTGGGTCAGCTATCCGGTGTATCAACATTGGAATCTCGTGGAACTCGATCCGAGCGCTTCGGTCATAGCAAATTTCACGCAGTCTGAGTTACCGATGATGGTCGAATGGATTCGAGGTTCTGGTAGAACGATCGTGATGACGCTGCCCTATCCAGAGCCTTCGGCCACCGCATCGAAAGAGCCTTGGAGCGAGTTGTTCACCACCAGTTCGGACGCGTGGCCTGGATTTGCGCTTTTCCTTGGGACGGTTCGCTATTTGTCGACGCAGAACAAGCACCCATTGAATTACAACGTTGGGTCAACGGCCTTGTTGGAGAACAATGCCAAGGAATTTCCTAGAACCTATGAGTTGCGTCCACCCAATGGAGATGAGATTCGCATCGAAGCCGAGGAGGATTTGCTCAGTTACAGTTTTACCCAGCAACCTGGTCATTATCGATTGCGCGGTGTACGGGCGCGGGGTCTGATGAATCGAGGCTTCAGCGTCAATGTCGATCGTGGCGAAGTATCCCTAGAACCTGTGGATCGAATGATGCTTGAGAAAGCCATCGGTAAGGACAATTTGTTGATCGCCCGGGAGAAAGACCAGGTGCAAAGCTCCATTGGTGAAGGAAGGTTTGGTCGTGATTTATCGCCATTTCTATGGGTTATTTTGGCGATGATGGTAATGGCGGAACAGACCATGTCCAGCCGTTTTTATTCAAGCAAGCAGCGAGGCAAGGCCTGATGGATTGGACCTTATCGCCGGTTTTCGGTAGCTATTCTTTGGTTTCGTTCATCGCGATCGGACTGCTGTTCGTTTGGTTTTTTGTCATCGATTCTCAGGGATTAACCAAATTCCAGCGATGGATTCTACGATCCCTCCGACTGCTACTGATTCTGCTCCTGATGCTCGCGATACTCAAGCCTGGAGTCAGTTGGGTCAAAAAGCGTGAGCCGGAAGGAACGATTGCTGTTCTGATGGACAAATCCTCAAGCATGCAGTTAAGTTCTGGGGATGGAAAGAAATCACGTTGGGAAGAGCAGCTCGACGTCTGGAATGGACTTTGGACAAGCCGAACTCAGCTTGGCAATCAAATCAGAATCGCTCCTTTCGTATACGATACTCAGTTACAGTCCTTGGGGGATGTCGAGTCGTCGGCGACGGTACCACCGGTGTTGCCCAACAAAGCCGAAGGATCCACGACCGACATCGGTGGACCTCTTGCGCAGCTATCCAACACCACACTGTCATCACCCTTGATGGCAGTGATTTGGATGGGAGACGGATCGCAGACACTGACTCCGGCCAAATCAGATCCTCAACAGATTGCCAAACAGTTTGCTAGGCAAGACATTCCGCTATACATGATCGGGATTGGACCTCGGGGAGACAGCGAGCAAGCCAGGGATTTAGGGCTCGAAGGAGTTCCCGAGCAACTCGATGCTTACACCAAGAACCAGATCTATGTGCGCGGCATGCTCAAAGCCCGGGGAGTTGCCAACCGTGATATCACCATCACGATGAAAATTGTTGGGAAGGATGGCCAACCGAAGCTAGTTGAGCAAACGTTGGTTCGTCCGACAAAGAGCGATCAAGCGATCTCCTTCCAGTTGCCATTGCTGGCCCCCGAGGAAGGATCCTACGAACTTTGGTTGGAGGCAAAGCCGGTCGATGGCGAATCGGTACTCGAAAATAACCGTATCACGTCGTATTTGAACGTTCGTGCCGGAGGAGCACGTGTACTTTTTATTGAAGGCGAACCTCGAACCGAATCGAAATTCATCGCAAGTGCACTTCTTGAGTCTCCAGACATGCAAGTTGATAGACTCTGGATCCCTCGAGAGCCAATCCAGAAATGGCCGATCGATCTGAGCCAACGATTGTCCAATGGAGTGTATGACTTGTTCATCCTAGGTGACGTGGATTCCGACGCCATTGGGTCCGCTGGCGCACGATTGCTCGTTGACCAAGTTCTCCAAGGCGCCGGCCTGATCACTTTAGGTGGCTATTATGCTTATGGACCTGGCGGTTGGAACAATACCCCATTAGCCGATGCTTTACCGATCCAAATGGGGGCTGCGATCCGCCAGCCACGGAATGCACCGATCGATCTGCGTAATCACTATGAGGGATCGGTGTCTTTTGTACCTGTGGCGATCGATCGGCTATTACAAATTGGGGATCCAGGGAGCGACCATGCAGCGATATGGAAGGAGATGAAACCACTAACGGGTGCGAACCGTTGGGGGGGAATCAAAAATGCACCCGGTGTTAAAGTGCTTGCCACGGGGGATGCTGGCCAGCCATTGATGGTCAATGGTATCGCGGGCAATGGGCGTGTCATGAGTTTGGCTTTCGATTCAACCTTTCAATGGCTCAGACAAGGTAAATCCAAAGAGTTTAAGCAGTTCTGGAGGCAGATGGCATTGTGGGGGTTGCGTCGCGAAGCGGTCGAAGAGGGAATGCAGCTTACAATGAACCGCCGGAGATTGCTTTTGCAGCAATCCGCCGAAGTCTTGATGAATTGGAACCCTGGGAGCAAGGAAGCCAAGATCCCCGCCGAAGTGGGGCTTCAACTTTGGAAAATCGAAGATCCGCAATCCGAACAACAGCCGCCAACGGAAAAGCCCATTGGCGAGTACCGATTGAATCCCCGAGACCCCACAAGCATGAGGCTTACTTTCGAAGGAGTCAAAGAACCTGGACGTTACCAATGGCGAGCAAACGCCAAAGGCTCGGGAGGCAAGGAACTCGAATCGAGATTGCCATTTGTTGTGATCGATCAAAGTCTTGAATCGATGCAGCCGCTTCCGGATTGGCAACTGATGGGACAACTTGCCAAGCTCAACGAAACAGCTGGTGGGGTATTGCTCAGTCCTGATCAATCTTCGGATTTGATCAGCCGATTGCTCGAGCGACGGCGACAGGCGACCGAGACGGCGATCGAATCGTTTCAGCTGGGCGACACCACACTGGACTCTTGGTTGATATTCCTGGGGATTGCAGGATTGCTGGTCCTGCAATGGGGCCTTCGCAAACGCTGGGGTGTTCCATAATAACGTCGGATGATTTCTCCGAAATCATCCTAAGATCGCTTTAAGGTGGTTTACTCTGGTTGAGCGTGGTCTGGTGCGTTAGTGCTGATTTCGGAGAAATCAGCGACTCTGGTTTCAACGTCGGATGATTTCTCCGAAATCATCTAAAAACGCTTTCGGGTGGCTTACTCTGGTTAAGCGTGGTTTGGTGCGCTAGAGCTGATTTC
>Ga0172376_10004220_pt1 | contig 16514 bp, 10 predicted proteins | sample Lak35m_FD_121114 | JGI IMG/M metagenome (GOLD analysis project Ga0172376, IMG submission 121114) | Freshwater microbial communities from Kabuno Bay, South-Kivu, Congo - kab_092012_35m | ecosystem: Environmental > Aquatic > Freshwater > Lake | place: Democratic Republic of the Congo: South-Kivu... | reverse complement strand
CTGCATTACGAAGTGGCGAGAGGCTTCGAAATGAAAGCACCATTTTGTGATAACCTTCCCACCCAAACCGGAGACGTTATGCTTAATCCTCGAAATCCTGAAAATCCTGATTCAAACCCCAAGCTGCTGCTCACCTAATAATAAACCAACGCTTCTTTGGTCTGTAAATCCTGGTTCAAATTATAAGTTGATGCACATCAACATTTACACCAATTGATCCTTTGTTTTTCTTATATTTATAAAGGTTATTAAAAATCCTATGTCAATGATGAAAAATTGGATATCGTTTTTTATTGCAGCATTAACTTTTGGGTCTTCTATTTATGCAAATAGGTTTATCGTAAATGATCAGCCCGCAGCTAAGAAAGAATTCAAAGCCGATGTTATTATTTATGGTGGTACCTCTGCGGCTGTAATTGCCGCAGTGGAAGTGGTAAAGTCTGGAAAAACAGTTTTAATTGTCTCGCCCGATCAACATCTGGGAGGTCTTTCTGCTGGTGGTTTGGGTTATACAGATACTGGAAATAAAGCAGTTATTGGAGGGCTTTCCCGTGATTTTTATCACAGAGTATGGTTGCATTATAAAGATGATTCTGCCTGGAAGTGGCAGCATCAAGGTGATTTTGGTAATAAAGGACAGGGAACTGTTGCTATGGATGGTGAATTCCGCACTATGTGGCTGTTTGAACCCCACGTTGCTGAAAAAGTTTTTGAAGCATTTATAAAAGAAAATAATATCAGTGTCCTTCGGGGAGAATGGCTGGATAGAAAAAAGGGAGTATTAAAAAATAAAGCGCAAATAATTTCATTTTCAACACTCACAGGGAAAATATGTAAAGGTAAAATATTTATAGATGCCACTTATGAAGGAGATCTAATGGCAGCTGCTGGGATTAGTTATCATGTAGGAAGGGAAGGAAATGCAACGTATAAGGAAACGTTTAATGGGGTCCAAACAGGCGTTTTTCACCATGGGCATCATTTTCAGTCAAATATTTCTCCCTACGTCATTGAAAATGACCCCTCCAGCGGACTTCTGCCTTACGTTTCATCAGATCCACCAGGTGAATTTGGCGCTGCTGATAATAAAATTCAGGCCTATTGCTTTAGAATGTGTATGACTAATCATCTTGAAAATAAAGTGCCATTTCCAAAACCAGAAAATTATAATGCCGCAAATTATGAACTATTACTGAGGGAATTTAAAACAGGAAGAAATGACTGGTTCAGTAAGTTTGATTTTTTACCTAATAAGAAAACAGATACCAATAATCATGGTGCTTTTAGTTCAGATTTTATTGGTATGAATTATGATTATCCAGAAGCTGACTATAAGCGTCGTGCAGAAATCATAAAGCAACATTATGATTATCAGGCTGGCTTATTATGGTTTGTTGCCAATGATCCTCGCGTTCCTGATGAAATTCAATCAAAAATGGCAACTTTTGGTCTTGCGAAAGATGAGTTTGTAGATAATAATCACTGGCCACATCAAATTTATGTTCGTGAGTCACGGAGAATGATTGGAGAATATATTACGACAGAACATGATGTGATGCAAAGAATTGAAACACCCCAATCAATTGGTATGGGCTCTTATCATATTGATTCTCATAATACACAACGATATGTAACTGCAGAGGGATATGTGCAGAATGAGGGAGATATTGGAGTTAAACCGCCAGGACCATACCGTATTGCTTATGGTTCCATAATTCCTAAAAAGGAGGAATGCAATAATCTGCTCGTTCCCGTTTGTGTTTCAAGCAGTCACATTGCCTACGGATCAATACGTATGGAACCCGTTTTTATGATTCTTGGTCAGTCAGCGGCGGTTGCGGCTTGTTTAGCAATTGATGGAAAATGTGCTATTCAGGATGTGCCCTATAATCAATTAAAAAAGTTGCTGGTGAATAAAAATCAGATTTTAACCAATTAAAAAATCAGCACATTAATTTTAAGTGTTTATTCAGAAAATTTCTTTTTTTGACGGATAATTTCATGAATATGCAGAACGGTGTCTTTTTGCCAGTCTGAGGTTACTGAAAAGAGCAAATTTTTCTTTCCCTTTTTACCATTTGGGAAATAATAAACAGGATAAAATGCCGGGTATTCATATTTAAATTTTTTATTGTTAACAATAGATTTTCTGAATAGTTACCCACTAAATAAGCGTATTTTTTTTTAATGCCTTATGTGATTCAAATTACTTTAGATATTTATCCTTTTTTTGATCTTTATATAAAAATGTTAAGTATGAATCAATGTTTAAATTTTTCAGGTAAGGGTGGTAAAGTGTTGTTATCTGTCTTTTTTATGATTACCCTTATTTCCTGTAATTCCTCCCTTAAAAATGGAAAAGATAATCAGCAAGAAATCTTTATTTCTCAGGCAGACAATATAGTTGGCAAAAGTCAGCAAATCCTGGTAAAAACAGTCTCCCAAAAAATTTCGGAGCTTGGAGCACCCCATGCCATTACCTTTTGCAATGAAAATGCCCTACCGTTGCTGGACAGTATCTCCCTTATTTATGGCGTTTCTATCTCCAGGGTTTCAGAGAAATACAGGAATCCTAAGAATAAACCATCTAAACAAGATCTTATCGCGTTAAAGACGCTATCAAAAGGGGATATTAAGTTTTATCAAAATAAGAATGCGTCCATTTATTATGCTCCGATTCGTATTGGTATGTCTGTATGTTTGAAATGTCATGGAGATAATAAAGAAATAGACGCTCCTACGCTAACTAAAATTAAAGAATTGTATCCTTCGGATAGGGCTTTCGATTATAAAATAGGGGAATTCAGAGGTGCGTGGAAGGTTTCCAATATGAAAAAATAATAAGGTGGATTTAGGTTTTTATTTTTAACTTGTATTTGTTAAACCTAAATCCTTCTTATTATGACTCATTTTTTTCGCAAAAGTGCTTTTTTTCTTTTACTCCTTGGATTTATTTCCTGTCTGAATATTAAAAAACTGGATATCATTAAACTTGATTCTGGCTTTATTAGTCAAAAAACCAGGCAGGTATTGGATAAATCTTCCATTCAGCTGGCAGATGATCTTAAAATGGATTTATGGGCATCTGATTCCCTTTCTCCCGATCCGGTCTCCCTTGATATTGATCATCTTGGGAGGGCTTATATCACAAGAGCTGTTCGACAGAAAAATTCTGAATTTGATATTCGGGGCCACAGAGACTGGATGACGGCTTCTATCAGTTTACAAACAGTAGAAGATCGGCGCGCTTTTTTAAGGAAAACATTTGCTCCTGAAAATTCAGAAAAAAATAAATGGTTGAAGGATTTAAATGAGGATGGAAGTCATGACTGGAAAGACTTAACTGTTGAAAAAGATGAAATCTGGAGGATAGAGGATAAAAATGGAGATGGCGTCGCTGAAACATCTACAAAAGTTTTTGTCGGTCCAAGTGAGGAAATAACAGATGTTGCGGGAGGTGTCCTCATCAGAGAAGAAGATGCATTTTGGTGCACAGGTCCTGATATGTGGCGTTTGACAGATAAAAATAAAGATGGATTTTATGAATCGAAAGCGTCCATTAGCCATGGTTACGCTGTTCATATCGGATTTGGTGCGCATGGAATGTCAGGGGTAATTCAAGGGCCCGATGGTAAAATTTATTGGCAAATTGGTGATATTGGCGCAAATATCATTGATAAGGCAGGGATAAAACACGAATATCCAAATGAAGGGGTATTGGTTCGTTCGAATCCGGATGGTACCGATTTTGAAGTTGTAGCGCATGGCATCAGAAATGATCATGAATTTGTTTTCGATGAATATGGAAATCTCATTTCTTCTGATAATGATGGAGACCATCAAGGGGAAAGTGAAAGACTGGTGCATTTGGTGGAAGGCGGTGATTCTGGCTGGCGTTCCAACTGGCAATATGGAAAATATACTGATACAAGAAATAATGGATATAATGTCTGGATGAAGGAAAAGCTCTATACCGCCCGATGGGATGGTCAGGCTGCCTATATTCTCCCACCAATCCAAAATTTTCATAATGGACCAACCGGAATGGTTTATAACCCTGGTACCGCTCTGGGAAAGGATTATTTAAATAAATTTTTTCTGGTTGAATTCGTTGGTACTTCTACCGGATCACATATTTATTCTTTTGGCCTTAAGCCTAAGGGGGCAACATTTGTTCTGGATGGAGAAAAAATGTTAACCACAGGTATTTTGCCAACAGGTATCCGTTTTGGAATTGATGGAGCGCTTTATGCTGCAGATTGGGTGAATGGCTGGGATACTAAAAATTATGGACGAATCTGGAAAATTGATGTTAAATCAACAGATGATGGTTTCGCCGCCAAAAGGCTGGAAACTAAAAAATGGATGATGCAACGTTTCAATAAACTGAATGAATTACAATTAGCCAATCTATTAACTTATGACGATTACAGAATCAGACTGAAAGCCCAATTTGAACTGGTCGCCCGTGGAGCTAAAGGAATGGAGATATTTAAGCAGACAATGGTTGATAAAAAAAATCAACTGGCTCGAATTCATGCTATTTGGGGTATCGGCCAGCTTGCTCAGAAAGATGTAAATACAGCCAGTACACTGGTCTCCCTGTTACATGATACAGATCAGGAAATTATTGCACAAACACTTAAAACATTGGGTGATGTTCGCTATGCTTCTGCCAATGATAAAATAATTGAGCTTATTAATCACTCAAATCCCCGCATACGTTTTTTTGCAACCCAGGCTACTGGACGTGTGAAAGATAAAAAGGCGATTAAGGCAATCTTAACCATGGTGGAAAAAAATAAAGATGAAGATGTTTATTTGAGACACGCTGCCGTTTTAGCACTTAGCAGAATTGGTGAAGTCGAACCTATCGTGCAGTTGAAATCAAATGCAAATAAATCGTTGCGCTTACTTGCCGTTTTAGTGCTAAGAAAATGGAGACATAATGAAATGGCTTCTTTTTTAAATGACGAGGATGAATACATCGTAACGGAGGCGGCAAGAGCTATTAATGATGATTTGTCCATCATCCCGGCATTACCCGCTTTGGCTGGTATGTTGGGACAATCGCGTTTTACCAATGAACCCCTAATCAGACGGGCCATTAATGCTTGTTTGAGAGTAGGCGGAGAAAAAGAATTGGATTTACTTATTGCTTATGCTGAAAAAGATAATATTCCAGAGGATTTGAAGGCGGAAGCGCTATCCGTTATTGGTACCTGGGCAAATCCCTCTGTGCTCGACAGAGTGGACGGCAGATTTCGTGGCGAATTAAAAAGAGATGCAGGTTTGGTCAATGCAAAAATCAAAAATAAAATGGTGGCTTTCCTGCAAAGTAACAATCCAGCCGTTTTAATTTCTTCCGTTAAATTGTTGTCAGAGTTAATTATTGAAGACTACAATGAAAAGCTGGCAAATATCTTCAGTTCTTCTGATAGTCCTGAGGTGCGGGCAGCAATCCTTACCTCCCTCGCCAGTCTTAAATATCTATCCATTGCAGATTTAGTGAAAAAGGGAATTAGCGATAAAGACAGAATCGTTAGAACTACCTCTTTGGGTCTGATAAATAAATTAAATGTTAATAAAGATGAACTTTCTTTAATTATAAATCCTGTTTTTGAAAAGGGTAGTTTCCAGGAGCAGCAGCAGGTATTTAAGGTGTTTAGTCAAATGCCAATCGATAATACACGTGTGGTATTAACTGAATTAATAGATAAGATGGCTGATGCCAAACTTTCACCAAATGTGAAATTAGATCTGATAGAATCTGTTGAAGCTACAAAAGATGCCGATTTACAGTTAAGATTAGATAAAATAAAAGGGAAAGGGTCTGAAACTGATCAATATAATGAAGCACTTTACGGTGGAAATGTAAGGGAGGGGAGGAATATTTTTTTAAATAATTCAGCTGCTCAATGTATTAGGTGTCACGCCGTCGGTGAAGGTGGAAGTTTAGTTGGTCCAAACTTAAAGGATATTGCTAAATCACTGAGTCGTGAGCAAATTCTTCAGTCCCTTATTGAACCAAGTGCCCGTATTGCACCAGGCTACGGTGTAGTTTCTCTGGTATTGACTGATGGACAGGAAGTTAGCGGGGTTCTAATGAGAGAAAATGATGAAGAGCTGTTATTAAAGACCTCTGCTGCAGAACCTTTAAGAGTGCAACTCTCCAGAATTAAACACAGGGAAAATTACCCTTCCGCGATGCCCGCCATGGGATCTGTTTTAACAAAACGTGAAATTAGAGATCTGGTAGAATATCTTTCTTCCATTTAACCAAAAAAGGGAGGCTTTCTAAAAAGATAGCCTCCCTTTTTTATGATTATACTTACTTTGGACAAATAGGCCTTTTTGTAGGCAAAAGATAAATAATTGGATGATTTTCTGAGATTACACCTGATGGCTTTAAATTTTTCACACAAATTAGCGTAAAGACCCGATGCTTCGCGTCTTCTCTCCGATTGGTTTTAAATGTATATTTACAACATACATCCGGTTCTGAATAAATGAATATTCAGATTAGAGGATTTCACGGATTTTACCATGTACCTCTATGGTTATGAAAATAATGATTATTCATCGATGTATTCATTAAGTATTGTCTCGTCCCAGATCACACAGGAGCTCATCAGCACCGATATCATCGTTTCACTTATACACAACGACCTTTATCTTATCCGTTTGTCACTCCACTGTTAGGTTACTCATTTCATAATATGGGTTATACCAAGTCCTTAAAAAGTTTACACTTTACATACCAGGTCCCTCTGGTGTCACATGTCTTTTGATTATTATGCCCCTGGTGGCACAATGTTCATTTTAACATCGCTACCCTTTTTTATTCTTAAGTGCAAAAATTTATACATCTCCATTAAGAATAATAAGGAGAATCCACCGCCTATGGCCAGATAAAAGTGTTGAAAACCAGGGTATTCAAAACGGAAAAGCTGGCGTAAATAAGGTACTGAAATAAGTAATAACATCATCGTACTGGCAATAAAAAGAATAACTTTAAGCGATATATTATTTTCGAAAAGTACCTCTATTACATTTCTGGTTTTGGATAGGGTAGTGAGAATAAGAAAAATATTACCAATAATTAGCGATGTAAAGGCGATAGCCCTTATTTCTCCCTCGGAATGACCTTCCTGCTTACTAAAATAATAGACTGTCCAAACCATGGCTAATAATATAAGACCAACAAGGGAACTCTTGAAAATTTGTTTGAGTCCAAAAAAAGCTATGTTTGGATCTCTGGGCGGTTTCATCATAACCCCGATTTCTTCTTTTTCAGATTCGAAAGCTATAGCGCATACCGGATCAATGATTAATTCCATGAATACAATATGCAAGGGCATGAGCAAAATGGGCAGAGCTGGAAAAATAGCTGGTAAAAGAGCAAGTCCGATGATCGGAATATGAATGGCAATGATATAGCCCATGGCCTTTTGAAGATTATCAAATATTCTTCTTCCTGATTTTATAGCCATAACAATGGAACTAAAATTATCGTCCAATAGTACCAGGGAGGATGATTCCCTTGCCACATCTGTACCTTTTCCACCCATGGAAATGCCAATATCAGCAGCTTTTAGGGCGGGAGCATCATTTACGCCATCACCAGTCATAGCCACTACCTCCCCATTAGCTTTAAGCGCTTTAATAATCTGAAGTTTCTGCTCAGGAATAATTCGGGCAAAAATATTGATATTCCTGATTTTCTCCTTTAATTCACTTTCAGTAAGAATTTTCAGATCTTGACCAGTTAAAATTTCATTATACTCATTGAGCCCGGCTTGTTTACCAATATTTTTTGCTGTTTCCGGATAATCTCCTGTTATCATAATTACCTTTATACCAGCAGAATAACATTGTTTGATTGCTTCAGGAACCTCTGGTCTGATAGGATCTTCGAAGCCAAGGAAGCCCATAAATTCAAAGGAAAAATCTTTTTGAGATATTGGGAATAACCTGCTTTCTATCTTTCCCCTGGCAACGCCCAAAATCCGCTGTCCCCTTTCTGCGAGCATTTTTACCTTTGATAGTAACCGAATTTTTTCTGATTCGGAAATAGGACATAATGCTAATATTGCTTCTGGTGCTCCTTTTGATGCTATGTATAACTGGCCATGCTGATCCTCTGAAATTCTGGTCATAGCAAATAAATCATTGCTCAGGGGATATTCTTTCAGTAACGTAACATAGAGGGGCTGACCGTAGGGAATTTTTTTATTAACATGATAGATGGCCTTTTCCATGGGGTCCATACTTTCTGAGGAACTGGCCAGGGTAGCTGTAGAAATAAGTTCCTGAATATTTTCGATATTTTCTTCAAATTCATTTTTTTCAATGATAAATTCCTTATTGATTAAGGTAGATAAAATCATGTTATTTTGGGTTATCGTACCTGTTTTATCACTGCATAAAACGGTTGCTGCGCCAAGTGTCTCAATGGCGGATGGTTTCCTGGTCAATACATTTTGCTGGGATAATCTCCATGCACCAATAGCCAGAAAAATAGTTAGAACGACTGGAAATTCTTCAGGAAGAATAGCCATGGCAGATGCCAGACCTGATAAAAGAGAAGCGATGAAGTCACCTCTGGTTAGGTAAAAGGCAAAGACAACTAAAACACTTAAAAATCCTCCAATGAGAAATAAATTTCTAATAAGAACCTTCATTTCTTTTTGTAAACGGGTTGGATCCTGGACAATTTGTTGTAAGGATTTGCCAATTTTTCCGAATTCTGTGTGAATACCTATGGCATTTACCTCCAGTTTACCACTTCCTTGTACAACCAGTGTGCCACTAAAAAGCTTTGCATTACCTTCGGTTGCCATTGCATCTTTTAATACGGGAATGGACTCTCCTGTTAACATAGACTCATCTACGGCAAGATTTGTTCCCTCCATTAATATCCCATCGGCAGGGATGCGGTCTCCTTCATGAATAAGCACAATATCACCAATAACAATCTCTCTTCCTGGAATTTTAACTGTTTGTCCGTTTCTGATTACAGTGGCTTTTGGTGATGATAATTGTCTGAGAGATTCAATGGCTCGCTCTGTTTTCTGATATTGGTAAAAAGTGATGAATATAATAATAAGGATGGAGGCGGACAGCATTATGCCTTCAGTATAATCACCCAATAAGAGGTAAATGATGCTACAAACCAATAACAGGACAAACATAGGTTCTTTAAAAACTTCAAGGGCAATTTGACCTATATTCTTTGATTTTGCGGTTGGGAGTTCGTTGAATTCTCGCATTAATTGAGTTTTAACCTGCAATGGAAACCCCAATGAAATGACCTATACCAAAAGTGATAGCGGCAGCGAATAATCCGAAGGCAACTTGTCTTAAGCCCGAAAAAAAGACATTTTTACCTGTAAATAAGGTAATGGCTGCCCCAATTATAAATAAACCGACAGCACTTAAAGTGGCACTTAAAAAGATGGCCATCATACCACCAATAAAAAAGAAGGGTATAACAGGTAAAATAGCACCTATTGCAAATAATATAAAGGATGTGACAGCAGCTTCCATAGCAGAACCTTTCATCTCATCGACGTTAATACCTAATTCTTCCCTCACTAAAATTTCGTGTGCCTGACCTTTGTCTAACATGATTTCTTTGGCCATTTGAATAGCCTGGGTCTCCGGAATTCCTTTGGTCATATAAATGAGCGCCAATTCTTTTTCTTCTCCCTCTGGATTTGTTTCCAATTCCTCCATTTCTAAATCCATCTGATTTTCATATAGCTCCTGGGAGCTTTTTACCGATATCCATTCGCCAAGGGCCATAGATAAGGCCCCCGCCAATAAACCAGCCAAGCCAGCGAGTAAAACTTCCGATTGTCCACTGGTCGCTCCTGCAATACCCATGACCAGACTGAAATTGGAAACCAGTCCGTCATTTCCACCTAAAACGGCAGCTCTTAAGGCATTTCCTCCCACAGAACGGTGCTTTTTCTCAAATCTCACCAGGTTATCACTGGATATATGTTTATGGTTGTTTAAAATATTTTTCAAAATGGTTACATGTGCTGTATCTGATATAGAAGAAGATGATGCAGTACTTTTTCTGGCATGTTGTACCGCTGATGATATGCTTTTTTCCGTGTCAAGTAATACCCCTAAAACATAATCATAACCAATAATCTCTCCAATTTTGTTCAGAATTTTAGCCCTTCCGGAAGGTTTTGGAAGCTGATCAACACTTAAATTAAATTTTTTGGCAAAGGCAACGGCATGACTTAGTTCAATGTCACTCATCTGAGCAAAAACCTGAGCAACATTGATATCCTTTTCTACTAAACTCAGTTGTTTATACAAATAACTGGCATCAATCTCTGTTTGAATATTTTTTAAATCCATATACTAAGTTTTTGCTTACAAATGCGTGTTAGACAGGTTAATCAAAAATAAGGGGTAAAATACGATTATCTTCGATTTATCAAATATGATAATCTTCATAAACGTTGTAAATAAAAATTAGCTTTTGTTAAATATTCTTGTTTTTTGTCATCCGACATTTTATCAAAGGTTCTAACGAGCATCCCTAATCGGGGATTTCCAAGAAAAAATTCCCTTTGTTTATCCATAAAATGCCAAAACAGGCTGTCCCAGACCGTTTGCCAATCTCCTTTAGGAAAGTCACTCATTTTCAATACATAATTACTTCCGCTGATGTAAGGTTTTGTGGACATAATGCCACCGTCGGCAAACTGACTCATACCATAGACATTCGGAACCATTACCCAGTCAAAGGAGTCAACGAAAAGTTCCATAAACCAGCGATAAACTTCCTCCGGATCAAACTCGCAAAGTAACATAAAATTACCTAAAACCATTAACCTTTCGATATGATGACAATAACCTGTTGCCAATACTTTCTTAATAGTCAGGTCAACAGGTATAATGCCCGTGTTTCCCTTCCAGAAACTTTCAGGCATTTTTCTCTTAAATCCCCAAAAGTTTTTAGTTCGCTCTTCAGGCCCTTTTAGTTCATATACCGACCTGATAAATTCCCGCCAGCCTATTATTTGACGGATAAAACCCTCCAGGGAATTTTGAGGAATCTGATTTTCAGCAGCATATTGTAAGGTTTTATCAATAATATAAGCAGGACTTAATAACCCAATATTTAACATGGGTGTCAACAGACTATGATGTAACCAATGTTCATGGCTGACAATAGCGTCTTCATAATGTCCAAATTCCTTAAGTCTCGTCTCAAGGAAATGTTGCAACCATTTTTTGCTTCCCTGAAAGGTAATGGGAAAGAGATTTTTAATATCTATTTCTCCATAATTTTCTGAAAAATAGGTATTTGTGTAATGAATCGCTTCCTCGTAAAAAGGATTTAAGGGTTCAAAAGATATTGGGGGAGGGATTTTATCTTTAGGATATTTTAATCTGTTTTCATCGTCAAAAGACCATTTACCCCCAACAGGTTTTGAAAATTCATCCACCAGGATTCTTCTTTTCTTTCGCTGATGAACGTAGAAATCTGTTTGAAAAAACCGCTTTTTATCTGAAAAGTACGCCTTATTTTCCGCTGATGTATTCAAAAAAAGAGGAGAGGAAAAAGAGGTAAGGGCAATGTTATTTTTCTCTGCCGATACTTTTATTCTGCGTTCTAACCAATGGTCTGTAGGGTCAATAAAGGCAAGTTCCTTTATATTTAAAGAAGGTAAATGCGCCATTAACTGCCGAATGTCACTTAGTCCATTAAAAGAATCGATATAAATGACATTCTTATGCTGATCTTCCAGGTAAGATTGATAAAATTTCATACTTGCTCTGTGGAAGGTAATTTTCTTCTTGTGGAAACGATATTGCCGAAAAAAAAGCCATTCTTCAATAAGAAATACAGTCTGACAGTGATGTATAATTTCACTATATTCAAATAGCTGGTGGGGAAAAATAATTCCGGTTTCAGGCATTTTTGTTTTTATTAAGGCTACATTTTTGACTACAATATTTGACTTCCAGCCAATTTTTCTCCCATTTCTTGCGCCAGGAAAAAGGTCTGTTGCAGGTCAGACATATTTTTTCAGGTAAATCCCTTTTTTTTATCGCTTTCATGACATTTGTCCATAAGAAATGTCATCTAATAATAAAAAATGATAGATAAAGTTTAAACTTTTTTACAAGTAGATTATTTCTCTTCCCAGGGGATAGGGCTTACATCATCATGATTTAGCACTCGTATTTCTTCCCGGTCTATCCTTAAAATGAGACCACAGGCAGGATCAGGACAAGTGACACGAGCATCCGTTTCCATCCAGTCTGCCGGATGATTTTTTCTTTGTTTTGCGGGTAACAGTGGAATAGCAGACTGAAGGGCATACAGGCAAAAATCAGCCCTGGCAGGCATAGATAATTTACCTCCCCGCAGGTAAAAACAGTCACCGATATTCATATTGCAGGTACAGTGCCCGTTAATTTGCTCCACAACGATACGTAAATCATAAAGTTCGAACTGATCAGATCTCAAAAGATTACTTTCACTCATTTTATATTTGTTTATTCTTTTTCCACATCAGGGAGCCAATGGTGATAAATCCGAGACCCCAGGAAATAAAGTTATGCAGACCAGCCTGTAAAGGAGAAACGGCACCAATATCAAATGGTTTCCCACTATTTGTTGTATTGGCCATTAAAATGACTGGTATGAAATAGGGAAGCAGAAAAGGAAAAACACATACTACCAAACTAAGGATATTTGCTCTTCTGATTGGATCGATGCCTTGTTTTTCGCCAGTTTGTCGGGTGAAATCTGTAACCATAAGTATAGCTACTATACTATGTGTGGTCAGAAGGACAGCCATACTTCCAGCCGCGGCAATCCAGCTCTCGGCCTGCCTTGGGCTATGACTATGTCTGGCAGCCCATTTAACCAGTCGGTCGATTAATCCACTTCTTTTTAGGGTTTCCACAAGTCCCATCAGCAGGATGGTGAAAAAACTAATGCCAGTAGCTCGGTTAATTCCTTCGATGATAAAGCTTTGTGCACGAAAATTTTCAAGATCCAGGGAAATGATTTTTGTTGCAGGCAATAAACCCAGGATCCATCCCAGTATTACGCCTGTTAGAAGCCCAAATAATAATCCATGAAGCAGATGTTTACCTTTAAGGAACAAGAAAATGATTAAGGTGGGAATTAAGAACATAGGTAGTCCGGCAGGGTCACCCGTTAATTGTTCTTTGTTGGAAATATTTCCCGAATAAGCACTGCTTAAAAAATAATAAACAGGTAATACAATGATGGCCAGCGGCAGAATAAAACGAAGCCTGCTTTTGACAGTTAGACCGATGGGCGCTTCCTGGCTTAAAGCACTGGCAATGGTTGTATCTGAGATAGGGGCAAAAAAATCGCCGAAGGTTGCCCCCGCCAGAATAGCACCAGCTAGTAGGGGTAAATCGGCGCCTAAAAGTCCTCCAGCCGGATAAAGTAAAGGTCCGCCGATGAGGATAGTAGCAAAACTGGATCCGGTAGAGAGGGAAATTAAACAACAAATAATAAAAGTGGTAGCTGTAAATCCTGCGGCAGATAAATGTAACTGACTGGCTACCCAAAGCAGGGCATTGACAAATCCGGTTTCAGCCATCAATAAACCAATAGTAGAAGCCAGCATCCAGGCTGTTAACATAATCATGACAATGGGTTGAGCCATACCATGAATAACTGTTTCACTATACATTTTTCGATTTTTGGCCATTAATATGCCTAAAGTAAGCGCAGCAATCAATATGGGCCAAAATCCTCGTTCATCGGGAGCGCCCGAAAGTGCCAGAAATATAACGCCAGTGGCAAATAATACAAAGGGTAAAATGGCACCCAGCGTTCCTCCGTAAAACGATAAATTTTCCTTTTCCAACGTTTCGTTTACATTCATTACTACTTCGTATTTTGACCATTTAAATTATACCGCATAATAGCACCATGAGGCCCATTTTTATCCCGCTCCAGGTCATAAACGGGACCAGCAGGGCCATTTGACTTTTTTGTCATTTCTTCGATGACAGAAAGATCATCCTGATCGAGGGTAAAAGATTGGATTTTGCTCAGTTTATCCAGATGATTCCGGTTACGGGCACCAATGATGATGCCACCCACCAGAGGTTTCTGGAGCATATATCTGGCTGCAACTTCAGCAATACCTGCCTTATGCTTCCTTGCGATGATATGCAATTTTGACAGTAAGGATTGAAAAAGGTCATAACCACCATATTCCTCTATAATCAGTCTATATTTTGTGAGGGATCGGTTTTCTAAAGGTTCGGAAGGCGAAGAGGTGTTCAGATATCGGTCACTCAGAAATCCACCTGCAATAACGCCATAACACAGATAAGAAAAACCGGCTTCTATAGCAAGTTGATTCATATCTCTTTCCGGTCTGTGATCCAAAACCGAGTATTGCACTTGGTTAGAGATAACAGGTACACCAGCATCTATAATTTCTTTTAAATGAGATGCATCAAAATTAGTCACGCCAATATGTCTTATTTTTCCAGCTGACTGTAATTCATGTAAATGAATGGCGGTCTCAATATAACGGGGAAACTGATAATCCCACCACGCAAATTGCACTAAATCCAGTTGTTCGACCCCTAATCTTTTTAAAGACCTATCTATAATTGCTTCCGTATCTGATTTTTTTATGGTGCCTAATACGTCATAATCCGGCACATATTTGGTGTGAATTTGCACAGGAGCTAAATTTCCGGAGGCAAAAGCATCGCGTTCGGTGTGTAAAAATTTGCCAATCAGTTGTTCTACACCAGTATAAATATCGGCGCAATCAAACGTAGTGATTCCCGCTTCTACAAAGGAACGCATGTCTTGAATAGCCTCCGCTTCATTGACAGGCCCATGACCACCGGACAAATGCCATCCACCTTTGATTATGTTGGATATAGAATAGTCTTTTGTTAAAAAAATGCGTTCCATTTCAGCTTTTTAATTTGCATTGGGTTGGTCAGAATCAAAAATAGGAATAAAAAACCGAAAAGGAAGATAGGTCCCATGTTTTTGAATCACGGATTTTAGGATTACAGGATTTCACGGATGATAGTATGCCTTGATTGTAGGAGGCTGTCTAAAAAGGTAGCCTCTTTTCTTTATACGAACCTTTAAATTTTGATATTAGAATTTTCCCAATATTTAAATTTGAGTAAATCTTTATGATTTTTCAGGATGGACAGCCTTATTAGGCTTTTGTGGTGACAAATAAATGAAAATGAATCCTTTTATGAGGCTTTTTTGGCTAATTTTCTAAGATTATGCCCGATGGACATTAGCCCGAATTCAATATTTACCTTATCCATCTTACGGAGGGTGAATCTTGAAAATTTATTATTGCTTTTTAATTGCCCAAATACTGCTTCTACTTCAATGGGTCTCTTGCTTCTATGGAACAAACCACGTTCGGAAGTTAACATTTCCCTTGCCTTGGCTTTATATTCATTCAGCTTATGATTAATTTCTATTTTTTTATTGCCAGTACTTTTATGACACATTCCTCTTAATGGGCAGCCTTCACATCTTTTTGCTTCGTAATAATCTACTTGAGAAATAAAACTATTCCTACTTTTCCTTTCCCCTTGTCCTGTATGTGTTAGTTTTTGTCCCATTGGGCATACAAAATAGTTCTCCACCTCATTGTAATATAGATTTTGTACTAAAAATGGATTTTGTTTTTGTGCCCGCTTTTGTTCTTTATGAAAGTAATTGTATTTGACATAAGCGTCTGCGATAACTTCTTTGCTTTGCTTACCGTATTGTTGCTCAAAACCGGTTAAATGCGCTTCTAAAGTTGTCGTGTCGACCGTTGTTTGATGTATGCTGTAGTGTGTAATAAATTGATTATCTGTACTTACACATCTGTTTTGCTATAACTGTTTCTCTCTCCCAGTATTTCCAGTTGGTTCTCAAACTTTTCTAATCGAACAAGATAATCCTCTTCTAATTTTTTTATATTTTTCCTGGTAGGCTTGTCGTTATCCTTTACGTTTTCGTTTAACGCTGCTAATCTGGTCCTGAGTTCACCGCTATCTATAGGTCTGGGCGTCTCATCTTTAGATAACGCCGACTGATCTTGTTTGATTTGGGAGGCTATTTCATGAAGTACAGCCTCCATTTTTGTTTCTAACTTTGCCTTGTTTTTTTCTACGGCTCCTTTCCATACAAAGGTATATCTATTGGCAGCGGATTCAATTTTTGTACCATCAATGTATTGAACATCCAGGCTCAAATAATTTAAATCGTGCAAAAGTCTTACCACCTCAGCAAATAGTTTTTGTATTTGATCCTTTAGTCTTTTACCTCTAAAATAGTTAATCGTTCTGTAATCTGGGGTGCTATGGCCTGATAACCACATAAAGTGGATATTTTCCTGCAATGCTTTTTCTATTTTACGGCATGAATATATATTGTTTGTATAGGCATAAAACAATATTTTTATCATCATCCGGGGATGATAACTTGTAGTGCCTCCTCCTTT
>Ga0172376_10004219_pt1 | contig 16514 bp, 10 predicted proteins | sample Lak35m_FD_121114 | JGI IMG/M metagenome (GOLD analysis project Ga0172376, IMG submission 121114) | Freshwater microbial communities from Kabuno Bay, South-Kivu, Congo - kab_092012_35m | ecosystem: Environmental > Aquatic > Freshwater > Lake | place: Democratic Republic of the Congo: South-Kivu... | reverse complement strand
CTTCTTGAAGGCGAACCCGAGCACCGCGATCCGCTTCTCCGAGACGGTGTTGAAGAGCGTGCTCACGATCATGCGGGTGAAGCGGTCCTTCTGCCAGTCGTTCATCCGCACCACGCGTTCCCAATACCCGGCCACCTCGGGCAGCCCGAAGTGCTCGCAGAGGTAGACGAGATTGAGGATGTCCTTGCGGAAGCACGATCCGCCGAAACCGACCGACGCACGGAGGAACTTCGGCCCGATCCGCGAGTCCCTCCCGATGGCGTCGGCCACCTCGCCGACATCGGCCCCGGTCGCCTCGCAGAGCGCGGAGATCGAGTTGATCGACGAGATCCGCTGCGCGAGAAAGGCGTTCGCCACGAGCTTCGACAGCTCCGACGACCAGAGGTTCGTCCTGAGGATGCGCTCGCGGGGGACCCAGCGGGCGTAGATGTCGGCGAGCGTCGCCATCGCCGCCTCGCCGGCGGGCGTCCGCTCCCCGCCGATGAGGATCCGTTCCGGATCGCGCAGGTCGGCGACGGCCGTGCCCTCAGCGAGGAACTCCGGGTTGGAGAGCACCTGGAAATCGCCGTGACGGGAGTTCGACCGGAGGATCGTGAGGAGCGCCTCGGCCGTCTTCACCGGGATCGTGCTCTTCTCCACGACGATCTTGGGGCCCTCCGACACCTCGGCGATCGTGCGCGCCGCGCGCTCGATGTACCGCAGGTCCGCCGCCCGTCCGGCACCCACGCCGCTCGTCTTCGTCGGCGTGCCGACGCAGACGAAGATGACGTCGCCCGAGCGGATGGCGTGCTCGACGTCGGTGTGGAAGTGGAGGTTGCGGCCGCGGGCGGCCCGCACCACCTCGTCGAGACCGGGCTCGTAGACCGGCAGCCGGTCGGAGTTCCACGCCGCGATCCGCGACGCGTTGTGATCGACGACGGTGACCTGGATGTCGGGGCACTGGGCCGCGATCATCGCCATGGTGGGGCCGCCCACGTAGCCGGCCCCGAGGCAGGTGATTCTCATCGGCGGTTCACGCCTCCCGTTGCACGAGTCCCGCGAGGTAGGCCCCGTAATCGTTCGCATACGTCGCCGCGAGCGTGCGGACCCGCGCGGCGTCGATGAACCCGGCGTCGTACGCGATCTCCTCCGGGCACGCGATCTTCAGGCCCTGCCGCTTCTCGATCGCGGCGACGAAGTTGCTCGCATCGAGGAGCGAATCCTTCGTGCCCGTGTCGAGCCAGGCGAAGCCTCGCGAGAAGAGCTCCACCCGCAGGTCGCCGCGTTCGAGATAGATGCGATTGACGTCGGTGATCTCCAGTTCCCCGCGGGCCGAGGGCTTCAGTCCGGAGGCGATCTCCACGACGCGGTTGTCGTAGAAGTAGAGCCCCGGCACGGCGAAGCTCGACTTGGGGTGCTTCGGCTTCTCCTCGATCGACACGACGCGTCCCCCGGCGTCGAACTCGACCACGCCGTAGCGCTCGGGATCGGTGACGTGGTAGCCGAAGACGGTGGCCCCGCGCTCCCGGGCGGCGGCGGTGGCGAGGATCCGCGTGAAGCCCTGGCCGTAGAAGATGTTGTCGCCGAGCACGAGCGCCGCGCGATCGCGGCCGATGAAGTCGGCGCCGATGACGAAGGCCTGGGCCAGGCCCTTCGGCTCCGGCTGCTCCGCATAGACGAGCCGCAGGCCCCACTGCGAGCCGTCGCCGAGCAGTCGCTCGAAGGAGGGCAGGTCGTGGGGCGTGGATATGAGCAGGATGTCGCGGATGCCCGCCAGCATGAGCGTGGAGAGCGGATAGTAGACCATCGGCTTGTCGTAGACCGGCAGCAGCTGCTTCGAAACGCTTCGCGTGATCGGGTGGAGCCTGGTGCCCGACCCGCCGGCCAGGATGATCCCCCTGATTCCCGTCACGCCCGTCACGCCCGTCATGCTCGCCTCCCCCGGGTGTCGTCCCGACGCGTCGCCGGTCATGCGCTCCGCCACGCGGCGAGCGCCCGCTCGATGGCGTCGTGCACCTCCGAGATCGGCACGCCCGTCGCCCGCAGTTTCGAGTTGTCCATCACGCAGTTCGAACGGGGCGTCTGTGCCGCGACCCTCAGAAACTCCTCCTCCGACTCGAAGAAGTCGAACGCGTGGTCCGGCAGGAGCCGCTGCCGGATGAGTGCGACGACCTCGCGCGTCGTCACGGAGCCGGTGTTCGTCACGTTGTAGGTGCCGAAGGGCACGCGCCGCTCCCAGCAGGCCCAGGCCGCAGCGACGAACTCCCCGAGGTGGGAGATCGAGTTGCGGGCGTCGAGCAGCCGGCGGTAGCGCTGCAGTTTGGAGAGGTAGTTGCGCGGAGAGTCGACGTGGTCGAACGGGATCCGCAGGCGCCACAGGAAGACGTCCCTCGCGCCCGCCAGGCACTCCTCGCCCAGCGCCTTCGTGCCCGAATAGAAGGAGCAGTTGTCGGTGCGGAAGGCGAAGTTGGGCGGGTCGTCCTCGGTGAAGCCGCCGCCGTCGTCGCGGGCACCCGTGTAGATGCACCCGCTCGACACGTGTCCCCACGGCAGGCTCGTCCGTTCGCAGGCCTCGCGAATCACCCCCGGCAGCACGGCGTTCCCCGCCAGGCACGCCGCCTTGTCACGTTCGCAGGCATCCACGTTCGGCTTGCCGGTGTAGCCGGCCGCGTTGATGAGAAAGGTGGCCTTCGCGTCCCGGATGAGCGCGGCGAGCGGCTCCACCCGCGTGTAGTCGCACTCGCGACGGGAGACGCTCCGGTGCGCGACACCGCCGCGCGCGAGCAGCTCGCGGAACGCCGAGCCCACGTACCCGGATCCACCGAGGAGGAGAATCATGCGGCGTGGACCACGCGGTGTCGTCGCTCGGTCGCCCGCCGGATGCGGGCGGAGCGGGGCCGAATTCGTCGCCGCGGACCGACCGCGCGCGTCGCCTCAATATCGCGTTCCCCCACGGGCCGACAAGGCTGAAAGTCGGACGCGACGCTCACGGACTCACCGCCGCCGGCTCGCTCGGCGGTGACTCGAGACCCGTCGTGTTCACCGCGCGCACGCGGTAGACGTGCTTCATGCCGGGCGTCGCGGACGAGTCCACGAACCGCGGCTCGACGAGGGGCTGGGTCGGCGTGTCGCTGTACTGAAGGTTCTGGAACAGCGGCCGGCCGAACGGATTGACCGGCTGCTCGGGGACCTTCGCGAGGGTCGTGCCGTCCCGCTCGACCACGAACCCGGCCAGGCCGCTCTCGGGATCGGCCTCCGCCTCCCAGACGAGTTCCTGCCGGCCCGCGGCATCGGACCGCAGCCGCACGCGACGCGGTGCCGGCGGAGGCGTCGTGTCGGTCACCGCGGTGTCGGCCACGTACTGCATCCACTTGCGGGCGATCTCCTCGTTCGGGAGCCACGCCGACTCGAGCGGGGTGCTCGACGCCGACGCCGGCGTCGCCGCGCCGCCCGTGATCGGCCCGAGCCACGCGTCCGAGGTCGGCATCGGTCGCAGGGCCGCACCGGGCTCGGGCGGCAGCCGCGCCGTGAGGCACGCGTCGAGCCAGGGGATGGCGAGGTAGCGCTGGTTGCCGCATTCGTGCGCCGACAGCGGATCGACGGCGACGCCCACCAGCCCGCCCTTCGCGCGAATCGCCCTGAAGAACGTTTCGTTGGCCGGCCAGACGCCCGCGAACCGGCCGTCCTTCACCGTCACGCCCTCCTTGGTGCCGGGATTGCACATGATCGGCACGCCGAGGGCGGGGTCGGGAAGCACGTGCGGCCTGATGCGCGTGGAGGCCGGATCGGCCTCGAGCAACGGCACGCCCGAGCGGAGCCATGCCGCCGCGACGCGCTCGGGGTGGAGCATCACCATGCCGCCGCACCAGTGGCCGCCACCGCTGTGTCCCCAGAGCGCCCAGGGGACGGTGGCGAGTTCGGGATGCCCCGAGGCCGAGCCGAGATCGGCGAGCGCCTGCTGCAGCCGTGCCGCCGAGCCGTTGCGCGGATCGCACCACATCTGACACTCCGCCTTGTCGGGCTGCTCGTACGCCGGTGCGAGCAGGGCGCAGCCGTGCCGCCTGGCCAGCGCCTGCCAATGAAGGTCATAGGCACCCGTCAGCCCCGACTTGCACGACCCCTCACCACACCCGTGCTGATGGATGACGACGCCACGAAGCATCTTCACGCCGGGCGGAATCCAGATCGTGTGGTTGACCGGATAGACGAGCTCGCCCGGCTGCGTGCCGGCTTCGTAGCGCACGCGATGGTAGGGCGGTTCCGCGGCCGGAAACACGTCGTACGGCGGCACCTGCGCGACCGCGACCGCCCCGTCGGCGAGCATCGCGAGGGCGGCGCTGAGAAGAAAGGCACGCTCGAGCATGGTCAGCATGGCTGCGATCCCGGCGAACGGTGAGGGAAGCCGTGAGGCACGCGCCCCGCGGTCAGGATGGGCCCACAGCCTACCGGCTCCGCGCACCGCATGGTTGGCCCCGGCCGGCGCCGGGCGTATCCTGACCGGTCTCATGATCACCCGACCCCCGCTCGTCGCGCGATGGACGATGGTCGGCGGCGGCGTTCTCGCGATGCTCGCCGGCGCCGCACGCGTGCAGGCGGACGAGGCGTCCGGCCCGTTCGGGGTCGACGTCACGGTCGGCGAGATGGTGCCGATGCGGGACGGCGTCCGACTGGCGACCGATCTCTATCGGCCCGTGGATCCCGCCTCGTCCGCCGGCACGCCGGTCATCCTGATCCGCACGCCATACGGCGCGGGCGACGGCAGGTCCCCGGACGGTCTGTTCTTCGCGTCCCATGGCTACTCGGTCGTGATCCAGGACACGCGAGGCCGACATCGGTCGGAGGGCACGTGGCGGTGGCTACTCGACGACGGCCCCGACGGGGTGGACACGGCGGACTGGATCGCCGCGCAGCCCTGGAGCAACGGCCGCATCGGGATGATGGGCACCAGTTACGTCGGCGGCACGCAGCACGCCCTGGCCATGGCCGGCTCGCCGCACCTCGAGACGGTGATCCCCGTCGACGCGGTGTCGAACATGGGGCGCCAGAGCATGCGCAACGCGGGAGCCTTCGAGCTGCGGTTCTGGAACTGGATCGTCATGAACGCGGCGCAGGGGAGCACGGCCGCGAGGGATCCGGCCCGCGCCGCGGCGCTCGAGGAGATGGCGGCCAACCGGCTGGCCTACCTCGCGCACCTTCCCCTCCGACCCGGCACGACCCCGCTGAAGTTCGCCCCCGAGTACGAGTCGTGGCTCGTGGAGTCGATGCGCCACGGGGCCAACGATGCCTACTGGCGGCAGAACGCGATCGTCGATCATCCGGAGGACTACCCCGACATTCCCGTCTATCTCGTGGGCGGCTGGTACGACTCGTGGGCGGGGAACACGACGGCCAACTACCGCGCCCTCGCCCCGCGCCTGCAGAGCAACGTCTCGCTGATCATGGGGCCGTGGATCCACGGCCAGCAGGGTGAGTCGCGGCACGGGCAGGTGTCGTTCGGACCCGATGCGGCGATCGCCGAGCCGCGCACCTGGCGGCTCCGCTGGTTCGATCGCTGGCTCCGCGACGACACCAGCGTGGTCGGCCGCGAGGACCCGTTCCGCTCGAGGGTGCGGATCTTCGTGATGGGGACGGGCAGCGGCCGCCGCGGCGAGGATGGACGGATCGACCACGGGGGCTTCTGGCGCGACGAGGATGCCTGGCCGCCACGGCGCGCCGTGCCCACGCCCTTCTACGTCCACGGGGACGGGACGCTCGGCCGGGATCCGCCGGTGGTCGAGCCGGGCGGGCGGGACGCCGCCACGAGCTACACGTTCGATCCACGCGACCCGGTGCCGACCATCGGCGGATGCATCTCCTCGGGCAACGACATCATGCTGCAGGGCGCGTGGGATCAGCGGGGCGGGCCGCACGTCTGGAACCTGCGCGAGCCGATCCCGCTCTCGGCCCGGAACGACGTGCTCGTGTTCCAGACGGAGCCTCTGGAGCAGGACGTCGAGGTGACGGGGGAACTCGAGGTGCGGCTCTGGGTGTCGTCGTCGGCCGTCGACACCGACTTCACCGCGAAGCTCGTCGACGTGCATCCGCCCACCCCCGACCTGCCCGGCGGCTTCGACATGAACGTCACCGACGGCATCGTGCGGGCCCGCTACCGCGACTCGCTCGCCTCGGAGACGTTCATGGAGCCGGGTCGCGTCTACCCCGTGACGGTGCTCCTCTACCCCACGGCCAACGTGTTCAAGAAGGGTCATCGCATCCGTGTCGATCTCTCGAGCAGCAACTTCCCGCGGTTCGACGTCAATCCGAACACGGGCGAGCCCCTCGCCCGGCATCGTCGCATGCAGACGGCCGTGAACACGATCCATCACGACCGCACCCACCCGTCGCACATCCTCCTGCCCGTCGTGCCGCATGCCGAACGCGGCGCGCGATGACCGGCGGCCGCTCAGGCGGGGAGGGCCCGCCGCAGGAACCGCACCACGTTGCCGTGGAAGATGCCCTCGATGTCGGCGTCGGAATACCCCCGGGCGGCGAGGAGGCCCGAGAGGGACTGGAGGTCGGCGATGCTGTCGAGGTCGAGCGGCGTCTGCTCGGTCCCGAAGCCGCCGTCGAGATCGCTGCCGATGCCGACGTGACGGGCGCTCCCCGCCAGCTGGCAGATGTGGTCGATGTGGTCACAGATCCGTTCGATCCGCAGGCCGAAATCCTGGGGCTTCGACCGCAGGTGCGTCCAGCCGTGCACCATCATGATCGCGTCGAACGCCATGCCGATGACGGCGTCGCGGGCGAGCAGTTCCTTGATCTGCGCGTCGGTGAACTGCCGGTTCCAGTGGGCGAGTGAGCGGCAGTTCGAGTGGCTCGCCCAGATCGGCCCCGAGAACCGCTCCAGCGCGTCGGAGAGTCCGGCATCGGAGAGGTGCGTGACGTCGAGGATGATGCCGAGCCGTTCCATCTCCGCGAGCAGTTCCCGGCCGCGCGGCGTGAGCGGGCCCTCGGCATCGGTGCCCATCCCGTACACGCCGGGTCCGTAGTGCACCGGGCCGAGCGCCCGCAGGCCTTCGGCGTACGACTGCTCGAGGTGGCGGGGCGTCACGATCGAATCGGCCCCCTCGAGGCTCAGCACGTAGCCGATCGGCAGCGGCACCCCGTCGTCGTCCGTGCCTCCGGGACTCGCCTGCCAGCGGCCGAGCCAGTGATCGAGCGCGCCTCGGTCGCGGATCTGCACGAGCTCGCCGCACGACTCCATCTCGCGGTACCACGCGAGCTGGCCCCAGGTCTGGGCGCGGGCCTGCGCGGGACTGAACCAGCCGGGCATCCGCGAGAAGGGATCGACCGCGCGGGCGATCTGCGTGGCGACACAGAGCCCCACCCGCCCGCGCCGCATCTCGGGAAAGCAGACGGTGTTGCGCGTGCGGAAGACCTGGTCGGTCATGCCGAGCTCGCGCCGGCGGATCTTCTCCTGGGTCCAGCGCAGGTCACGGTTGAAGTCGATCGCGTTGTAGGAGAGATCGAGGTGGATGTCGAAGAGGAGGCGTGGCGTGGCGGACATGACGGATGCTCCGTGGCCGGTCGAACGTGGGCCCATCCTACCGGGCGCACGACCCCGTTGGCGTCCGCCGCGCGGCGGGCGGGGCTGCCGTCGCCCCCGGCGGAAACGTCCCGCACCCTCAGATGCTGATGCGGCGCGTGCGGGCCTGCACCCGCCAGCGGTCGACCGCGCGTCGGTCGCGCACGACGACCGCCTCGTCGTGCAGCGCGACGGTCGGGCAGACGTGGCGGGGCACCGCATACACCACGTCGCCGACGGCATAGCCTCCGGCCTGCGGCGTCTCGACGACGAGGTGCTCCTCGCTGTGGATCGGGAAGGACGCGGCGTGGAGCCCCATGATCGAAAGCCGTGGATGGGGCATCTCGCTGGCGACCGCCTTGTGGCCGAGATCGAGACACAGCCGGCCGTCGCCCGGCTTGCTCACCACGCGGGCGAGCAGCACGGCCGCCGGCAGGAAGTCGAGATCGGGCGAGATCTCCGCCTGCCCGGCATCCCAGAGCACCGTCGTACCCGCCCCCACTTCCACGTCGTCGCGGGCGGCGAGGATCGCGAAGGTCGGCGTGCCGGAGACGACCGTCCGCGGCACCGCGAATCCGGCGGCACGCAGCTCGGACCGGAGGGACCAGACCGGTGTGAAGGCGGCCTCGGTGGCGGCCACCAGCCGCCCGTGGTCGGCGTCCCGGAGATGCCCGTCGTAGGCGTGCAGGCCGCCGGCCGTGAGGTTCGGTGCGGCGGCGATCCGCCGGTACAGCGCCGCCGCGTCGGCACCGGGGCGAATGCCGGTGCGGCCGAATCCGACATCGAGGTCGAGGAGCACGTCGAGCGTCACGTCCGCGGCGGTCGCCGCGGCGGCCAGGCCGTCGATCCCCGCGGCGCTGTCGGTGATCGCACGGAACGTCGTCCGCGGGTGCGTGGCGGCGAGCCGTGCCAGCCGCCGCGCCGCAGGGCCGACGACGGGGTAGGCGAGGAGCACGTCGAGGCCGCCGGCCGCGGCGGTCATCTCCGCCTCCGCGATCGTCGCCACCTTGAACTTCGTGATGCCCCGTTCGATCTCCATCCGGATCACGTCGGGCATCTTGTGCGTCTTGACGTGCGGCCGCAGCCGTTCCGCGCCTCCCGCGGCGGTGATCATGCGGCCGATGTTGTCCGCGATCCGGTCGGGATAGACGAGCAGGGCGGGAGAGGCGACCTCGTCCTCGTTCGCGATGCGGTACCAGTCGTCGGGCATGCCGGGCCTCGCGTGGCATGGGGGGGCCGTACACTGACGGCCCCCGGGGAGCATACGCCCTCGTGACACGGCACCGCATCCGTGGGCCGTCTCACCCGGGGATCGACAGCGCGCGACAGGTTGACCATGCCCCGCGTCGGCATCATCGCACTGCTCCACGAGTCGAACACGTTCGTGGCGGGCGCGACGACGCTCGGCGACTTCCGCCGCGACCTGCTCCTCACGGGCGACGCCGTGCGGGAGGCACTGGCCGACACGCATCACGAGGTGGCCGGGTTCTTCGCCGGTCTGGCCGAGGCCGGGATCGAGGCCGTGCCGATCCTCGCGGCGCGGGCCCTGCCGGCGGGACCGATCGACGCCGCGTCGTTCGACGCGCTTGTCACGATGGTGCGCGAGGGACTGGCCCGGGCCGGGCGTCTCGACGGGCTGCTTGTCGCGCCCCATGGGGCGACGGTGAGCGAGCGCGAGCCGGACGCGGACGGGGCGTGGCTCGCCGAGGTCCGGCGCGTCGTCGGTGCGATCCCGGTGATCGGCACGATCGATGCCCATGCCAATCTCTCTCCGGCGATGGTCGCAGCCACCGACGCGCTCGTCGCCTACCGCACCAACCCCCACCTCGATCAGCGGGATCGGGGACTCGAGGCGGCACGCCTCATGGCGCTCACGCTCGCCGGCGTCGTGAAGCCCGTGCAGGCGGCGGTCCTTCCCCCCCTCGCGATCACCATCGAGTGCCAGGATCCCGATTCCGCCCCCCTTGCCCCGCACTACGCCGCGGCCACGCGGCTGCGCGAGCCGTTCGAGCGGATGCTCGCGAACTCGCGTTCCACCTCCCTCGCCCCTGCGGCGCCGGCCGGCGTCCCTCCGGGATGCGTGCTGTCCACGAGCATCGTCCTCGGCTTTCCCTACGCCGACGTCGCCGAGATGGGCTCGGCGGTGATCGTCGTGACCCACGGGGATGCCTCGGCCGCCGAGCGGCACGCGCGATCGATCGCCGATGCGCTCTGGCAGGGCCGCCATGCGTTCGCGCCGGCCCTCCTCTCGATCGACACGGCCCTCGATCGCGCCTGCCGCCTCGCCCCGCCCGTCTGCCTGCTCGACATGGGTGACAACGTCGGCGGCGGATCGCCCGCCGACGGCACGGCGCTCGCCCGCGCGCTCCACGGCCGCGGCATCCCCGGCGGCTTCGCGTGCCTCCACGACCCCGGGGCGGTCGCGCGGGCCGCGGCCGTCGGCGCTGGGGGAGACGTCGAGATGACCGTGGGTGGGCGGAGCCCCGAGTGGGCCGGAGACGCGGGCTGCGCGCCCCTCTCCGGCCGGTGGCGGGTGCTTGCCCTGACGGACGGACGCTTCACGGAGCCCCGTCCACGGCACGGCGGCATCGCCGTCTTCGATCAGGGGCCGACGGCCGTGCTCGAGTCGGCCGGCCTCACGGTCATGGTCACCTCGCGTCGCATGGCGCCCTTCAGCCTCGGGCAGGTCCGTCACGCGGGGCTCGACCCCGGCGCGTTCCGCTTCCTCGTCGCCAAGGGCGTGCACGCGCCGGTGGCCGCCTACGGCGAGGTCTGCACGAGCTTCATCCGCGTCGACACGCCCGGACCAACATCCGCGGATCTGTCCCGCTTCTCGTATCACCACCGCCGCCGACCGCTCTTCCCCTGGGAGGACGCGCACGAGCGGAATCCCGACGTGCCGACCGATCGCGCGCCGGGACCATCGACGCCCGGGACCGGTGCGGACGCGACGGCGCACCCCGTGGGCACGTTCGACGCGCCGCGATCAGCGGCGCTGCTCGCACGGTCACGGCGGTCGCTCGCGATGGGCGTGGCCAGCGGCATGCGCCGCGCCGGCGGCCCGACGCCGCTCTTCTTCGAGCGTGGCGAGGGGCCGTACTTCATCGACGTCGACGGTCACCGGCTCCTCGATTACACGCTCGCCTGGGGCCCGCTCATCCTCGGCAACGCGCATCCGGCGCTCGTCGAGGCGGTGACGGCCCAGCTCGGCCGTGGCTTCGCCTACGGGGCCCAGCACGAGGGGGAGATCGAGCTCGCCGAACTGATGACCGCCGTCCTGCCGGGCGTCGACCGCGTGATCGTCTCGAACACCGGCTCCGAGGCGGTGCAGGCGGCCCTCCGGCTGGCCCGCGCGTTCACCGGCCGCGACCTCGTCGTCAAGTTCGAGGGGCATTACCACGGCTGGTTCAACAACGTGCTCGTGAGCTACCGCCCGAAGTCGGGTGACCCGATCGAGCCGCTGGCGACCTGCGGCGGCCAGCCGCGTCACGAGTTCGCCGACACGCTCGTGCTGCCGTGGAACGACGGAGCGGCGCTCGCGGACGCATTCGCGCGGCACGGCGACCGGATCGCCGCGGTGCTCACCGAGCCGCTGCTCGCCAACAGCGGGTCCGTCGAGCCGGCATCCGGCTACCTGCAGGCCGTCATCGATCTCTGCCGCCGGCATGGCGCGGTGTCGATCTTCGACGAGGTGATCACCGGCTTCCGGCTCGCCCTCGGCGGGGCCCGGGAGCACGACGACCTGCGGCCCGATCTCTCCGTCTACGCCAAGGCCCTGGCGGGCGGCTTCGCGGTGTCGGCCGTCGGCGGGCGCCGCGAGCTCTTCGACGTCCTCGACGACGGGCGCACGATCCATGCCGGCACCTACAACGGCAACCCGGTCAACCTGGCCGCCGCCGTCGCCACCATCCGCACGCTCGCGCTCCCGGGAACGTTCCCGCGGATGCACGCCCATGGCCGCGCCCTGCGCGCCCGGATCGAATCCGCCGCCGCCGCCCGCGGCATCGCGCTCGTGACGTCGGGCTCAGGCAGCGTGTTCAGCGTCCACTTCGGTCTCGAGCGGCCGCCGCGCGACTACCGCGACACGCTGCGGGCCGACGCCTCGCGCTACGCCCGCTTCCGCGAGCATTTGCTCGCCCGGGGCGTGCTCGTGCTGCCCGACGGCCGGTGGTACGTCGGCGCCGTGCACGGCGCCGCGGAGCTCGAGCGTACGACCGCGGCGATCGCTGGCGCCATGGCGGCGCTCGAGTGACCGCCGGCTCTTCGAGGCGACGAGGGTGACGACATGCACGTCGACGTGAACGGTCCGCCGGAACGCCCCACCGGCGTGCGGCACGGCATGGTGCTCCTGGCGATGTTCGTCGCCGTGCTCCTCTATCTCGACCGGGTCTGCCTGAGCACCGCGGCCACGGTCGTGCAGCGCGATCTCGGCATCGGCGGGCCGGAGATGGACTGGGTGCTCAGCGCATTCTTCTGGACGTACGCGCTGGCACAGCTGCCCGCGGGATGGATCGGCGACCGCTACGGGGCGCGGTGGACGCTCGCGGCCTACGTGCTCCTCTGGTCCGCGACGACGGGCCTGATGGGTCTGGCTCGGGGCGTGACCGCGCTCGTGGTGCTGCGGCTCGGCTGCGGACTCTTCGAGGCGGGCGCGTATCCGGTCGCCGCGGGGATCGTGGGCCGCTGGGTGCCCTACCGCTCCCGAGGCATCGCCAGCGCGATCGTGGCCGTGGGCGGCCGGCTCGGCGGCGCGATCGCGCCGGTGCTGACCGTCTGGCTCATGCTGGTGGCGACACACGGAATCGTCGCCGCCTCGACAGGCGGGGCGGAGCCCGGCCCCGGCTCCTGGCGGCTGCCGATGATCGTCTACGGGCTCGTCGGCATCGCCGTGGCCGCGATCTTCGCGTGGCGCTTCCGCGACTGGCCGCAGGATCATCCCGCCGTGAACGCGGCGGAGGTGACGCTCATCCAGGACGGCGCCGCCCCGGCGCAGCGGTCCGCGGCGGCCGCCGTGCCCCCGGTCGCCGCGCTCTGCCGGCATGGCGGGCTGTGGCTCTGCTCGTTCGTGCAGTTCGCCGCCAACCTCGGCTGGGCGTTCATCGTCACGAAGATGCCCGCCTACCTCGCGGAGGTGCACGGCGCATCGGCCGCGCAGCAGGGCTGGCTCCAGAGCCTGCCCCTGGCCGCCGGCGTGCTCGGGCTCTTCGTCGGCGGTCGCTTCACCGACAGTGCCGCCAGGCGCTTCGGGCCGCGGTGGGGCCGCTCCGCCGCGATGGCCGTCTCGCGCCTGGCCGTGGCGGGCGCCTTCGCCGCGGTGCTCCTCGTGCGCGATCCGGTGGCGGCGGCGGTGTGCCTGTCGGTGATCGGCTTCGCCACCGACCTGGGCACCCCGGCGATGTGGGCGTTCGGCCAGGACATCGGCGGCCGCAACGTCGGGGCCGTCGTGGGCTGGGCCAACATGTGGGGCAACATCGGGGCGGCCGTCTCGCCGCTCGTCTTCGGCTTCTTGTCGCGCTCCTTCGGCGCCGACGTCGCGGTGGGCTGGCAGGCCGCCTTCGTGGCCTGCGCCGTGGTGCAGCTCCTCGCGGCGGTCGCCGCGGCCTTCATCAGCTCGAGCCGCCCCCTCGAGCCGGACCCCGCGCCGCGCTGAGTGGGCCGATCGCCGCGTGCGCCCTCAGCCGTTCGCGGCACCGACGAGCGTGCGCCGCGCGACGCTCCACCAGCCGGGTCGCGCGAGGGCGTGATACGGCGAGTCGGGCGGCAGCACCGCCGCGAGGTGCTCGTGGGCCGCCTGCAGGTTGTGGTAGGGGAGCGACGGAAAGAGGTGGTGCAGCGCGTGGAAGCGGATCGAGAAGGGAAAGAGCAGAAGCGTGAGCGGGTCGTTCGTCGTGAAATTGCACGAGTCGAGGATGTGCGCCTCGAGATCGACGCGGTCGCCGTCACCCTCGAAGTGGTGATCGGCGAGCTGCCGCATCTGATTGAGCAGGACGGTGCCGACCGCAAGCGCGTAGAGCAGCGGGATGCGCGTCCACGGATTGAGCCCGAGCAGGACGAGCAGCGGGATGAGCGCCGCCCGCAGGAAGCAGGGGATCTCCACGAGCAGGATCGCACGCCGGTCGGCGGCGGTCAGGTGCCGCTCGTAGCGCCGATTGAGCGTGAGCGCCGAGGCCCTGCGGAGGGTCCACTCGCGCACCGCCGGATGGACGAACGTGAGCGGGGCGAGCAGGAACCGCAGGAACACGATGCCCGGAAACGCGACGACCGCCACGGCGTACGCCGCGAGGCTGGCCGGATTGCCCCCCTCCATCACGTTCGCGACGTATTCCGGATCCTCGGCCGTGCCATAGAGGCGCTGGCTGTGGTGGTCGCGGTGGTGGCGGGTGAAGAACGGGCTCGGCATGAGCGTCATGACGCCCGCGAGGGCGTTCCATGCCGCCTTGAACGCCGTCATCTCGTGCTCGCCGAGGTGGCACACCTCGTGGATGAGCGACCCGAGCCGGTAGAGCCAGAAGGCCGCGATCGGAAAGGCGACGAGCTGCGGCCACGACCCGAGCGGGGCGGAGAGATAGAGGCCCGCGGCGGTGTAGGCGGCCACGAGGCTGACGACGAAGTCGGTCCAGTACCGCCACGGCGAGACGCGGAAGAAATCGGTGTCGGCCTCGCGGATCGCCCGCCGGACGTCGCGGATCCACTCCGCGTGCTGCAGCTCGCCGTCAGATCCCGATCGCTCCGGGGCGATGGTCGCCCCGCTGCACGCCTCCATGCCGATCGCCTCCTGCGCAACCCGATCACCAGGGCATTGCACCAGAGAACGACGGCCTCCGCCAGCCCGACCGCGAATCGGCCCGGGCCCGGGACGTCAGGCGCCCGACGCCTCGGGCACCCGACGATCAAGCCAGGATCTCGCGAATGACGCGGCCGTGGACGTCCGTGAGGCGGCGGTCGAAGCCGTTGTGACGGAAGGTGAGTCGCTCGTGGTCGAGTCCGAGCAGGTGGAGAATGGTCGCGTTGAAGTCGTACAGGGGACGGGGATCCACCACCGCCTTCACCCCCAGTTCGTCGGTGGCGCCGTAACTCACGCCCGGCCTCACACCGGCCCCGGTCATCCAGCAGGTGAAGCCGTCGGGGTTGTGATCGCGGCCCTTCGCTCCCTTCTGGAAGAACGGCATGCGGCCGAACTCCGTGCACCACACGACGAGCGTCTCGGCGAGGAGCCCGCGCTGCCTGAGATCGCGGATGAGCGCCGCCGCCGGCTGATCGAGGATCGACGCGTGCCGGTCGTACTGCTCCTTGAGCTTCGAGTGGCCGTCCCAGTTCAGCTCGCCGCCGCTGGCATAGGCGCCGTTGAAGAGCTGCACGAACCGCACGCCCCGCTCGACGAGGCGTCGCGCCAGGATGCAGTTCCGCGCGAAGGCGGCCTTGAGGGGATTGGCCGTGTCGTCGGCCCCGTACTCGCGGAGCGTCGCCGCCGTTTCCGAAGACAGGTCGGAGAGCTCGGGCACGGAGAGCTGCATCCGCGCGGCCAGCTCGTACGCGGCGATCCTCGCGGCGAGCGCCCCGTCCTCGGGATGCCGCCGCAGGTGCTCCTCGTTGAGCCGCCGGAGCAGGCCCCGCGCGTCACGATCGGCCGCGGGCGGGACGCCGGAGGCGGGCGCGAGGTGCCGCACCGGCGCGGCGGCGGAGAGCACCGTGCCCTGGAACTCCGCCGGCAGGAAGCCGGGCCCCCAGTTGTTGCCACTGGCCTGCGGAATCCCGCGCGGGTCGAGGATCGGGACGAACGCCGGCAGGTCCTGGTTCTCATTGCCGAGCGCATACGTGATCCACGCGCCGAGGCTCGGAAAGCCGTCGAAGATCGATCCGGTGGAGAGGAAGTTCTCCGCCGGCCCATGCGTGTTCGTGCGGCTCGTGAGCGAGTGCACGAAGGCGATCTCGTCGGTCAGGCCGGCGAGGTGCGGGATCATCTCCGACACCCACTTGCCCGTCCCGCCCCGCGGCTTGAACGCGTACTGCGGCCGCGCGAGGTTGCCCGCCGGACCCTGGAACGTCACGGCCGGCCCTCCAGGGAGCGGCTTGTCGTCCCAGGTCACGAGCTCCGGCTTCCAGTCCCACGTCTCGAGCTGGCTCACGGCCCCCGCGCAGAAGATCACGAGCACGTTCTTCGCCCTGGCGGCGAAGTGCGGCGGTCGGGGCGCATAGGGCCGCGTCGGATCGATCACCGGGCCCGACGACGGGCCCGACGACGGACCCGCCGCGAGGAGCCGGTCGTCGGCGAGCAGGCTCGCCAGCGCGATCGATCCGAGCGCCGTCGCCGAATCGCCGAGGAAGCCCCGCCGATCGAGCAGGCTCCGCGGCGACCGGCACGCGCCGTCAGGCTCGGACATGGTGGTGGTTCCCGCGGATGGCACAGGCCGCCCCGTCACGGCAGGTGGAGAAACTCGTTGGCATTGAACAGCACGCGACAGAGCATCGGCAGCCCGTGCGCGCGCACGATCGGCTCGACGAGGCTGCGCTCGGCCGCGTCCGGGAGACGCGCGAAGGCCAGCACATAGGCACGGTCGATCCAGGCGGACACGCGGTCGGCGGCGACGGTCGCGCCGTCCTGACGGCCGCCCACCCCGGCCGCGACATCGGCCTCGACCCGCGCGGCGAAGGCCGCAGCCTCGTCGAGCGTGAACGGACTGTTGAAGAGGTTCAGCGCCTGGATCGGCGTCGTGGACTGGCGGCGGCGGGCCATCGACTGCCCGGCATCGGGACAGTCGAACGCGCCGAAGACGTCATCCTTCTCCATGCGGATGCGGTGCGCGTAGACCATCCGCCTGCGTCCCGCGGCGTCGAAATGCTCGATGGGCGGATATCCCGAAAGGCCTCCGCGCGACGCGAAGAGGTCGAATCCCCGGCCCCCCATCGCGAGGTTCAGTCGGCCGCTCACCGCGAGGATCGCGTCACGGATCGTCTCGGCCTCGAGCCGCCG
>Ga0172376_10004218_pt1 | contig 16518 bp, 17 predicted proteins | sample Lak35m_FD_121114 | JGI IMG/M metagenome (GOLD analysis project Ga0172376, IMG submission 121114) | Freshwater microbial communities from Kabuno Bay, South-Kivu, Congo - kab_092012_35m | ecosystem: Environmental > Aquatic > Freshwater > Lake | place: Democratic Republic of the Congo: South-Kivu... | reverse complement strand
TCATAAAAAATATTGCCCCCATGAAGATCTTCATGAATTATTGTCTTGAGCGCTGCTACATTAACCGAACCACTCAATAAACTTTTTTTTGCTTCCGGCGTTGCCAGTGCAAAATGGACTTTCCCAATAGCCTCACCAACATCTTTTAGCACCCTATTCCACTGCTGATCACTCATTTGACCCTTCAAGTATTTTTCGCCTAAAGAGTGGACAGATTCTCCCGCAGCAATCCCCAAGACAACAACAAAATTCTTTTTAAGATCAAGAGGAGCACCAAAAAACTGCGCTTGATCATAATACCAAAAAGCGCCCTTCGTTTCTGCAATATGAACGCCTGTGCTTTTAAGCTGAGGGACTATAAATTGTTGGACTTTTTCAAGCCCCTGCATCTCCTTTTGTGGTGTATTCATTTTGGCGCTAGAAACCTTCTCTGCATTCTTAAGGCCTTTGATAACAAATACAGATTCAGGGGTATTCCGATAGCTTTCTTGTACACTCACAATATAAATTTTCGTGGAGTAGAAGCCGGCCTCCACATTCTTAATGGCCAAAGCTTGGCCTGCTTCATCAGGATTTTTACCAGGCGCAATGAGCTTCAAAGCTTGAAGCAACATAAATATGCCCTTTGGCGTTAGTTGAGAACCGTTTACTAACCCATCATTTTTATCGAGGTCTTTAGCTTCTGGAATTTGAATTTCAGCCAAGCGCGAACCTCGGTTTTTTTCAATGACACTTTTAAGCTCACCTTCACCTTGGCAGTTATTCCTTATCTTTGGGTATGAGCTTGCTTTTTTACAAACCTCAAGGCAAGATTTTGCCAAAGGTGGGTTTGTCGAACACCGCTCCGCTGTGCACCGCCAGCAGTCACTTTGTTGCGCAATGGTTTCTCTTTCCAAGTCAGCTTTAACTTCTAAGATACTCAACAACATAAAAGATACATAAATAATATATTTCATTTCGCCACACCTTTTTCCAAAATAAATCCATAGATTTATTATCTATGGCACAACGTGAATAAATTATTAATGAAAAATAATAACTTAAGTGACTTGGCTATCTTGGGGGATCTCTAATAAAAAATAGCCATCACACCATCTTCTGGGCCATTAAGAGAATATCACGTGCAACGGGAGCCGCGGCTTTGGCACCGCTGCCTCCATGTTCCACAAGAACAGAAGCAACAAAGCGTGGGTTCTGTAAAGGGGCATACCCAACAAACAAGGCGTGTTCGCGCGTATGCCAAGGGCGATTGGCACTGCTGGCTAATCCTTGCTCCCGGTCTTTTTTGGTGATGCGCTGCACTTGAGTTGACCCTGTCTTCCCTGCCATTTCAAACCCCAGCTCTGTAATGCGACTCGCATAGCCAGACCCAAAGGGTTCATTCACTGCCTTGGCCATTCCCGACAAAATGATTTTCAAATGCTCTGGATTGAGGTCCATGTTCTCAAAAACTGCTGCTTCCTCTCTCGCCACCAAGTGAGGCCAAATAGCCTTTCCTGTAACAAGGCGCGCAGTCATTACAGCAAGCTGCAAGGGTGTAGCCAACACATACCCTTGACCAATGCTGGCATTGTATGTCTCGCCCAGCATCCATGACTTCCCCAACACCAAGCTCTTCCATCGGCGAGAGGGAACAAGACCGGCTTTTTCACCCGGAAGATCAATACCGGTTGGCGCTCCTAAGCCAAAGCGCTTTGCCATTGCTGCCATAGGATCAATACCCAACAGCTTACCTACATGATAAAAATATATATCACATGATTGAGCAATAGCATTCTCTAGTGTTATGGTACCATGTCCACCATATTTCCAACTATGACAGTGAAAGTCATGACTCCCAAGTGCCACGGATCCCGTACAACAAACTGGGGTCTCAGGCGTAATCACGTCTGCCTCTAAAGCAGCCAAGGCAACAATCATTTTAAACGTAGACCCAGGCCCATATTGCCCTGTTAGAATTTTGTCGTTCAAAGGCCGCTGAGGGTGATTTAATAATCCATCCCAGTCACTCTTTGAAATACCGTTCGCAAATAAATTGGGATCAAAACCAGGTGCGGAAACATAACTTAACACCCCTCCTGTGTTAGCATCCAAAATAACAGCAGCAGCTCCCTTTTCCATGGAGAGGCGCTGAAATACCGATTGCTGCAATTCCAAGCTAAGGGTCAATCGGATATCCTTTCCAGCTGAGCTTGGAGTCGTGGACAGCTCCCGCACAATGCGTCGAACAGCATTCAATTCTACCTGCTTAACACCAGGCTTCCCCTGCAATTCTGCCTCATAAGCTTTTTCAATGCCGCTCTTTCCAATACGAATCCCTGGTAATTCCAAAAGAGGATCACCGTCCAGGTCTTTTTCGGAAGCTGTTGCCACATAACCCACGCAATGGCAGGTTTCCAAACCAAACGGATAAGATCGGTTTTGACCTTGCTCGACACTCATACCAATCAAATCTGGTAAGTGAAGCTCAAGGCGAGTCACCTCATCCCAACTTAGACCTTCCTTCAACGTAACCGGAACAAACCGCGGCTTCCTTTTTAATTCCTGGGTGATGCGCTCAATATCCTGCTGGTCCAAACCCAAAATTGATTGAACAGAAACAAGCAGTTCTGATAGATTTGTCGCTTGATCTCGAACAACAACAGCTCGATAAGCATTATGATACGTCGCCAAAATCTTGCCAGATCTGTCCATGATTTGACCACGCGAAGGAGTAATGAGCCGAGAATGAATTCGGTTCTTATCAGAAAGTACCCGATAGTGATCCGAAGAACTGATCTGCAGATAATAAAGGCGCCCCACCAACGTCGTTAAAAGAAGCCCCTGAGCACCTCCCAAAATTAACGCGCGTCTGGTAAAGAGCTGTTGCTTATCTTGAGAGGACATAGATGTATTCCTCTCTCATGCGGCTATGCTGCTTCTTGCGAACCTTGGCTGGAGGGAACCATACCCAAAGCTTGCAGATACAAAGTTAGCAGCTCTTCTTGTTCCATAAGGTCTTCTTGTTTCATTTTGCGCATTTTCAAAACTTGCTTCATGATTTTAATATCGAATCCGTTACCCTTTGCTTCTGCAAAAACTTCACGGATAGTATCCATCAATTCTGCTTTTTCTTCTTCTAAGCGTTCTACTTTTTCAATAAATTGACGTAATTGCCCACTTGATACAACTTCAAATGCCATACTCTTTACTCCTGTTGTAAACTCAAATTTGATTCGTTATACCAGAAATCAGTGGAACGAAACAACCTTTTGATCTACCAAAGCTTACCGGGAGAGTTATAAACAAGCGTTTGATTTTAAATATGCTCGAAAATTGGGATTGGTATTTTGGTCGCACCATAAAATTTTTTGGAAATCCCTATCTATCTTATCCATAAAGTCAGTGATGACATCATAGGTATGAATATCTGTGGGAATTATAATCTGCGTCTGCTCACCTTGTAATATATTGGCTTGTTCTTCTGAAACGAAGAAGCAGCTAAAAATTTCCAGGTAGACCAGCTCTAAACTGTTAGCCGTTAGGATGAGGTTGGAAGCACCTTTTTCTTCACAAAATAATAAAAGGCCTTCCAGAATTTTGAGTTGAAATCGATACATAAGCATCTCTTGAAGATAACTATCAAAACCTGTCTTTTCATTCAGTTTTTCAAGGCTAATGGCAGGGAAACTGCAAGTAACAACCAGTGCAAGGTGCCCTCCTTCTTCTCCCGCCTCTTCCAAAGTCACAAAAATTTCCTTTACCTCTAGAATCATTTCACAAAGTAATTCATGAGTGCAGTCTTTGGCTATAAATGCGTATAGATTTGATGAAAATTCCTCAAAATGAACCAAAAATGAGTCATTGAAGAGTGCCCGTTTTGATTCAAATCCTTGAGAGAGAAGGTTCCTGTCGAATGAGAGGGAGTCGTTGTTGGTTAATTTAATCATGGCAAGTATCCTTAAACGTTAGATGTTTTTTTCTATTTTTTAATTCCTTGATTGCTTGTTCGGGGCTTCTTAGGCGACCCTTTTGGTTGATACTTTCCTGCTTTCATAAACTTAATTACGGGAACGAGCCTTAAGATAACGCCGGATTGCCGAGTTAAGCCGTTGGTTTCGCCATAAATTTTGCTCAAATTTGAGGTTGGTTTCTGCCATGAAGCTGTTCCATTTATCAAAAACCTTATAATCTGTTGGGATAACCATTTTAGCTTTTTCACCATTTCCTGTTAGGGTCTCCTCACTATAGGCAAGGAAATCTTGGTAAATTCCAAACCCTTCAGCTTGATTATCATCCATGTAGATAGCAAGTTGAGAAGCATCATGCTGAGTACAAAACAAAAACAGTTCTTTCAGAATCTTCATTTGAAACTGAAGGGCGATGAGACCGTAAAGGTCCTCGTCTTCGTTCAGATATTTATTTGATTCATCCAAGGTGGGGGGGAAATCGCACACTACGGCTGTTTTACCCATACTTTTCTCAATTTCTAAAATAAGGTCGCATCCTAAATCATGGAAATGATCTCGGATCTTCATTTCATAAAGTTGGTCACCTAATTGGAACATTTCAGCAGTAAATCCTGTGGTAGACGGCTTGCGTTTAAATAAAGCATGAGTTTCTTGAATAACAGCAGGATTGGAAATGACAAGCTTTAGGTGAGCCGTAGTCTTCTTAATAGAAGAGTGTTGGCTCGCCTTACGCTTCATTGAACGGTATTTAAGATCAGGATCTTGTGACATATTGTTGCTCCTTTCTATAGGGGAGATTGGGCTGCAAGTAACTTAGAAATACTTGGTTTGTTAAAATGAAAGCTCCAGCACGAGCAGCAACACAGAGTTTTGAAAATAATATGGTAGAGGACCTACTGCTTTTGTAAGAAAAAGGACCTACAGCTACAATTTTAGGCATAAGAAGTGTCCCATACTCATAATATTGTCACATGTGTCTATTAAAGATACCATTTTAGAAGCGCATGTGTCAATATCTCATTAAAATTGTTGGGTATTTATAGGGAATTTTATGAATGATATTAAAGGATTTTTGGTATTCTACGGGCAGAAATATCTTTAGGTATCCGCGTCCTATCCCTTCTTATAGAAGAGATACAAATTGCCACTGCGGCCAAAAAAACTACAATAGGACAAAATTTTATGATATTTTACAAGAGGCTTGATAAAAGGGAGATAGTTATTCGTAACCACGCATGAAAAGATAGGGCTCCTTTATGGTGTTTTTGTCTAAATTTACCCTACAAAAACCAACTTAATACGGTTTTTCATAAACAGCCCTGCTTAGAGGTTTGCTGGTATATAATAAATTGCAAGACTTGAGAACTAAGCTTTGGAATAGGAATTATACGTTAAACATCTTCACTTATATTCTTTTATCACAGCAAAGAGATAAACAAAAAAATGAAGCGCCCTGTTGTCTTTTTACATAATCATTCGCCGAACTTAAAGTCTAAGAGAATTTAATATGAGAAAAAAATCAATATCCATAGAACGAGGAAAAAGAATCCGTGCTTTACGAGACAAAGTACATCTTACAAGACTTCAGTTCGAGGAAGTAACAGGTGTGAGCGCGAGTACACTCAAATCATTCGAATCAGGTGAACGTGACCTCTCCCCCTCAAAAGCACGACTATTTTCTAATCTCTTCTCCACCCTATTCACCCAAATATTGGGTAATGATACTTATGAAACGAGTTTTGAATTTATATTTGATGGTAAAAAACCACAAGTTATGGAACTAGGGAACCTTGGATTTCATAGCAATGATGCTATTCAGATCCAAAATGAAATTAACACTTTTGCAACAAACTCATCCTTTAATATTTTGAAAATTCAGGATGACTTAATGTCTCCTATTTATAAAAAAGGGGATATTGTCGCAGGGAGAAAGATTACTGTTGAGAATCAATTTCCATTTTATCAAGGTCATATTTGTATTTTAGAATCCTTGAAGGGTAATATATTTTTAAGGAAGGTCATTAAAGCTGATAAACGAAAAATTACGTCTTGTATTCTCAACACACACATTAATCAGTTTACTGACATTTTTGAAGAAATTGAAGTGCGGTCTATTGCGCAAGCCATAAGGCACTGGCATTTATCGGAATTCGTTCAAACTCCTTTCTCTCCAATACCCAACCAAGATAGTCCTCTTGTACGAAAAAGACGTCATGCCAAATCTTAATCGCCACCAGGGGTAAAGGCGGCATTGCATGCTTCTGATTATACCCTTACCCAGAGCCAACGGATAAAAACATGGCAAAGCCTTAAGGGGCAAATTTTAAAATCTTGCGAAATAATTTACAATAAGTGACAAAAAATGCTGCCATTGTGAGGAGCGTTAGCGGCGCGTCAAGCCAAAGGAAACAACAGAAGCTTTAGCCTTTTTACTTTGAACCCTGGATTGCCGCAGCCGTTGCGTTTCTTTGCATCCCCCCTTTATTATAGGGATTTGAATATGTCCCTAATTTACGCTCTAGACCTTCAAAATGGGTAACACCATAGAGAGAAGCGACCGCCACTGGTAACGTTATAAACCAGAGACCAAATGTACCGAAGTATCTTCCTAAATAGATGAGACCGAAAGAAATCACAACATACATCAAGGCTCGTGCTAGGGCATACAAAAAGCTTGCATAGGTAAAGCGACGATAGATTGGAAAATGATAAATAAAAACTGCCTCTGCCGGCGCCCCGTCCAATGGAGCCACAAGAATTAATAATTGTATAAAAAACAATGTCATGGGATTAGGGATGTTCATGATCAATAAAGGCATGACGACCATGAAACAAAGAAAAAATAACCCCCTTACCTTGAGTATTTTTATGGGATGAACGTAAGAACTCAAAACAGACCAAAAAATATATAATATTACCATAAATATAGATAAAAAGAAATTATGTCGTATAATATCCGCAGATGAATATCCAAAATTGCCTTGAAGAATAGGATTAAAATACATAAAAATGAGATAGAAAGTTAAAGGGTATCCACACAGCACACAGAAGTACGACATTAAAGTCTTAAACGGTATATGTTGCTTCCACAATGGCTTAATATGCGGGAGTTCTTTTTCTGGTTTTCCTGCACCTTCCTCACGATTCAACTCTGCAACAACTTCTTTCATTTGTTGATTTTTGAATTCAAGAAACTCAGGTGTTTCGCGAAGACGCGTTCTAGCAATGGAGCCAACCAGTGCGATGCCTGCTCCAATCCAGAAGGCAATACGCCAATTTAAAGAATAAGACGTGGCAAGAGCCGCAACACCCAGAGCAACCATGCCCCCTAACTCAGCTGCAACCACGAGGAACGCAACTATTGGATAGGAAGCCGGACGCCGAACACTCTCCGTAAGATAGATTTGTCCCCCATAAATTTCTCCCATTGAAGACATACCCTGAGCAATTCGACAAAATGTCATAATCCAGGCAGCTGATATACCAATTTGAGCATAGGTAGGGAGATTTGCCATTATAAGGCACGAAATGGACATCATAATAGTCGTAATAATGATTGTAGTTTTTCGACCAATGTGGTCTCCAAGCCAACCAAAAATTAGGGCACCGATGGGCCTGAAAATAAAAGTGACACAAAAAGTGAAAGCCTAAAGAAGAGAATCCGAATGAGGGTCAGTTTGTGAGAAAAAAAGTTCATTGAGTAGCACGACCATGTGGATATAAAGCATCAAGTCAAAATACTCCAAGAAAGTACCAATCTGTAAGAGTACAACAGATTCTTTTTGCTCTCGGCTTAGAGAAGAAAATAGTGCCATGTTATTATTCCCTTTCTTCTTTTTATTTACCACTAATGATAGGGGCTAGATTATTTGTCAATATCATTGCACATACCCTGTTCTTTTTGACGCATGTATCCCTAATTGGCGCATGTGGCCTAAATCATAGGGAAGGCGAAAGTTTATGGGAATTTTTGGCAATAATGTCGCAATAAGAACTTATGGGAAAGCGATTCTTTCTTTACAGTGTTTAGGATAAGCCACCATGCAGCTATATGTAAAATTTTTAACGAGGAGATTATAGTCACTATTTTATGGCAAAAAGGGATTGATAAAGATCAATACGATCCATTAAAGGGGTTTCTTTTTTGGTCAAACCTACTAGGTTCTTGTATCTTTTTTAAGACTGTATTTGAAAAGTCTGCGTGCGTTTAAGATAGGGATACATTCCAATCTTTATCCATAGAGAAAACATGGTTTTCAAGTATTCTGATATTACCCCCCCTAATTTGCCCTGCACCTTTATTAAAATTCAGAGTTTGATTCAGATTATAAGGTTGGGCAGCTTTTCCCATACGATACTTTTGGAGAAAGTCTGCTAAGTGAACAACGACTTCTCCTAAACACTTTTGGACGGCTTCCTCTTTACTCATTCCTTCCTTAACGGCTGTATCTAAAAAATTCACAAAGACAGCAGGCACATAGGTAGGTGTTCTCTCTTCTCTTATTCTTAAGGGGTCGAATGCTTGTTCAAGCACCGCTTTTTGTTCTTTCTTAAGGCGTTGATAGGCTGTTTTTAAAGCTTGACCTTCTTCTCGTGTAAAGAGGCGCATCATGGCCCCCATACGGCCTAATAGCCTACCTTCTTTGGTACCTGACTCTAAGCCTAAAAGCTTAGCCCTAAAATCTACATAAGATGATAGAGCATTTGACTCTGATTCTTTAACCAGTCTATATAGAGCCTCTCGCATTCCATTAATGGCTAAGAAAGTTTTATTGGTAAATGATTTAGAACCGCGATTGGCTTCATGAGCACGTGCGCCGCTAACATCCAACATATAAGTGATCATAAGTAAATCAAAAGCCCGCCGATTGTTGGCTACAATGTTAGAACCTTTAAGTTTTTTTAGAATCTCCGGGCCACCTTCCAAATGGGTAACGTGGCCAAAATGCACAAGGCCACTACTTTCCCTTATGTCTGATTGAAGCGAGAAAGGTAATTTTTCAAAAGTTGGAAATATTTGGGGACATTTCTTCAAGCACTCACTTAAAAATATATCCTGGTCTTTTTCTCCTATTGAGTATGCTCTTGCTAAAGCTCTAGCCTTTGGTGTTTTTCCCATATCACCTAGTATAAGGTCCGCTTCTATTACCTTTATGATAGCCCCGTCATTCGCAACAACCCCCGCCACATAAGTATGGAGTGCATTAAAACGTTCCCTTGTGAGAGCCTCCTCTGGTTGTTGAGCTTCTATAAACCTATCAAAAGCCTGGTCACTTCCATCCATAAGCAAATAAAAATTCACTAAGGTCGCTATCGTTCTTTCAAATTCTGGGTAGTGGCTTCCTGTTAATTTCCAAGACCAGCTACTCTCCTGCTGGGCGGGTGTGCCTTCCTGGGTATGCTCAACTTCTTCACTTAAGAGCCAGGCTAATTCTGGATAAGCTTCTAACTTTTCTTTTGCCCATTCCTCAGACCCTACAATATTTTTGTTAATATCATTATCAATTAAAAATGAGATAATTCTGCTCCTCACCCTTTTTCTTCAAACATTTCCTGCTCAATAGCATGACACAGATAGTGATATAAGCAGATGTGAACCTGTTGGATAAAAGGGGTAGAGGATGCAGGTACAGCAATGAGAACGTCGCTTAAAGGCGCTATCTTTGTAGCTCCTGCCTTTGTAAAAGCCACTGTTTTCATTCCCTGCCGGTGAGCAGCTTCAAAGGCATGGATTATATTGGCTGAATTCCCACTGGTCGACAAGCCGATGAGAACCGCCTCTGGCTTTGCATAAGCTTCAACTTGCCGCGAAAAAATATGGTCGTAAGAAGAATCGTTCGCAATGGCTGTTATAATACTAACATTGTCAGATAAAGCAATCACATTCAAAGCCATGCGCTCCATCATAAACCGCCCAACCAACTCGCCTGTTATATGGAGAGCATCGCAAGCCGAACCCCCATTACCACAAACCAAGACCGGCAGCCCTTTCGATAACGTATTTATAACGAGCCTAACGGCTTGATCAACCGCTTTTAACAAGGCATGATCCGCTGCTGTGGCATGGATCGCCTGAGCAGATTCTTCTAAGTAATTCTTTAAAGACACTTTTCCAGCTCTCTTTGAAAGACAATAAACGGATGCTCCACGGTCATATCACGTGCAAGAAATAATGGCAAGCATTCCAAAATCTTTCAATCTATGGTATATAACTGTCCAGAGAATTATAGAAAAGAGTAAATAACGTATGACATCGAAGAAAAACTGGGATCAGTGGCGAGAAGCTGGAATCCACGCTAAGGCTTGGCCATTTGAGGAAGCGCGGCGCATTTTAAACCGCATCCAAAATAAGGTTCCTAAAAAGGGCTATGCACTCCTGGAAACAGGCTATGGGCCGTCAGGATTACCCCATATTGGAACCTTCGGGGAAGTCGCTCGCACCTGTATGGTACGCCATGCGCTCCAAGTCTTAAGCGATGTCCCAACGCGATTGTTCGCTTTCTCAGACGATATGGATGGCCTACGCAAAGTTCCAGACAACATTCCAAATCAAAAGATGCTGGCCCTTCATTTGGGCAAACCCTTGACACAAATCCCGGATCCTTTTAACAAGTATGAAAGTTTTGGGCACCACAATAATGCCATGCTTTGCCAATTTTTGGACTCTTTTGGGTTTGATTATGAATTCCAAAGCTCGAGCGATTGGTACAAAAATGGCCGTTTCGATGAAACCCTAAAGCTTGTTCTTGAACACTATGACGATGTTATTGCAGTCATTTTACCTACATTGGGCGAAGAACGGCGTTCTACCTATAGCCCTTTCCTTCCTATTTGCCCAACAACGGGCCAAGTCCTCCAGGTCCCGATTATTAGCCGTGACTTGGAAGCGGCAACTGTTACCTACCTTGACCCAAAGTCCGGAGAACCAATAGAAGTGCCCATTACGGGAGGGCATTGTAAGTTACAATGGAAAGTCGATTGGGGTATGCGTTGGCGCGCTTTTGATGTGGATTATGAAATGTCCGGTAAAGACCTCATTGACTCAGTAAGACTCTCAAGCCAGGTTTGCCATATTTTGGGAGGCAAGTCTCCTGAATGCCTGACCTATGAACACTTCCTTGATGAGCTGGGACAAAAGATTTCTAAATCTAAGGGCAATGGTTTAACCATTGATGACTGGCTAAAATATGCACCGTGGGAGAGTCTGTCCTATTATATGTACCAATCTCCCCGCAAAGCAAAACGCCTTTACTTTGACGTCATTCCTCGTCATGTGGATGATTATTTGTCTTGGGTTGATAAGTACCCCACACAATCGCAAGATCAGCAGTTAGAAAATCCCACATGGCATGTTCACGCCGGGCCTCCACCTGTATTTGAAGGTGGTTTAAGCTTTGGGATCCTGCTAAACCTAGCTTCCGTGTGCAATGCAGAAGACGCTTCCATCCTCTGGGGATTTGTTACTCGATATCAACCAGGGGCAACGCCTGAGTCAGCGCCCTTTTTAGCTCGGCTCATTGATCACGCCATTCACTATTATCATGACTTTATTCTGCCCACAAAAATCTACCGTTCCCCAACGGAGGTAGATCGGACAGCTATGCTTGATTTGAAAGACCGCCTCAAAGCAATTCCAACAGATACCTCTGCTGAAGATCTTCAAACGCTGGTGTTTGAAGTGGGTAAGAACCATCCTTACCCAGAGTTACGCAGCTGGTTTGCTGCCTTATATGAGGTTCTCCTTGGGCAAAAAGAAGGCCCACGCATGGGTTCATTTATTGCTTTGTATGGTGTCCAAGAAATGATTAACCTCATTGATGAAAAATTAACTCAGGTATCTACCCCTAATGTTGTAAGAACAAAAGTATGACAAACACTGCCGTAATCGCCTCACCGTCCTGGCTCCGTCGTATTTATGCTTGGACCCTCCAAATGGCTGCCACACCAAAGGCTGTTTGGATTGTTAATCTCATCTCCTTTGCTGAGAGTTCCTTTTTTCCCCTTCCCCCTGATTTGATGATTATCCCCATGATTTTGGCAAATAGAACAAAAGCATGGTGGCTTGCTACTTTGTGCACGGTCTCTTCTGTCTTGGGGGGTTTGGTAGGATATGCTATTGGGTATTTCTTGTTTGAAGCTGTCGGAGAATGGATCATCCAAACGTATCATTTACAAGATTCTTTTGGGCGTTTTCAAACGGATTTTCAAGCCTGGGGGTTTTGGCTTATTGTCCTGAAGGGTCTTACTCCAATTCCCTTTAAATTGGTCACCATTGCCAGTGGCGTGGCTGGTTTAAACCTCTCACAGTTTATTCTAGCTTCCCTTATTGCTCGCGCCTTCCGCTTTTATCTCCTTGCTGGGCTTCTTTGGTTCTTGGGAGACTGGGCCCGTATATTCATTGAGCGCTATCTCCCCTGGGTGTTGGGTGCTGTATTGGCTTCGTTGGTGCTCGGGTTTATTGCTGTTAAGGTTTTGGCAGGGTGATCCTTGATTCTTAAAAGCGCAAGGATTAAGATTTGAGATAGGATAGATCAAACAGCTTGGATAATTAATTTTAGTTCAAAACGTATTTAGTCATTGCGAGGAGCGAAGCGACGTGGCAATCCATGTATTCATATATTAAAACTAAGAACTTGTTTTAGCTTTTGTGGATTGCCACGTCGCTTCGCTCCTCGCAATGACGTAATAAGCACCAATATAAACTCGAAAATGGCAAGACAAAGGAAACAATCATGAAATGCACTACTATGAATAAAGCCTTCGGTTGCCTTACTTCCCAACATGCACAATGGTTCTTAATCTTTGTAGCAGCCGCTTCTCTTGGCGTGGCTTATATCGCTGAACATAGCTATCACATCATCCCTTGCGACTTTTGTCTATATGAGCGGTGCATTTATGCAGCCATCATTATCGTTGGCTTTCTGGGCCTTAAGACCCGTTTTCTCAGTAGCCATCGTGGTATTCTTGCTCAACTTTTTGTCCTTTCCATTGGCATAGCCCTCACAGGTTACCATGTGGGCATGGAGCAGCACTGGTGGACAGGCCCCGCCAGTTGTACAGGTGTTCAAACCGCTGCAACCCTTGAGGATTTTCGCGCCCAGCTTTTGAAAATGAACCGCCCACGGTGCGATCAAATCTCTTGGATCCTCTTTGGTATTTCCGCAACTGTATGGAACCTTGTACTTCAAGCTGGCCTGGCTTTTTTGACATCGCTAAGCCTTTACTTGCCAGAAAATCTGAGCAGAAAATAGAAGCTTATTTATGAAAAAAGACCAATCCCCAACTGTTTGTGAGTCTTATGAAAAGATTGCCGCTTGGTTTGACGAACATCGATCAAAAGATCTTATGGAAAAAGAATATTTGGATCTTATTATCCAATCTATCCCATCGCGTGGCACAATTTTAGACCTTGGGTGCGGCACAGGTGAACCTTTAGCAAAATTTTTTATTGAAAGGGGCTATCAAGTCACCGGCATTGATGGCAGTCAAAAAATGATAGATTTTTGCCAAAAGCGTTTCTCAAATGGGCATTTCTTTGTAAAAGACATGAGGGGACTCAATCTTGCTCAAAAGTTTGATGCGGTTATCGCTTGGGATAGTTTTTTTCATTTAAATCATGAAGATCAACGATCTATGTTTCCCATTTTTGAAGCCCACATCAAACCAAGCGGCATTCTCGTTTTCACCGGCGGCCCCCAAGAGGGAGAAGTCTGGAGTAATAATGGTGGAGAAAATCTTTATCACGCTTCCCTGTCAACGGATGAGTACACCCAGCTTCTTCGCCGCCACCACTTCGAGGTCATCGCCCATAAAATTGAAGACCCCAACTGTGGAGACCATACCGTGTGGGTGGCGAGAGCTGTCGGGAATAGTGTTCCTCAACACCATTATCGAGAGGAACCATTTTAATTTAGGTCATGTAGTTTTTGAATATGCACTTCTGCGTCAGGAAAACGCGCAACAATATCTAACTCGCCCCCCAAAGCTGTAATATATTTCCGAAGGCTGCTGATATACATATCGGTACGATTTTCCATACGTGCTAAGGCCGCCTGCTTTATATGCAAAAGGGTTGCTAGTTCATCTTGGCTTAAAGCCCTAGCTTTTCTAAGTTCATTAAGAGCCATTTCTTTTTGCAGCTGGCTTACCTTCTTCTTAACTCGCCCCTGTACCTTGGGTGATAAAGATTTTTTCAATTTACTAAAAGAATGTCGTCCACTCATATTAAATTCTCCTTTTTTAGCTGTTTTAAATGCTCTTGATACAGTTTATCAGCAATTGGAACATATTTTTCGTACCATCTCTTATCACCTTGTTTATTTCCTCCAATAAGTAATATAGCCATCCTCCGTGGATCAAAGGCATATAAAATACGAATAGGGTTAGACTTACTTTGAACTCTCAACTCTCGCATATGAGCGTGTTTTGATTGCTCAATACCACTTGAGAATGGAAATGGCAAATTTGGCCCTTTTGCTTCAAGTAGTGTAACAATAGCTGTTACATCCTCTTGCGCTGCTTCGCTTAAGGTTTTCCACCATTCACCAAACTCATCAGTATATTCAACTTCCCATATCATTACTTAAATATATTACATTTGTGTAATATTTCAAGTGTCTATTTGAAAATTTTATGATAAATAACTCTTGGCGCACATTATGGCCTCCAAAATCAGCGCCCCCCAAACGATGATACTATACGGATGAGTACACCCAGCTTCTTCGCCACCACCACTTCGAGGTCATCGCCCATAAAATTGAAGACCCCAACTGTGGAGACCATACCGTGTGGGTGGCGAGAGCTGTCGGGAATAGTGTTCCTCAACTATAGCCGACAATTTTCTTAAGGGTGTAAGGTGGGGTCTAGCAACAGCTTGTTTTCTAGTATGCCAACTATTTTCCGTGCAGTAGCTTTAGCGTCCATACCAGATGATTCTATGACAATTCCACCTATATCCAGTGTAATTTCTTTTAAGACATTTGACCAATTTTCCATTTGGTCATTTGCTAACTCAGGTTGCTTACGAATCTCGATAAGACGTCTCTCACGTACATGGCGGTCAGCATGTAAACAAAAGATCAAATAATTTTCGATTCCTAATTTCTTTAGGTAAAATATAGCAAACCTGGGATTAAACTGTCCTTCTAAGAAAATAAGCTTTTTATCTTTTATTTTTGTTAATTTATTGATCCATAAATGTGTTGAAGCTTCTTGCCACTTCTCCCCAGAACCATATATGCGGACCATTTCTTCAAGAGGAGGGACTCCTATTGAGTCAAAATAATTTACAGATATTAAAGACAAAGGCAATTCTTGCTGAAGAGCATTTAATATTGTTGTTTTGCCAACTCCTGATGCTCCTGTAATAAAGATAAAATAAGGTCGTATACTTCCTATATTATGAATATTCACCATCCTTAAAACAACCTCGCTCTACTCTAGAGACGGTAAGCTTAATTTTACTCTAATTATAAATTTTGATACAGCTTCATCACTAGTTATGGTCGTCCCCTAAAACACGCGACCAACTATTGGTAACACTTGCGTATTATAGGTGGAGATGTTTTACACCCTAATTTCTCATCTCGAAATTACATATCAAAGTAGTGGCTGAAGAAAATATACTCCTCACCCCAATAAACATAACGAATTGGTAAGTCAGGGATAAATCATAGGGACTTAGAAAAATTGTCAGCTGGTCAGCCCCAAACTCTCATTCCCTTTTTGCTTTGTAAACTGTATATTAAATAAGATGAACTTCGATCTCACTTTACCCATAGCTGGCGTTACTTTGAATCTCTTCCTCGTTTTAGGTTTAGGATGGGTCGGGGGATTTTTGTCTGGAATGTTGGGCGTTGGCGGCGGGGTCATTATCACGCCCGCCTTAATGGTTCTTGGCGTTCCGCCCTTGGTGGCTGTTGCAAGCCAAGTCAACCATTCCATTGGAACCAATTTAACGGGATTGCTGAATTACCGCCGAAACAATGACGTTGACTTTCGGTTAGGGAGTATTTTATTAATTGGAGGTATTGCCGGCGCCATTTTAGGGGTCTTCTTGCTGCGTTGGTTAAATGAGCACGGTCAAGCTGTTTCTATTATTACAATCAGTTATATTATTGTTCTGGCAGCCATGTCTTTTGTCTTATTCCGCCAGAGTTTAAAAACTTTAGCTCATTACCGCTCAGCTACAAAAGTTATTCAAACACCTTCCTGGACACGTTTTGTAGGATTAAAAATTTACTTTACAAGAACCCGTGTTGAATTAAGTATCTTGTTTCCTTTGTTGGTTGGCCTCGTGAATGGCGCCTTAACCTCAAGCCTGGGTGTCGGAAATGGTATCTTTATGATGCCCGCAATATCTTATTTAATTGGCCGCACCAGCCCTGTCGTCTATGGAACGACCCTTTTGGCTGGGGTCGGAATAAGTATCGTTACAACATTTATGTATGCTGTTGGCACTCAATCTGTGGATTTGTTCTTGGTGCTTACCCTTTTAGGAGGAGGAATCTTAGGGTCCCAAATGGGCGTCCGATTTGGATACTCATTGCCCCGCCCTTACATTGGCATG
>Ga0172376_10004217_pt1 | contig 16519 bp, 13 predicted proteins | sample Lak35m_FD_121114 | JGI IMG/M metagenome (GOLD analysis project Ga0172376, IMG submission 121114) | Freshwater microbial communities from Kabuno Bay, South-Kivu, Congo - kab_092012_35m | ecosystem: Environmental > Aquatic > Freshwater > Lake | place: Democratic Republic of the Congo: South-Kivu... | reverse complement strand
CCTGCGCGTCGAAGGCACCGGCGAGGAATCCGCCCTGGCCAGCTCGTTGAAGCAAACCACCGACATCACCCTGGAAGCCGAAGGCACCCAGACCCGCCTGCAGCTGAAAGTCAAGGTCGACCTCGTCGGCCGCCTGGGCACCTTCGGCCTGACCCCGATGAAGACCAAGGCCGACCGCCTGTGGGACACCTTCGGCGAGCGCCTGGCTGAGCACTTGGCCCCCACATCGGCAGGCTGAGGCCCGCAAGCCGTCAGATAGAACTCGCCTTTACAACGAGCCGGGTACCGCCCGGCCCTCGGGGATCAGAACGAAGTCCACTCCCCGTCGTCCCCATCGCCAGCGCGGGGCGCCGGGGGCGGGGGGGCCAGGCGGGCTGGGGCCGGCGCAGCGGGTCTGGCGGGGGCGGCGGGCCTGGCCGGGGCGGGCACCGGGCCGTGGCCGAGTGCGCGGGCGCGTGGCGCGGCGGACGACTCCACGACCTTGCGGGGTGCAGCCGGTGCGGGCGCGGGGCGCGGGGCGCGGGGTGCGGCGGGCCGGGAAGCCGGCCGCAGCGGCGTCATCGACACGTCCCGGTGGCCGAGCTTGAACACGCTGACCTCGGCCACCAGGGCCTGGGCCTGGGCACGCAGGCTTTCCGCGGCGGCGCTGCTTTCCTCCACCAGGGCGGCGTTCTGCTGCGTCACCTGGTCGAGCTGCTGGGTCGCCTGAGCCACCTGGCTGACGCCGGAGGCCTGCTCGTCGCTGGCTGACGTGATCTCGTTGATCAGGTCGGTGACGCGCTGCACCTGCGTCACGATCTCGCGCACGCTGGCACCGGCATCGGCCACCTGCTGCGAGCCGGTTTCCACACGCTCGACGCTGGCGGTGATGAGGTCCTTGATTTCCTTGGCGGCTGCTGCGCTGCGCTGGGCCAGCGTGCGCACCTCGGCCGCCACCACGGCGAAGCCGCGGCCTTGCTCACCGGCACGCGCCGCTTCCACCGCGGCATTCAACGCCAGGATGTTGGTCTGGAAGGCGATGCCGTCGATGACGCCGATGATGTCGGCGATCTTGCGCGAGCTGCCGGCAATCGCCTCCATCGTCGTCACCACCTGGGAGACGGTGTCGCCGCCGCGCACGGCCGCGTCGCTCGCGCCCGAGGCGAGATCGCGGGCCTTGCGCGACAGCTCGGTGTTCTGCTGCACGGTGGCCGTCAGCTGCTCCATCGAGGCGGCCGTCTGCTCCAGGTTGGCGGCCTGTTCCTCGGTGCGCTGACTCAAGTCGGCACTGCCGGCGGCGATCTGCGACGCCCCGGTGGCCACGCTGTCGCTGCTGGCTCGCACCGAGCCGACGATGCGCGCCAGGTTGTCGGTCATCGAGCGCAGCGCAGTCAACAGTTCCGCCGCTTCGTCACGGCCTTGCGAGTCCACCTCCACCGTCAGGTCACCCGAGGCGATGGATGACGCCACCGAGCCCGCCTGCCGGATGGGCGCGGTGATCGAGCGCGTGACCAGCAGGCCGAGGATGGCGCTGAACACCGCGGCCACCGCCACCAGCGCGATCGTCAACCACACCATCATCGCGAAGCGCTCTTCCGCGTCGGCATAGACCTCCTTGGCCACCCGCAGCTGCAGCTCGATCAGCTCACCGATCTTGGTGCTGATCGGGTCGATCGAGTCGTACAGCGGGCCGTCGAAGTCAACCAGCTTATCCTTGGGGCTGCCCGAGATGGCCTTCAGTGCAGCCTGAAGCCGCGCGATGTCCCGGTCGGCGGCGGTGAACAAGGACTGCGCATCGCGCACCAGCTGCGCCTCCTCGGGCGTCAGGTAGGTGGCCATGTAGGCCTTCCACTCGCGCTGGATGGTGGCGCTCGCTTCATCCACCAGCCTGAGGGCCTCCTTGGTGTCCACCAATCCGGCGTGGGCCTTGTTGACGGCGTCGATGACGTTGACAGCGTACATGTCCGCGATGACCTTCAGGCCGCGCAGCGGCACGACGCGGTCTTCGTAGACGGTCTTGATGCCCTGGTTGACTTCTCGCAGCGCCTGCACGCCGGCCCAGCCGCTCAGGATGAGGCAAAGCACGGGAATCAGAAAGCCCAGGCCCAGTCGGGAGCCGATGCGCAGACGTCGAAGCATGGTCATGCTTTGGATAGGTTGGCCAGATCCCGCAACGCCATGCGTTCGCGGGGCCCTGTCGCCGCAAGGAATTCCCCACGATGGGGCGCATCGCGCACGAACGCCAAAAAAAAGCGCGCCGGGGCGCGACGCGCACTATCTTGGTGACAAGCGATGTTACGCCACCCGAATGACACCCAAGTCAAGCGCGAGCTGGTGCCGGATCAAGGCGAGCCTGACGATCACCCACGGATCACGGTCGGCCTGGCCACCGGCCGCACGCTCTCGAAGGCGCGCGCCGCGCGCAGCACGGTGGCCTCGTCGAACATGCGCCCCACCAGCTGCAACCCGATGGGCAACCCCGCCGAGCTGAGCCCGCACGGCACGGTGATGGCCGGTTGCTGCGTGAGGTTGAAGGGGTAGGAGAACGGCGTCCAGCCCAGCATGGCCTCGGGCGACATGGGCGTGTGGCCCGCCGGCTTGGCCTCGAAGGCCGGCACGGCCACCGAGGGCGTGACCAGCAGGTCGAAGCGCTGCATGAACTGGCGCATGTGCGAGCCCAGCGCGCCACGGCGCATGGTCAGCTGGTGGATGGCGCGCGCGTCCAGGCGCGAGCCCAGCTCGGCCTGGCCGGCGAAATCCGGGTCGGCCACGGCGCGCTGCGCGTCACTCAGGCCACACCACAAGGTCCAGGACGTGAAGAACCACAGGCCCGTGGTGATGTCCAGCGGATCGTCGATGCCCGGGTCCACCGCCTCCACCTGCGCACCCAGGGCCTGCAGCTCGCGCACCGCCGCCTCGCACGCGGCAGCCACCTCCGGGTGCACGTTCTTCGCATAGCCGAGCGTGGGCGACCAAGCCACGCGCAGGCCACGGATGCCGTCGTCCAGACCGACGGTGAAGTCCCGGCTGTCGGCGGGCAGCGAGGTCCAGTCGCGCGCATCGGGCTGGGCCAGCACAGTGAGCATCAGGGCGGTGTCGCGCACCGACATCGTGTGCGGGCCCAGGTGCGACACCGAGCCGAAGGGCGACAGCGGGTAGGCCGGTACGCGGCCGAAGCTGGGTTTCAAGCCCACGTTGCCGCAGAAGGCGGCCGGGATGCGCACGCTGCCGGCGCCATCGGTACCCACCGACAGCGGGCCCATGCCGGCGGCCACCGCGGCCGCCGAGCCCCCCGAGGAGCCACCGGGTGTGCACGCAGGGTTCCAGGGGTTGCGCGTCAGGCCCAGCAGCGGCGAGTTGGTCTCGCCCTTGCAGCCGAATTCGGGCGTCGTCGTCTTGCCCAGCAGCACCGCCCCCGCCTCGCGCAAGCGCGCCGTCACCGGTGCATCGGTGTCCCAGGCCTGCGCGCCGGCATCGATGGTGCGGCTGCCGCGCCGGGTGGGCCAGCCCCGCGTGAGGATGAGATCCTTGATGGAGGCGGGCACGCCATCCAGCGGCCCCACCGCCCCACCACCTGCATCCCCATCGCGCCGCCAGGCCTGCCAGCGCGCCTCGCTGTCCCGGGCACTGGCCAGCGCCGCCTCGGCATCCACCAGGCTGAAGGCGTTGAGCACCGGCTGCAGCCGCTCGATGCGCGCGAGCACAGCCCGCGTGACCTCCACCGGCGACGCCTGGCCGCTGCGGTAGAGGGCCAGCATCTCGGTGGCCGCCAGGTCGGCCAGTTCAGGGGAAAACGAGGTGGTGGAATTCATGGTGTTGAGGCATTCTCCGGACGTCGAAAGTATCGAGCAGTTGGGGCAGCCCCTGCATGGAAGCGCCTGCATGGTCGCTGCGCCCAGCTCGGCCACACCCTTGAACCCAACCCGGAGCATCCCCATGAAACTTGTCATCGCCCAGATGAAGCACGAGACCAACACCTATTCGCCCGTGCCCACGCCGATCGAGCGCTTCGGCGTCGGCGGTGCGCTGCCGCTGGAAGGCGAGGCCGCGCTCGAGGCCTGCCGCGGCACCGGCTCGGGGCTGTGGGCTTTCTGTGAGTTGGCGCTGGCTGCAGGGGCCGAGATCGAGCTGCCGATCGCCGCGTCGGCCTGGCCCAGCGGCCCGGTGGAGGACGCCGCCTTCGACCACATCACGCAGCGCATCGTCGCCGCCGTGGCGGCGGGCTGCGACGGCGTCATGCTGGACTTGCACGGCGCCATGGTCACGCAAAGCCACGAGGACGGCGAAGGCGAGTTGCTGCGGCGCATCCGCGCGGTGGCGCCCACGGTGCCGATTGCCGTGGCGCTGGACATGCACACCAACCTGTACGACGCCACGTGCGAGCTGGCCCAGGTGGTGGCGGGCTACCAGACCTACCCCCACGTGGACATGCACGGCACCGGCCTGCGTGCCGGGCGCGCGCTGATGGACCTGCTGCGCGGCGAAGGCACGCCCACCATGGCCCATGGCCGCAACCCCATGCTGCCGCACGTGATGCGTCAGGGCACGCACGCTTCACCCAACCGCGAGCTGCAGGCCCGCTGCCGCGAGATGGAAGCCCAGGGCGCGCTGTGTGCCAGCCTGTTCGTCGGCTTTCCGAACGCCGACATCCACCACGCCGGCCTGTCGGCGGTGGTGGTGACCGAGAACGACCCGGCCCTGGCCCGCCGCTGGTGCGACGAGCTGCTGGCCATGGCCTGGGACGCGCGCGAGCAGTTCGTCTACCGCATCGAGCCGCTGGCCGACTCGATCGCGCAGGCGGTGGCGCTCGGGCAGGCGCGGCCCGCCGGCGCCGGCCCGGTGGTGCTGCTGGACCACAGCGACAACTGCGCCTCCGGCGGCACCATGGACACGATGACGGTGCTCGGCGCCATGCTGGACGCCGGGCTGCAGGACGCCGCCGCCTTCGCCATCTTCGACCCGGCCGCCGCGCAGGCCATGCACGCGGCGGGCGTGGGTGCGGAGCTGACGCTGTCGCTGGGCGGCAAGTTGGACATGCCCGCCATCGGGCTGAAGGGCGAGCCGCGCACCGTCACCGGCCGCGTGCTGACGCTGGGCGACGGCCGCTACCGCAACCGCGGCCCGATGGCCGCCGGCGAAGCCAACGACATGGGCGCGTGCGGCGTGCTGCAAGTCGACGGCGTCAAGGTCATCGTCATCTCCAACCACGTCGAGCCGCACGACCTGGCCGCCTTCGAGGCCGTCGGTGTGGACCCGCAGTCGCTGCGCTTCCTGATGCTCAAGAGCCGCGTCCACTGGCGCGCCGGCCTCGGCGCCCTGGCCCACGCCATCGTGGAGTGCGCCGGCACGGGGGTTTGCACCTCCGACTACGGCGTGCTGGCCCACAAGCGTGTGCGCCGGCCGATCTATCCGCTGGATGCGATGTGATCAGCAGGCCAATGCCGAGGAGCGCCACCGCTCAAGCGGCCTTGGCCGCATGCCGTGCCCGACCCTTGATCAATCCTTCTGACTGGCTGGCTCGCTGGTAGCATCGAATCATGAATTCGGCGGCCAAGCTGCTCGAGGCCATGCGCCGCCAGCCGCTGGACTGGCAGATCACCGATCTCCAAACCGTCGCCCGGCGACATGGCGTGCACTGGCGTCACCAGAAGAGCAGCCACTGCATCTTCATTCGAGCAGACGGCAAGACACTGCCTGTTCCCGCGCATCGACCGATCAAGCCGGTGTACGTCCGCAAGTTCATTGAACTGGTGCTGGGTGACTGACCATGGCCAAGCTTTCTGACTACCCATTCGAGGTTCGACCGCTGCCTGACGAGGACGGCGGCGGCTTTCTGATCTCGTTTCCGGACTTCTCGGAGTGCATCTCGGATGGCGAGACCGTCGAGGAGGCGATCGTCAACGGCCGTGATGCGCTGAAAGCGACGATTGCCACCCTCAAGGCCAGGAAACTCGCCGTCCCGGCGCCCAACAGCGGCAGCGCAGACTCGGGCCGGATCATGGCCCGCGTGCCCAAGACCGTCCACGCGCAACTCGCCACAAGGGCCAAGGCGGAGGGTGTCTCGCTCAACACGCTGGTGTTGACCTTCATCGCGCAAGGGCTCGGAGCGTCAGCGACCAGCCCCCAGAGCGCCAAGTCGGTAGGCTGACGGGGTTCAGCTCATGCAGCCTCAGGGCCATCAAGGCCTGCGGCGGGTAGTCGCCGGCAGCTTGGTCCAGGGGAGGTCGGCGGGGTCGGCGGCCATCGGGCCGGCGGCCTTGGCCACCAGCACGTGGCTGGCGTGGGGCTGGAAGTCGGCGCGGAAGTGCACCGAGCTCTTGACGACCACCACGCGCATGGCCTCGGTGTGGATGCCCACCATGCGCAGCAGTTCGCGGTCCAGCAGCTGTTTCTTGCCGCTGACCACCGCCACCAGGATGCCGTCGATCTCCAGGCAGGCGCTGGCGCCCAGGCGCACGGTCAGGCCGCGCATCATCGGGCCCTTGAGCGTGCAAACGCCGTCGCTGACGGCGCGCACCTTGAAGCGGCCGCGCACCGGGGCGTCGCTGGCCGAGCCAGTGAAGGTGGGCACGGCGGTACCGAGCGCCAGGTCGATCTCGGCGCCGACGCCAGCCTCGCAGGCTGCGCGGGCGGCCGCCGGGTCGAACATCAACCCCAGCGCCACCTGGCCGGGAAAACGACGCCCCGCGCCCTGCGCCAGCAACGCATGCAGCATGCCGGTGGTGTTGCTGTCGCCCCCGGCGCCCGGGTTGTCCTGCGTGTCGGCCACCACCACCGGTGCGCCGGATCCAGCGGCCAGTTGCAGCGCGCGCTGCGCCGCCTCGTGGGCAGGCAGCACCTCGCCGCGCCATTGGGTGGGCTCGGCCACTGCAGCGAACAGCGCCTCCACGGCGGCATGGGCACGCTCGCCGTGGCCCCACACGGTGGGGCCGCACTCGTCGAAATCCGCCGCGGGGAAGCCGGGGCAGAAGCTCAGGATGACGCCAAACTCGCGGTCCAGCGCCACCAGCCGCTCGTACAGCGACTTGGCCGGCTCCATGAAGGTGCTCTGCGAGTTCAGCGGGATCAGGTAAGGCACGCGCCGCAAGTGCATGGGCTCCTTGCGCCCGGCGCGCAGGCGCCTCGCCATCAACTCGGCCGCCAGTGCGCCGGTGTCGGCCATGTCCACGTGCGGGTAGGTGCGGTAGGACACCAGGGCGTCGGCCTCACGCGCCATGCGGGCGGTGACGTTGGCGTGCAGGTCCAGGCTCGCCACGACGGGCAGCTCGGGCCCGACCACGGCGCGCAGGCGGCTCAGCAGCTCGCCCTCGGCGTCATCGGCGTGCTCGGCCACCGCCGCGCCGTGCAAGTCCAGGTAGATGCCGTCCAGCCCGCCCGCCGCGCGCGCGGCCTTCACGTCCTCGACCATCGCCGCCGCGATGCGCTCGAAGGCGTCACGGGTGACGTAGGACGAGGGGATCGCCCCCGCCCAGCACGACGGCACCAGCGTCCAGCCGTGGGTCTTGGCCGCATCGATGAAGCCACCCACGGGGATGTTGATGCCCGTGAGCTGATCTTGCATGGCTGCCCCGCGCACGAAGGCAGGAAACGAATCCCCGCGCGTGAAGGCGGCCCAATCCGCCAGACTGGGCGCGAAGGTGTTGGTCTCGTGCTGGAAACCGGCGATGAGGATGCGGGTCATGATGGGAAGGGATGTTCGGGGCTTCACACGCCATGGCGTTCGATGGCACGCGATTGCATGCGATGGCGCGCCGCGGCATGCGTTGGCTAGGCTTCAGGTGGGGAACGATTCGTCCGTGGCGAAAGCGGCAAAAATGGTCAAGCGCAGTTCCATGTCGGCGAGGTTCTCGTACACGGGTCTGCGTCCGGCAAGGCGCTCGGACTCATCCAGGATGATGTCCACACCGGCGCCACGACGGTCCATGAGGTACTGGCGTCCATAGCCAGCTGTGACCTGGTAGTACCGCGAAAACAAGCTGGTGATGATTTCGTTGCGAGGAATCGACACCTCGCGCATCGCATCGATGGTCAGCGTGTTCGGCAACGCGCCCGGCGAGCTGAGCTCGATGCGGTCTGCAAACAGGTGGAGCCGGATGCGAGACGTCGCCATCGCGTAGTCCCGATGGGCCACGGCGTTCACGACGGCCTCGAAGACGGCCCGCATGCTGAACTGCGGCTGGTCCTGTCGCCCTAGGTGCTTGCTGGCGCGCACCACGTTGTGGCGGGCCACGAAATCAACCGCATCCCAGACCTGCTGACCGATCGGCCCCTCGAATTCCTTGGCATCGCGTTGCTCGGCGGGGTCGTTGCGCCGCCCGGCGTAAGCCACGGCCTGGATGCAGGCCGAGGGCATCCATACGGTCGGGCGACGGGTGCAGGTCAGCACACCGGCCACCGTCGGGCGCAGCACACCCTCATCGTCGGCCACGAGGTGCAGCCGCTTGAGCTGGACCTCCGCCTCGCCCTCCCCCTCGCGCACGAAGCCACGGATCAACAACGGGTCCAGCGCGCGCCAATCAGCGCGCGGCACCGGCTGCTCCTCGAAGCGGATCAGGCGTGCCTGGCTGCGCTGCTGGAACAGCCGAGCAAGGTGATCGGGGGTCATCTCCCGCTTGGCATGGCCCACGCGGCGAAAGTAGCCACCAGGGCTCTTGTGCACCCACAGGCTGCGAGGCACGGTCACGATCACCACCGGCTGCATCACGCCCCGAGCATCGGGCAGATCGACGTGGCGGGTCTGCATGTCGAGTGCTGGCACCACCAGCTGCTGGGCGATTTCGCCCAGCCACTGCTCCACGGTCTCCAGCTCGGCCAAAGGAATGCCGACCACTTCGCGCGACTTGTCGTCCACGCCCAGCACGAGTGTGCCGCCAGCGGCATTGGCCAGGGCTGCCAGCTCATCGGCCACGCTGCGGCGATGGGGTTCAGCCACCTGACCCGCAACGCGGAACACCACCCGCTTGAGTTCAAGCGTCGAATCTTCCCCGAGCTTCAAGCGTCGAAGCCAGGCGTTGACCTCCGTCATGGCGTACGAATCACCTTGTTGAAAATGCCAAGGATGCGTGCAAGGCCTGCGCACCCGCCAGCCATGGGAGACTGACCGACTTCGGCTCGCCCCAACGATCGCCGCATCGGCCAACGCATCAACTGAAACATCAGCCGACGCATCGGTCAACACACCCATCGCCGCCAGGGCGGCCCCACCAAACGCTTGAGGGGCCTTCCGTCGCGAAGGAAAGGCGTTCAGCCGCCGAACGCGAAGTCCCGCCCCGGTGCGGCAGCGAAAAGCGCGCGAGTGTACGCGTGTTGGGGGTCGCCGAAGACGCGGTGCGCGGGGCCGATCTCGACGACTTCGCCCTTGGACATGACGGCCAGGGTGTCGCACACCTGCGAGGCCACGCGCAGGTCATGGGTGATGAACAGCATGGCCAGCTTCAGGCGCTCGCGTATCTCCTCGAACAGCTTGAGCACCTGGGCCTGCACCGAGACGTCCAGCGCGGACACCGCCTCGTCGGCGATCAGCAGCTCGGGCTCCATCATCAGCGCGCGGGCGATGCAAAGCCGCTGGCGCTGGCCGCCCGAGAACTGGTGCGGGTAGCGGTCCAGCGCGCTGGCGTCCATGCGCACCAGATCCAGCAGGCCGCGGGCGCGCGTCATCGCCTCGGGCTTGGACAGGCCGTAGTTGACCGGCCCTTCGATCATGGCCTGGGCCACCGTCATGCGCGGGTTGAGGGAGCGGTAAGGGTCCTGGAACACGATCTGTACCCGCCGCCGCAGCGGGCGCAGGCGCGAGGCCGACAGGCGGGCGATGTCTTCGGCGCGCTCACCGGGCAGCGCACCACCCAGCAGCACCGTGCCGTCGCTCGGGTCGATCAGGCGCGCGATGCAGCGTGCCACCGTGCTCTTGCCCGAGCCCGATTCACCGACGATGCCCAGCGTCTGCCCCTGGCGGATCTCGAAGCTGACCGCCTTGGCCGCGTGCACCACGCGGCGCTGGCCGAACCAGCCCGTGGTGTCGTAGGTCTTGACCAGACCATCGACCTTCAGCACCACCGGCGCGCCGGCATCCAGCGGGCGCTCGTCCACGCGCAGCGTGGGCACCGAGGCCATCAGCATGCGGGTGTAGGCGTGGTCCGGCGTCTTCAAGACCTGGTCGCGCGGGCCCATCTCCACCATGTCGCCCAGGCGCAGCACCGCCACGCGATGCGCGATCTCGGCCACCACGCCGAAGTCATGGGTGATGAACAGCACCCCGGTGCCATGCCGCCCCTGCAGGTCGGCGATGAGCTTCAAGATCTGCGCCTGCGTGGTGACATCCAGCGCCGTGGTCGGCTCATCCGCAATCAGCAGCACCGGGTCAAGCACCAGCGCCATGGCGATCATGATGCGCTGGCGTTGGCCGCCCGACAGCTGATGCGGGTAGCTCGCGACGATGCGCTCCGGGTCGGGCAGCAGCACCTCCTTGACGATGTCCAGCACCTTGGCGCGGCGCTGCGCCGCGTCCAGCGTCGTGTGCTGCGACAGCACTTCGTCGATCTGGTCGCCACAGGTCATGACCGGGTTCAGCGCGGTCATGGGCTCCTGGAAGATCATCGACATGCGGGTGGCGCGCAACTCGCGCAGCCGCGACAGCGGCGCGTGCGTGATGTCCTCGCCCTGCAGCAGGATGCGCCCGGCCTTCAGCGGCAGCGCCTTGGGCAGCAGGCCCATGACGCTTTGCGCGATGACCGACTTGCCCGAGCCCGATTCGCCCACCAGGCAGACGATCTCGCCACGCCCCACCTCGAAGCTGACGTCGCGCACCGCGCTGCTGCGGTCGCCCCCGGAGGGCAGGCCGATGGTCAGGCCCTCCACCGTCAGGATGGGCGCCTCGGCCGCACGGCCCGCGCCGGCTTGGTTGTTCATGTCCGCCATGCCCGTCACCCGCGCTTGGCCATCTTCGGGTCCAGCGTGTCACGCAGGCCGTCGCCGAGGATGTTGACCGCCAGCACCGTCACCGCCAGGAAGATGCCCGGGAAGAAGATGTTGTGGGGGTACTGATTGAACTGCGGCCGGCCCTCGGCCATGACGTTACCCCAGGTGGGGATGTCCGGCGGAAGGCCCACGCCCAGGAAGGACAAGATGGCTTCGGTGAGGATGCCCGAGGCGCAGATGAAGGTGCCCTGCACCACCAGCGGCGCCACCGTGTTGGGCAGGATGTGCCGCAGCATGATCTTCCACGTCGGCGTGCCCAGCGAGATGGCGGCCTCCACGTAGGGCTCCTCGCGGATGCTCAGCACCAGCGAGCGCACCAGGCGCGTCACGCGTGGAATCTCGGGGATGGCGATCGCGATGATCACGGTGGGCAGCGAGCCGCGCCACATCGCCACCAGCGCGATGGCGATCAGGATGGCGGGAATGGCCATCAGGCCGTCCATGACGCGCATCAGCGGGCCGTCCAGCCAGCGGAAGAAGCCGGCGCACAGGCCAAGCACGATGCCGAAGGCCAGCGCCACCACCGCGGTGGCCAGGCCGACGATGAGCGAGACCTGGGTGCCGTAGATCACCCGGCTGTAGATATCGCGCCCGAAGCTGTCAGAACCCATCAGGAAACGGTGCTTGATGGTCTCACCCTCGAGCGTGGTGATCTCGCCCACCTTGCCGGGCAGCAGATCCCGGCTGACGGGGTCGAACAGGGTCGGGTCCACCGTGCCGAGCCACGGCGCCAGCAGCGAGATGGCCACCAGCAGCGCCAGCACGCCGCCGCCGATGCGCACCGACAGGTTGGCGCGCACGCGCTGCCAGGCGCTGCGCTGGGTGACGATGGTGGCCGACTCGACCGACAGCGCGTCGTAGTTGGCCACCGTGGCTTCGGCGGCGTTCATGCCGGGGGTGGCGGCGGGGCCGGACAGACCCGGCGCGCCGGATGCGCCGGAGGAAGAGGTGGTGCCAGCCATGCTCAGTACCGGATCCGTGGATCGAAGAAGACGTAGGACAGGTCGACCGCCAGGTTGACGAGCACGTAGACCACGGAGAAGAACAGGATCACGCCCTGGATGGTGGGGAAGTCCCGCGCCAGCACGGCGTCCACCGTCAGCCGCCCCAGGCCCGGAATGGCGTACACGGACTCGGTCACCACCACCCCGCCGATCAGCAACGCGATGCCGATGCCGATGACGGTGGCAATCGGCACCGCCGCGTTCGCCAGCGCATGCCGCATGAGCACCCGTGCTTCCGGCAGGCCCTTGGCCCGCGCGGTGCGGATGTAGTCCTCGCCCAGCGTCTCCAGCACCGAGGCGCGGGTGACGCGCGCGATCAACGCGATGTAGATCAGCGACAGGGTGATGGTCGGCAGCGCGAGGTGGTACAGCCACGGGCCCACCCCATCGGCGATGCGCTTGTAGCCCTGCACCGGCAGCCAACCCAGCTTGAGCGACACCAGCCAGATCAGGATGTAGGCCGACACGAACACCGGCACCGAAAAGCCCATCACCGAGAACGCCATGAGGCCGCGGTCCAGCCAGCCGCCGAAGCGCCAGGCGGCGATCACGCCCAGCGGCACCGCCACCAGCACCGCCAGGGTGATGGTCAGCACGGCCAGTGACATCGTGGGTTCCAGCCGCTGGCCGATCAGGTCGGCCACCGGCATCTTGTAGTAGTAGGACTGACCGAGGTCCCCGGTCAGCAGATGGCCGATCCAGATGACGAACTGCTCGGGGATGGAGCGGTCCAGCCCCAGACCGGCGCGGATCTGGGCGATTTGTTCGGTGGACGCGGCATCGCCCGCGAGCACGGCCGCCGGGTCACCGGGCGTCAGCCGCAGCACGAGGAAGACGAGCACCGCCACCACCGCCAGCACAGGCAGGGTGGACAGCAGGCGGCGGGCAAGGAACTTGAACATCAGGCAACCGGGTCACCGCAGCCGAACCAACGGCTTTGGGAAGAACATCGGCCGGCGCGCCGGGGCGCGAGCAGCCGTGCGGGAGGAACGTCACAACAACGTCAGCAAGAACCAAGCCTGACCAAACCCGAAGGCTCGGTCAGGCGGCCCCCACCGAGACGCTCAGTTCTTCTTCAGGTTCCAGTAGATGTTGCCGTTGGTGATGAAGAAGCCGCTGATGTTCTTGCGTGCGGCCATCGGCTGCTGGAACTCACCCACCGGCACGTGGGTGGCGATCTCGTAGGCGCGGGCGTTGATCTCGCCGGCCAGTTTCTTGGCCTCGTCGCCGCTGGCGCGCATGAAGCGGTTGCGAAGGTCGACCAGCTTGTCATCCGTGGGCCAGCCGAACCACACCGACTTGTCGCCACGCGTGTCGATGGCCGAGTTGGCGATCGGGTTCCACACGTCGAAAGCCTGCCAGGCGGTCAGGAACATGTTCCAGCCACCGGCCGATGGCGCGTCCTTCTTGGCGCGGCGACCCACCAGCGTCTGCCAGTCCATGGCCTGCAGGTCGACCTTGAAGCCGGCCTGGCGCAGCAGCTGGGCCGCCACATCGGGCAGCTTCTGGATCGAGGCCAGATCGGTGGGCTTCATCAGCACCACCGGCGTGCCATCGTAGCCCGAGGCCTTCAGCAGATCCTGGGCCTTCTTCATGTTGCTCTTCATCTGGACGTCGCTGCCCGCCGTGCTGCCATAGGGCGTGCCGCAGATGAACATCGAGCCGCAGGTCTTGAACAGTTCGGGCACGCCCACCTGCGCGCGCAGGAAGGCCGTCTGCGAGAAGGCCGCCATCGCCGCCTCGCGCACCTTCGGGTTGTCGAAAGGCTTGTGCAGGTGGTTGAAGCGCGCCATGTACTGCAGGCCGAAGTTGGAGTACTTCGGAATCTGGATGCCGGAATCCGGCTTGGCGGCCTCGGCCTTGGTGGCCTCGTAGAAGTCGAAGGGCAGCTGCTCCAGGACGTCGATCTCGCCATTCTTCAGGGCGTTGATCTGCGCCTGCGCGTCACGCAAGGCCAGGTTCCACTCCACGCGGTCCACATACACGCGCTTGCCGCCGGTCGTGCCCGACGGCGGCTCGCTGCGCGGCACGTATTGGTCGAACTTGACGTAGACCGCCTTGTCGCCGGGCTTGAATTCCTCGCGCACGAACTTGTAGGGGCCGGAGCCGATGTGCTCCTCGATCTGCTTCATCGGGTCGGTCTTGGCGATGCGCTCCGGCATGATGAAGGGCACGTTGGACGAAGGCTTGCCCAGCGCCTCGATGACGAAGCCGCAGGGCTCCTTCAGCTTGATGCGGAAGGTGTCGTCGGCTGGGGCATCCATGGTCTCCACGAAGGTGGCCATGGCGTTGCCCATGGCGTCGCGCTTGCTCCAGCGCTGGATGGAAGCAGCCACATCCTTGCCGGTGACCGGCGCACCATCGTGGAAGGTCAAGCCCTTGCGCAGCTTGAAGGTGTAGGTCAGCTTGTCGGCGCTGACCTCGTAGCTGTCCACCATCTGCGGCTTGACCGCGCCGTTCTCGTCGGTGCCGAACAGCGTGTCGTAGATCATGTAGCCGTGGTTGCGGCTCATGTAGGCGGTGGTCCAGATCGGGTCCAGCACGGCCAGGTTGGAGTGCGGCACGACGCGCAGCACGTTGTTCTGCGCCATGGCGGTGCCGGCGGCAAGCACGCCCAGCGTCAGGGCGGCGGTGGCGACAAGGGTGCGGCGAGCAATCCTCATGGGGAATCCTCAGGTGGGTTTCGGGGTCCGGCAGGCCGGGCTGAACAAGCCTTGCAAAAAACTGACCATCCACATTGTCTGGATTCCGAAGCCCTTGACCATCAGGGCATCCCCTGAATCCCCACCCCTGATGGCCTCATTCGAGGGGGCAACGACCAGGGTTTCCACGGATTGCCAGTTGCACTTCAGGGGCAATCGCCACCCGACTTCCGATTGCTCGACCGCCCGACCATCCCACCGCACGACAAGACGCCGTCACCCACCCCCACTCATGGACGGCAGCAGCACCCGGTGGATCTGGATCATGGCCGGGCCCATCAGCACCACCAGCAGGCTGGGAAAGATGCAGAACACCAGCGGGAACAGCAGCTTGAGCGCCACCTTGGCGGCAGCCTCCTCGGCCTGCTGACGGCGCCGGGTGCGCAGGCCCTCGGCATGCACCCGCAAGGCCGGCGCGATGCGGGTGCCGAAGCGCTCGGCCTGCAGCAGCATGGTGACGAAGGCCTCGATCTCGTCGACCCCCGTACGCTGTGCCAGGCCGCGCAGCGCCTGTTCACGGGTCATGCCGGCTTGCAGCGCCAGGTTGACGTGCCGCAGTTCCTCACCCAGCGCCGGGCAGTGCGGCCCGATGTCGCTGGCCACGCGCTGCAGCGCTGCCTCCGTCGACAACCCGGCCTCCACGCACACCGTCAGCAGGTGCAACGCATCGGGGAACGCCTCGAACAGCGCGCGCTGGCGTCGCCGGGCTGCCCATCCCAGCAACCATGAGGGCCCGTAGTGGCCCAGCGCCGCCAGCCCCAGCAGCAAGGCCCATGGGCCGACGCCCTGCCAGGCGGTGCCGCGCACCGTCAGCAGCGCCACACCGGCAGCCGGCAGCGCCATGGCCAGCAGGGCCTTGGAGCCCCACACCGCGGCGGCAGCCTTCGGATGGTGGATGCCGGCGTGCCACAGCGTGCGGCGCAGTGGGTCGTCGGCCAGGACAGGGGACAGCACCGGCGCCCGTGGGGGCGGCGCCGGGTGCCTGTCGCTGGGCCAAGGAGGCGGCGGGGCCGGCATGGGGGACGGCGTGGGCGCCACCGGCGCCGGTGCGGCCAGCCGCTGCAGCGGCGCCGTCCAGGCGGCCAGGCGCGGCCACCAGCCCTGGGTGGCATCAGGCCACGCCGCATCACCGGCGGCCCCGCCGGCCGCCAAGGCCTGCACGCGGCGGCGCAGGCGCCGCCCCTGCATCAGCCAGGCCTCCAGCCGCCGCACCACCCCCCAAGCCGTGGCCCATTTGGCCGCCGAGATGCAACGCGACGAGCATTTCCGGCTGAAGAAGATCCCGCTGCTGATCGGCGGCGCCACCACCAGCCGCGTGCACACGGCCGTGAAGATCGCGCCGCACTACGAGGGCCCGGTGGTCTACGTGCCCGACGCCTCGCGCAGCGTGGGCGTGTGCTCGGATCTTCTCAGCGACGAGCGGGCCAAGGCCTACATCGCCGAGCTCAACGCCGAGTACGAGCGCGTGCGCCAGCAGCACGCAAACAAGAAGGTCACGCCCCTGGTCAGCCTGGCCGCGGCGCGGGCCAACAAGACGCCCCCCGCAGCGACGCCCGTCTCCACGCCGGCACAGTCGCAACTGGCTCCAGCGCGACTGACTGGCGATCTACGGCCCGTGCGGCTGCAGCACCGGCAGCTACCCCCTCGGTTGGCCTCCAGGTTCTCGGCCCCCGGGCAGCGGGTGTGGAAGCTGCGGCCCGGCGGTGGGCTGCGGGCCCTCTGGCCCGAGGCCGCCTTGGTTGCGCCGCCTGCGATGAGCGCGTCCAGGTAGTGCCGACGCCACGGCCGTGGTTCATGCGGGCACTCCGGTGACCGCCGACCCTCCATCGGCATCCCCCATCGGAGTGATCCACGCGGGGG
>Ga0172376_10004215_pt1 | contig 16523 bp, 53 predicted proteins | sample Lak35m_FD_121114 | JGI IMG/M metagenome (GOLD analysis project Ga0172376, IMG submission 121114) | Freshwater microbial communities from Kabuno Bay, South-Kivu, Congo - kab_092012_35m | ecosystem: Environmental > Aquatic > Freshwater > Lake | place: Democratic Republic of the Congo: South-Kivu... | reverse complement strand
CTCTCAGTAAAGAAGAATTCATTAAAATGTGGGCAGAAACAGTTTATATGGCTGATCGTCCACGAACATGGAAAGAGCGGTTCTTGTGGCATTTTTATGGAAAATATAGAATATTTAGAGGTAAATAATGAATACTCGTAGAGAATTTTTTCAAAACAATCTGTTAAGTTTTGCGGTTTTTCCATTTATTAATAAGTTCAATATAGTTAATAATGATAATACTCCATTTAATCTTAATGAAATAAGATGGGATATTGCCGATAGAATTTGTGATCTTTTTATACTGCATATAGAAGAAAAAATAAAGCCTCAAAAAAATATAATCTCTGTAGATATTTATTATGATAATACTATAAATGATCCTAAAAGATTTGGTATTTATGGGTATTGTTGTTCAGATAATGATGTGGTTGTTGGTACAAAAATAGATTGGCTTAAAACATATAATGTGTCTCCATTTATAGTTATGGATCTAATAACAAAAAAACTTATCAAAAACCATAATCTTCATGTTGACAAAAACTTCTTTATACCAGAAAAACAAACCAGAAAAGTTACTAACAATATTTTTGCGCTTAGATTGGTTAAGGAATAACTAAACAATGAATAAAGAACTTAGAGAAACATCGCAACATTTTCTAACTGTTTATGAACAAACAAAGAATCTTCCAATTCCTCTTCCAACTCTTGAGATGAAACATAGTGAATGTTGTTATTTTTTAGAGTGGGCCGTTAAAATCATAAGTAAATGTGTGGCCGATGACAAGATTGAGTAAACGAGGATTTTAGTGGAAATAATCTATTTCTTACTTTTAAACTTATGATAAGTAATCCAGATCAACAACTATTCGCTCTTAAAAAGAAGTTTGGCACTAATTTAGATTGGGTTAAAATAGAAGTTCCGATGACCCATTATGAAGTCGAGAAGTATTTTGGAAAAGAATGTGAAGAATACGAACGATCTTGATAAACAAAATATCTTGGAATTTGTTCAAGAGATAAAATCTATAATTAATAATATTGGTTCAGTTAGTACCAACAATCCATTAGTTATAGAAGATATTAATGATATAATTTATTGTGCCAATGCTATAGTCGAAATTATAGAAAGTCCAGTTCATAAAATTGAAAGAATATTGTAATGGTAGAAATTAAAGTTAAAAAAGAATACAAGACCCTAGATAAAAATAACTTTGAACAGGTTTGTGACCTTGTGGATCGTATTGTAGAGGACATCTGGTTAACTTCTAAATTAGAAACTGATCCAGAATGGCAAGACGAATTAAAAATAGCCATGATAAAAGATTATATGGTAGATCTTATTAATCCAGACCTTTTAGACTTTAACAAGGATATTGCATGAACATATCAATTTGGTATAGAAACGGTGAATATCACTGGGAATTTTATGATGGGCCAGATGGAATTGACCATTATGTTGGAATAGGAAATTCTCTTGGTGATGTTTTTGAACAAATTATTGAAAAACAACTTCTCAATAGCATGAGGTACTAATGAACGTTAAGTTTTTTCATCCTTTTAGATTAGTTGGCATTAAAACTCCTAAAGAACTTAGCGAGTTTGATGATGTTTATGAATATGGTTTTTCACTAGACCTTACAACAGAACTGTTCTATTATACTTATGATTGGGGCAAAGGATTGAATTTTAGGTTACTAGGATTTGGTTTTGAAATTTGTTTTCTTGAGGGAAGATGGTGAATTATGAGTTTCTATAAAGGATTCTTTAGTCTATTTGATTGGATGTTTCCCAAGACTCTTGAGGAACAATTTGAAGATTTAGATAATAGTATGCAAAAATTATATGATAAAATGGGCTGGGGAGAGTATAATACGAGAAAAGTCTCAGCATCAGAGTTTCTAGAAGAAATGATGAAACTGGTTCCATCTGGAGGTTTTCAGCCCTATGCCTATTATAATGAGGATATGGACAGTATAGAAACTTACTTTAAAGATGAGAGTTGCTATACAAAAACATTAAATAATATGGTAGAACTACACTTGTCTTTTGATAATGACGAAGTTGTAGGAGTAAATATTCTAGGAATAAAAAAACTAATACAAGACAAGGGAAAGTTTAAATGAAACTCAAAGATATAGCAGCACATTGCTTACACTATACCTCGTATCTGTGTGAAGGAAATCTTGCACAAAAACAAAGATATTATTGGTGTATTAACGGCGGAACTTATGCTATAAGCGAAGTACAAACATACGGAGACTATAGTAACAATACAGATATTACCAATATAATTCACTTAACCAAATATAATCACTGGAACATTAAAGATAATAATATTATTGATAAAATATCTCTTAATCTAGATAATGAAATAACAATACTTAATAAGTTTATTATTGTACATAAAACAAATTACAATACAGATGTTGATAGTGGTTTATTTAGAACCAACGATTTTTATTCTAATAAACAAAATTTTTATACCTCCGACTACTATTTGCTTGGCATGGTTCATCCCATCACAGGACTTCAAGTGGTTGGTTTACGATCCATATTTAAAGACTTGATAGATCCGCCTGTATCATCTAAACTAGCAAACTTGACACTGGAACAAAAGGTTGATAACCTTATAGATGAACTAATGAAAGAAAATAAAGTTAAGGCTATTAAAAGATTAAAGAGGATGTTAAATGAGCGACTTTGATGAACAGATGAATGTTGCTAAAAGAGTAATGGAAGAAGAGCGTGAAGTATTACAAAGACTAAGTGAAGATGATCATAAAGATGTTTATTTATATTCTCCAACTCTAAAAGATCTATTAAGAGAATGTGAAGATTTGTGTTATAGATTAAAGGTGCCTTATGATCCAAATAAAATTAAAGTAACTACTGATTTTGGAACTAAAGTTGTGGTTTTTTATGACGGAGAAACAGAATGAAATACAAAATTTGTAAACTACAAGATGATAATGGTAAAATCTGGTATCAGATAAAAGTTAAGTGGTGGATTTTCTGGTATAATTATGAAACACCAGATTATGGCAATTATGATTGTTCAGTTTGGGAATTAGAGGGCGACAGATTTGATACTGAAGAACTAGCACAGAAGAAAGTTAAAGAATTAATTAGATCTGATAAAGCTGAACAAATTCAACTATTAGAATGTGTGGAAGTATGAATTCTCATAGAAAATATAAAAACATGAGTATTGATAATTATGGATGTTTTTTTCTAATGACATTCAGCCTATTAGCAGTTGTATTATCAATTATTTTACCAAATACTATTCACAAAAAGAATATTGACAAACCCCAACCAACTGACCGACAAAAGATAACTACCAATGATCTTTCTGGTAATGTTGAAAGTATTCATCCTTGGGGACGCACAGAAGTTGTACCCATAAAAGGTATAGAATTAGAATACTTTGAATATTGTGACCAATGGGTTATGTGTGGTGATGTTGAGCAACCAATTGGTCGCAAAGGTTATTTTATGCCAGTAATGAAGGGGCATCTTAATCTAAATGTTAAAGAAATGACACAAACTTGGGTTGAGTATGGAAGTTATGGTAAAGGTTTTGATGAAAACGCAAAAACATGGGAGGATTTTAGAGTGGCCCATATACAAATAAACAAAGGACAAGTAACTAATATAAGATACAAACACTACAGACTTGACAAGAACAAATCATGGAGTATAATCTCCGTTTGGGAGGCTAGGTTTATTGATAGGGCGCAAAAATGAACTCAAAAAAAATTAAAAAACAAAAGATCACTGAAATTGTAGCAGAGGTTAGTCCCTGGGATTTAACAGGATCACTAGATAAGATATATTGGTATTTATTGGATACTCAAAAAACCTATATTAATAATATTGATGATGTTATTGAATATGGGTGGGATTGGGATGATGATGAAAATCATTTTGTTTTAACTGTTACTAGACTAGAGAATAATAAAGAGTACAACTCTAGAGTAAAAAAGTTAATGAAAACTAAATCATGAATACTGATATTGAAAATGATATTAGAAGTCGTTTAGAAAGATTAATAGAGCCACAATTTATTGACAGTTGGTTAAACTCTCCCAATGCTGGTTTTAACGGCAAGAAACCTATCGAATTAATTATTGATGGAGACACTAATCAACTATATAGGATGCTATATGTTTTAGAAACTGGAGAGCCTTTGTTGTGAACAAAACCGATTCCTACAAATTGTTACAAATACGAAAACTTCTTAAAGAAGCATATGACCACTATTTTCAGAATGATCCAGACCCATCTTGTAAGAGTGCAGAAGGTCAGATAAGCGTTTATTTTGGTAATTACTGGGAAGATCAAAACGAATTGGTTATTAGGCATATTGAAATATACTCTTATGTTTTTGGGCCAAACAGATTACACAGTTTTAAAAGTATTGATGAAGCACTAGAAACTGTTAAAGAGTGGCACAAAACTCAACTAAGTATAGATTATGAATTAGAGGCGATTAAAGAAAAAGATTATTGGGAAGACTACTATAAAAGATATCCAGAGCAGAAAGTACAATTAGTTAATCCAGATATCAAACTAGATAAAAATTATTGGGGAGGGCCAAAGATTGAATAAAAATCTTAAGTATGTAACAATATCTCCACCAGAAGTAGAAGCAATTTATCGGTGTATCAGTCTTGCTATGGATTTACGACATAATATAGAATGGGAAGATAAAGAACAGTATTGGTCAGAGTGGGATCGTATGACTAAAAGTATAGACGTTGCTTTGACTACTACTAATAAACTTGCTGGATATAATCATGTCTCTAATCGTTGTTGATGTTGAAAGTGATGGGCCTATTCCTCCAGAATACAGTATGATTTGTTTTGGCTCTGTTATTGTAGATGAATATTTAGATAAAACTTTTTATGGTCAAACTAAACCTATATCAAAAAAATATCAAGATGATACACTAAAAATTAGTGGATTCTCAAGAGAACAACATGAAACTTTTGATGATCCATATAGTGTAATGGTACAGTTTAGTTATTGGCTAAAAACTAATAGTATTGGCAAGCCGGTTTTTATTAGTGACAATCCGTGTTATGATTGGCAGTGGATTAACTATTACTTTCATTATTTTATTGGAGAAAACCCTTTTGGATATTCTGGTCGCCGTATAGGAGACTTATATTGTGGATTAGTTAAAGATACCAGAGCAAAATGGAAACACTTACGAAAAACAATTCACGACCATAATCCAGTAAATGATGCAAAAGGAAATGCTGAAGTTATATTACAAATGAAAAGTATGGGATTAAAATGACTTTTGAACAAGCAAGAGAACTGTCCTTTCTGGTCAAATGGAAAGTGATCGAATGTTTTAGCGGGCCAGACTGCTGGTGCAGAAAAATCGTGCCAGTTGATCCTATTCATTATAATGAAGAGATTGAAAATTTCGGTAAAACTTTTGTAAGCAAAGAAAATGAAAAGTATGAAATTATACCCGATGGCTCTGTAGATAAAGATACTGCCGAATATATTGTGAAACTTCATAACGAAAACTATGATAGGGTTCAGCAAGGTTGTAGGGAGATGATGAAGGAACTTACTGATAGTATAATTCCTTTGTATGAAGATGTTGAGCCTATTAGAACAATTTATAGAAAGGAAATAGATTAAGTGATATCATGATATATTTTACATCAGATACTCACTTTGGTCATAAAAATATAATAAAGTATTGTGAACGTCCGTTTGATAATGTTCACATAATGGATCAAGTGATGTTCGACAGAATCAATGAAACTGTTGGGGTTGATGACACTCTGTATATACTGGGCGATTTTTGTTTTAGGGGCAAGAAACCTATAGAATATAGATCAAGAATAGTTTGTCAAGATGTTCATCTGGTATTAGGAAATCATGACCGGCGAAACGATTACAAAGATGATCTTCAAGGATTTGCCAGTATTCAAGAAGTTAAAGAAATAATTTATTGTAACCAGCGAATATTTTTGAGTCACTATCCTCATAGAAGTTGGCCCGCAAGCCACAAAGGAAGTTACCATCTTTATGGCCATGTGCATAATAAATTAGATCACGAAGATAAAAACTCTAACAGAAAAACCCTAGACGTTGGAGTTGACAACACAGTGAATTATAATAAAATGTTTGCTGAACCTTGGAGTTTCAAAGAAATACAAAAATTATTTAATCTTAAAAAGGAGAAAGAATGAACTTATTCGTCAAAGCACTACAAGATCATTACGTAGCACAAATTAGTGAAGCGGTTGCTACTCTTAATTTATACTTAAACAATAGTGTTGGTATTGGAGAACACTCTGATCTTTTAGCAGAGGTTAAAAAGTACGTTGATATTCTTGATGATGCTGATGGTAAACTAAATACTTTAAATAAATATCTTAACGCAAATAACGCCGAAGAAAAGTCATGATATCTTTTAAAAATTTCGTTGATTTAGTTGATGACAGTTATTATCAAGGGTCATTTGAACTTCGTCATGGTCAAACATTAATGAATCTATTAAATAATATTTGGCTAGAAAAATATAAAAAAATCAGCGGAGGAGAATATGATTGCTTCTATGATGATGGCAAAGTAAGTATTTTATTGGAAAAATTAGAAAAAGAGTGGCCTGCTTGACAGGATTTGCCGATATGGTATACTGAAAGAGTAGATTGTCACAAGGAGAAATTTATGAAAGACCGATTTGATCTTGAAAACGAAATTAGTACCCTGTATACTTTCTCAGACCAATTAGGCACTCTGAGTGAAGGTATTCTGGAACATGATCTAACTAATGATGAAGTGGTGAGTGTTATAGAGGGTCTAAAGGTTATGCTTAATCTTCAAGCACAAAAACTACACGATACTATGTGTCAGTGTTTTAATTTGGATAACTACAGAACAGAAGTTACAGTTTAATGAAAAAAAACTCAAAAACAATATCACTGATTTTATGAATAAGGTTAGTGAATATATTTATTTAGAATACAACCCTAAATATTATAGAGAATTTACAAAAGATAGAAACTTATCTAAGTTTTATGATTTTGTTGCTAGTTATTACATGGGAGGCAATAATGTGCCGGATACCGCAAGGTATGTTGTTGACTTAATTAAGACGAATGAGAAAGATCATGGTTAATATAAAGCATTATAGCATTACTAATACAGAGAATGTGGAAAAACTCTATTCAGAAGAAGATGGAGTTGAGGTCAAACACGTTTGTACTACTGAATTTAGAGACGGAGTTATCGCAGATATCTTTTATAGAGATACTCCTCATCCAACTTTTGGTAATAAGTATTTTGCTATTTTATTCCGAGATGATGTTCCTTATATTGCTAATGCTGATAAGGTTGAGGATTTAACTTTTGGTATGGTAGAAAATGATGAGGGAGATTTAGAATATAGTAGAAGTCGCCATGATTACAAAAGTTTTAAGAACGGCAATATGATTGACGGTGGACGAAGTTATATACGATCTAGTGGAGATGTTAAAGTTTTTGTACTCCGAGACGGAGTAATGAAACACTATGGAGTAGATACCGATGTTAGTGAAGTTTGAATTTAATTTACCAGACGATCAACATGAATACGAGGTTATGACCCAAGCCCAAAAGATGCAGTCTTTTTTATGGGATTTTAGTCAGCAACTAAGATCATGGTATAAGTATCATCACGACTTTAAAGACGCCGACGATGCTTTAAACAAGATACGAGATGAGTTTTATAGACTTCTTAATGAGCATGAAATCAATATAGACCTATGATAAGAAGATCAAGAATACATCACTGGACTTGCAGTAAATTCGCTGATTTTATTAGAGGCGAAAAGAAACCATATGCTCTTGAGTGGCATAAGTGGGAAGAATGGCGTAAAGAACAAAAAGAAAAAAGACCATTTAGATATTGGTTAAGTGATACATTCTTGGGAAAGTTACAAAATATAATTTACTATCCTTCTGATGTTTTGTATACTATCAGAATTTATATTCGTAATAGATTTATAGATAAAATTCAATACCTAAAAACTGATTTAGAGCCTGGAGAATATTATGATCTAGATGATCGTATTTTACACGGATTATTTAATGAGTTAGTAATATTGGGCCAGACTATATTAGTAGTGATGAGTATTTGACTAAACTGAAATCTAAATTACATAAAGGACTGGAGAATAACTAATGAAAGATTTGACCGATTTTATTTTTGCTTTTGTTAGCATTATTTGTTTGATAGTCGTTTATCATAAATTGAGTCTAGTATCTTATCGTATAGATACTATTATTTCTATTCAAGAATCTCAACAAAAGTTTATTGATATTTTGTGGACAAAGTATTTGGAGAATAACTAATGAGTAGAGATTTAACTTTTATTCCAGACTATATTCAAGAAGGTGCTGTTGAATTTCTTAAATATTACAATAAGAAGAAGAAAAGTAAGCGTGGATTTTATGAATCTCAATCTAAAAAAGATATGGAGAGTTGGCTACATGAAGCGGCTCATATCATGCAAAACTTAGTCGCAGAAGCAAAGTATTGGGAAAATGATTAATGATAACTATACCTCGCTGGGAATATTATTGTCTATATTTTATAGCATTTATGCAAGTTGTAGCATTTATAGATAGGATATTTGGAGAATAACTAAATGAATATTTCTCTGGAACAACTTAAAAATCTTATAATAAAGTATGATATTGTCAATGGAGAATTTCCAGAGAATAGTTATGAAGGGTTGAGTGTTTATCGATTTATATGCCAAGAACTAGATATGCCATGCGATATTAGTAATGATTTATTTGATGTAAAATATTTCAATCTACTCAAAAAGATGATCAAAACACAACAATGACAGAAAATTCTTTACAATCTGCTACTAAAACTTGGATAGAAGCAATCCAAAAATATTATGAGAATACTCCACGCCATGAACTAACTCAAATTTATATGAGAGGATATTTTAGTGGTTGGAGTGAAAGAGAGATTTTAGGATTGGCCGAAAAATTACTCAAGAACCAACAAGACTATCCTCTATATGACTTGGAAAAAATTGAAAGTATATGAAAAAAATATCATATCAAGCACACAATTTTATTTTTCATCTTTTCCAAAAAGGAGATACTATTAGTATTGGTTTAGCAAGTGGTCGGGTTTATCCTAATGTTAGTAAGGATGAACTTAAAGATCTTCTTGAGTTTATTTCACAGTTTTTAGAAAAAACCAACCATGATTGATCCTGTTATTTACACAAACGATAATGGTCTAACATATCAAATAGAATTTCTAAGAACTAAAGATATGATAAATTTTGAGCATCATAAAACCGTTAAATATTTATCTTATAATGATTTACTAAAATTAAGAAGCAATATTGATAAAATTACTATTCAATTTAATAATGACAACACTGATAAGAATAATTGAGTTAGAATATGATCATATCGAAATACATCACAACCATTATTTGCACAACAAACCATATCTTGTAAGAGTTTTTAACTATAACAATCATGAACCAAAAGAATTAAGACTAAATCAAAAAGAATTAGACAATCTATATAATATCTTGAAGAAAGAAAAATTGTTATAATAATATAGGAAATAATATGTCAGTTAAAGAACTTCTTGATCTTCTTACAGAAGAAGCAAAAGTATATCGTAAAAATTCTGTAAACTCTATTAACAGAAATAGCCATATGAATAATTCTGTAGGTAAGTGTTCTATTAGTCAAGACGATGTTGATGCTATATTAGTTGATTTCATTAATCATATAGGCGTTAGACGTTGGGTAGATTATGGTTTGTATACTAGAGATTTAAAATAATGCAAGTCAACATAAAAAAAGAACTAGAAACCCTAGATCGTAATGATTTTATGGCTGTTTGTGATTTAGCAGACAAAATAGTATTTGATCTTAGCGATATACTTATCGAGGCTGGGAATGAATGTGTGCTGGATGCCGCAAAAGACTACATAATCGATCTGATTAATCCAGATTTATTGGATTTTGATTCAACAAACGATTGACAAACGCCGATACTGTGGTATAAAGTGACTGTTGTGGCAACTTAGAGCGTTTTTTGGCAACAAGGTGACACTTTTGGCATTTTACCGTTTTCGGTTGTCGGTCTGTTATCAGCAAATTAGTAAGGCATGATTAAGTTGCATACGCTGCTAGTCCGAGTGATAAGATACAGATAAAACCGAATTTTTACCTTTGGAGATTTTATGAATTACTTTATTGAAAAACACGATATGGAAATTATTCTGGATGCTCTTGAAAATCTAGTTTTGAGCATGAAAAATAGAGAAGCATTTGGATTTCCTAATCGTAGACCATATTCTACTGATGAGGTTGATAATCTTTTCCAGAGTTTTGATAATAGCGGGAGTGAAACCAATGTCTAAAACTACCACAGAACAAGTGGCGTCTTATTTTTATGACAAGAATGATTCTTATGGAATTTACAATGTGTTTGCTTGTTATAACAGTTTGGAGGATTATGATAATCGCAAGGTAGATTTTTATGATGTTTATGACGATAGTGGTTTGTGCGTAAATGAAGGAGAACCATTTTTTGATATGCCTTCATGGAACCTTATCTACGAATTGTATTATCTTCCTAGTATTAGAGAAGCAAAGAAAGACCATCCTAGAGATTTAAAGTGGGCGATTAAATGAGTATCGAAATTTGGTACAGAAATGGTGAATACGGATGGAATATGTATGATGGGCCAGATGGTATTGACCATTATACTGGAATAGGAAACTCTCTTGGTGAAGTGTTTGAACAAATTATTCAAAAGCAACTTCTTAATAGTATGAGGTACAAATGAGTAGTATTTTTGATTTTTACTCTGCGTATCAACTACGACAAATCTTCACTGAAAATGAATGGCCCGAAGATTTTAAAAAGTGGGTTCACGAAGAACTTGCGTATGAACTTCTTGATAGTTGGCTATTAGATGTCCCTGAAGATATTTATCGAAACAGAGTACGAGATATTGTTGAGAATATGACTTACGGATACGAAGATGAAAACGGTAATGAAATGCTAGAGTTTAACCCGGAGAATAAAACATGACAGTTCAACAACTTCGTAATAGCGGATACAAAGTTAGGGTACTTCACAATCGTCTGTATAATGGCTACCATAAGTGGCAAGTAGGTGCTAGAGATCGTGCGGCATTTTCTGGCGTACCTATTGATCCTGACGCTAAAGGTGGATCAACTCAAGTAGTTATTGATAGTCCAAATGGAGAACATTTTCAAGGTCTGGCTATTTGTAGCAAGAAAGAAAACTATAACAAGAAAATGAGCGTTAGGATTGCTCTTGGGCGATCTGGAGTATTCTCTAAGTGACTGGTTTAAATATTCAGAGTCCTTGGTCTACTCTTTTAATAAATGGCGAGAAAAGCGTAGAAACACGATCCTATCGTCTACCTAAAAAGTACGAAGGGATTCCATTAGCACTAATAGAAACACCCGGTAAGAATGGTAAATTCAAAAGTAGAATAATCGGAGAAATTACTTTTAGTCACAGTTTTTTGTATGTCACAAAAAATGAGTGGGTTTCTGACTATAATAGACACAAAGTAAATGAAGATGACAAAAATTTTGGTTGGAATCCCTTAGTATCGAAATATGGTTGGGTGGTAAGTAATATTACAAAATATGAACAACCAATTCAAGTTAATAAAAAGAAGGGTATAGTCTTTACAGCAAATATTTAATATGTCTACACTAATCGATCCTAAAAATATTACAAACTATAATCGTTCAGATAGTGAACTGGAAACCTTTTGGTTATTTTGTTTATTTGTTGCTGGTAAAAATTCTGATACTGCAAGCATAAAATTGTCTAAACTATTAGAAGGAATGATTCCTTGGGATACTCCTTTTTCCTATCTAAGAGACATAGACATTTACAACGCTTTAATAAAAATTAAATCTGGTCAGTATACTAGGTTGTCTAAGGCCATACAACAGTCTCTTAGTCTTGATCTTAGAAATTGCAATCTTAATAATCTTACTAGTATTTATGGTGTTGGACCAAAAACAGCGAGATTTTTCTTGTTACACACTAGAGAAAATTGTGATTATGCTGTTCTTGATACACATATTTTAAAATGGATACGCAATCACATCGGATTTGAGGACGCACCAAAAGACACTCCTCAAAATACCAAAGACTATGAGTATTGGTCTAAAATTGCTATTAATTTAATGAAGAGTTCATATCCAGGTTCTAATTTGGCAGATATTGATTTACTTATATGGACTGAGATTAGCGGGCGTTTAAAGGAAATTGATTAGTTTTTTACTACTATTTTGCGGGCGGCAAAATTTATGGAGGCTACCGTGGAATACAGAAATATAGATACAGATTATATTCTTTGCAAAATTATTGGTAGATATTGGTCTGGAGATATTAGTCTGGATCAAGTTTATTGGAAATTAGAATCAAAAGGATATAGCAAACGAGAAATAGAATTAGCAATATATGACTATTATTTAGTACACATTAGAACCAACAAAATACAGAATGTGTTTATGTTTGTGGGTATATTTGGCCTAATAATTTATTTAATTTACTATTGGTTAAAGGTTGGTGTTGACAACCTCCGATAGTGAGGTATACTGTATTAGCGTCAAACAAACCAAAATTATCGGATGTAAAATGACTTTACATAACTATTTACTTAAAAATTTAGATCAAACAGTGATGATTGTTCTAGCGTTTGAAAATAGTGAGAAATTTCAATACAATTATTGGAATTGGTTTCATCAAGAATCACAATTTCATTTGTTAAAAGATGATTTTACTATAGGTCATATTATTCATACTGGTGCTATTACTGAAAATGAAGATGGTAGTATATCTCATAACAGTAAGTATCATCCACAAAATTGTAACATGAATTTTTATTTCGGAGCAGTCAGATGAAAAAAGATATTGCAAAAAAATGGATCAAGGCTTTGATATCTAATAAATACAAGCAAGGAACAGGAACGCTCAAGCAATATAACAGCAAGGGGGAAGCCCAGCATTGTTGTTTGGGAGTTCTTTGTGAGTTGTATAATAAAGATATGAAGAAGAATAAGAAAAAGACTTTACCTGAAAATATTTATGATAATGATTGCAATTTTTCTCATGGATATGCAAAATTTGGCAACAGAAAAGAAGATTTACCTAAAGAAGTTAGAGAGTGGTCAGGTATGAAAACTTCATTGGGTAAATTTGCTTTTAAAAGCAAAGATTATACTGGAGAATATTCGGACACAGAATGTCTAGCAGATTTGAATGATAGTGGGCGAAAGTTTAAGACTATTGCCAAGATTATTGACAAAAACTGGGAAAATTTGTAGTGAAATTATATAGACCAATACTAATTTTAGCCAGAGCAATAGATCACAGAGTTGGTCAAGATGATTATGATGCTCCAGATATTCCTATACTTACCCAAATAGAAGCATGGACGGCGTTTTGGGTTAAACTTACTATTATTCTAGTAAATTTTATTACCTGCGGTTTTATTATAGCAAATACTTTACGTCATTGGTGAAACATGAATTTAAAATTTACACCGACAACAACTCCAGCAGGAACTAGATTTTTATACAGGGATGCCTCCAGCGGACTTCGTGAGGCCACTATACGAGAATGGTCTGTCTCTGGTAAATATGTAAATATCGATGGAGAATGGGTATCAGAACAGGATATAAATCTATTTGTTCTTGTAGAATTACTGAAGGACGATGATCTTTGGCGAACCAAAACCTATTGACAAACCACTCCATAGGCCGTATAATAAACTAAACCCGTTTGGAGACTTTATGAGCGATATCAAAATTTTACAACAGTATAAAAACGCAGCAGAAGAGTGTGCTAGATATATTTTTGATAGTGATTGCGAACAAGTAAGTTATCAAGAATTTATCCAAGATGGAAATGACCCAAGAGATCACATCCTATATCATGCTGCTGTAGTTTTAGATGAAATTTCTGAATTTGATTCAGATATTATAGAGTATTTGTCCTATGAAAAAGAAAGCCTGGAGAATTAATTGTGAGTAAATTTGATATCAAGAATATCGGTGATAAGTTTATTGTTACTAAGAACAACACGCCTTTAGTAACATCAAAAGAGAATACTGGTAGTAAAATTACAGAATTTCTATCTTTTGAAGATGCTCAAAAGTATCTAGAAATTATGAAGATGCTTGATAAAAAGAAAAACCAGCATATTTCTTCTTCTAGGATTTAATGACTATGAACAGATTTGATTTAGAGCAACAGATAAGCACTATTCTTAATGTTTGTGATGACTTGGATTTACTCACAGAAAACATACTAGAAAACGATATGTCCACAGACGATATTGCAAATGTTACATTAGGTTTAAGTGTTTTATTGAAAATGAGACACGAAAAAATCTTTGATACATTTAAACAAGTTTTCAAACTAGATCAATATAATGACACTAAGCATTTCGTATGAAAACATATAAGAAAAAACTCACTAAAGTTGTAGACAAAATTCTTTGTGATTCTTGTGGAGAAGATTGCACTATTACTGAACCAGTGCATGAACATGAATATGCCGAATTAACTGCCACATGGGGTTATTTTTCCAATCAAGATGGTATGCAGTACGATATTCACATTTGCGAAACCTGTTTCAATGAGGTGGTTGATTTTCTGAAAAATAAGCGTAGAAAAACTCTTGGTCCATTTAAATATCCCAATTCTATAGATCCCCTAGAAGGAAAGACATATTTTTCATCATGAAAGCTATATTAGAATTTAACTTACCAGAAGATCAACATAATTATGATGTTGCTGTTCAAGCACCAAAGTTGCAGTCTTTTTTGTGGGATTTCAGCCAGCAACTAAGAGAATGGTATAAATATCATCATAATTTTAAAGATGCAAATGATGCTCTAGACAAAATTCGTGAAGAATTTTATAGACTAGTTAATGAACATAACATAGATATGGATGTTTAAAATGTTTAGATTTCTAAAAAAGAGAAGCAGAATTCATTATTGGAGTTGTTCCAAATTTGCAGATTGGATTAGAGGAACAGAGAAACCATTCGCTCTTGAATGGGACGCATGGGATACTTGGCATGATGATGCAAAGAAGAAACATCCTTTTAGATATTGGATCGCAGATAAATTTCTTGGATATCTTCAAGATATTGTGAATTTTCCTATAGATGTTTATTACACGATTGAAGTGTACATTCGCAATCGTTTTATTGATAAGGTTCACTATCTTAAAACAGGTTTGAAGGCTGGAGAATACTATGATTTTGATTGGAGAATTCTACATGGTTTATTCTATGAATTGGTAGAATTGGTAGAAACAGAATATGCTCATATGGGTTCCTATGGTGAAAAAAAGAAATACAAATTTGTGTATGGTAGATGTCCAGAGGCGGGTTTGGATTATTTGAACTGGGCCATTAATTTGAGATATGGCGATAATGACGGTATTCTAAAGGGCGATAAATTGTTTGGACAACCTACCCACCAAGCAATAGCAGCACAAAAAACATTAGAACTTTATAACTGGTGGAAGAATAGACCCAACAGACCAGATCCATACGAATTGTTCACAGAAGAAAAAGACGGCAGGAACTACTATAGAAAAATTAGTAAGATGGAAGAATTTTACGAAAAAGAAGATACAAAAATGCTAATTGAACTCATTAAAATTAGAGGGAGTCTATGGACATGAAAGAATATTCTAGTTCTCCAGAGAGAGGTTCTTTTTACCGTGGAATATGGAAAAAACAATTAGGAGAGGGTAAGACCACACAAGAATTATATGATCAAATGATGAATATTCTTGATAAAGAAAAGGAAAGAGAAGGCGAAGAAGATAAGAGTTTTAATCTAGAATATGATTTGCGTTCTAATCCAGAAATTTTGAGCAAAGCAAGACATAGCGAGGTTTATAGTCAGAATCTATACGCCGCTCTGTGTAACAATAGATTTTTTTATGGAGATAAAGAGTGGACTTGTTCTTGGAGACACGCTGGGGGAATAATTGCAAATATGCGTCAAGAGGGAGATTATATAGACTGGTATTGTTCGGGCATTGGATCAGATCCAGAGAATAGTCAAGGCTATGTTGGAGAAAGTTTTGTAACAGACGAGATTAAACTAGACCTAATGAAACTAGGATGGATAGTTAAACCATACGACGATAATGAGACAATTAGCTAGTATACAACAAGTCAAATATGTTAAACCCATCCCTAATGCTGATAGTATTGAAACTATAGGTATTTTAGGGTGGGAGTGCGTAGCCAAGAAGGGTGAATTTAAACCTGGGGATCAGTGTGTCTATTTTGAGATAGACTCTTTACTACCAGAAAAACCAGAGTTCGAATTCCTGCGTAAGAGTTGTTGGAATGATAATCTTAAAAAATTTAGACTCAAAACCATAAAACTCCGCAAACAACTATCTCAAGGATTAGCACTACCAATAAGTGTATTTCCTATACTAACCGGGT
>Ga0172376_10004214_pt1 | contig 16523 bp, 20 predicted proteins | sample Lak35m_FD_121114 | JGI IMG/M metagenome (GOLD analysis project Ga0172376, IMG submission 121114) | Freshwater microbial communities from Kabuno Bay, South-Kivu, Congo - kab_092012_35m | ecosystem: Environmental > Aquatic > Freshwater > Lake | place: Democratic Republic of the Congo: South-Kivu... | reverse complement strand
TGAACAAAAAAAGAGAGGCGAATACTTCCTCTCAATCACTTGAAAGCCGCTTTCGATGTCATCATTCAGTCCGTATCCATCGCGCACCGGAAACCGAAATCATATCCCCGGAAATCCTTCGGGTATCCTATCCGGGATGCGGGACGATGCTCGCTCGGCCCATCATCGAACGCCCCACCCTTCATCACCTTGGCCCCCTTGTTAAGGAGGACATACGAGTATTTGTCATTCTCGGGATACGCGTTGAAATCATCGCCCGTCCACTCATATGCGTTTCCGGACATGTTCAGTATGCCATAGGGACTGACGCCCAATTCGGTCCCGACCGGCGCCGTATACGCGAATCCGTCACCGTCATCAAGACGGTACAGACGGCTGCCTCCATGATTATCCTTTTTCGAATCCCACTCGTCCCCCCAGGAAAAGATCCTGCCGTCGGTTCCGCGGGCGGCCTTCTCCCATTCGGCTTCAGTCGGCAACCGCTTCCCGGCCCAGGAACAATAGGCGTCCGCATCATCCCAACTGACGCCGACAATCGGCTGATTCGGGGCATTCAAATCCTGGGATGCCGATACCGTATCGGGTAATGCACGTTGGGCGGCGGCGACAAAAAGAGCGAACTCCGCATTCGAGACTTCTTTCCTGTCGATATAATAGTCCGGGAGATTCACCTCCCTCTGCGGGTACTCCGCGAAATAGCTTTCCTTTTCGTAATTCTCTCCATTGAGCTCGTATGCCGCTTCCGCCTGTTCTTCGGTGCTTCCCATAATGAACTTCCCCTCAGGAATCAGCACCATGTCCGATTCGGGTTTCGACAGGATCGAAGGCCTTCGGTACAACGCATAGGTGGCAGTCGAAACGGCCAGAACCAGGACGATCGAGACACCGATGGCGATGTTTTTCTTCGGAAAGACCCCCTTCACGACGACCCGATCATCCTCCTCGGACACGACCCATTCCGAAGGACTCTCTTCCTTCAGGATTTCCCCGTCGATGAAGAAATGCTGGTCCTTGTATCGGACGACGTCGTGTCCGATAAGTTTGTTTATCCGGTACCGATACTGACGGATCGTGTTGTGCTTGTAAAAACGATCCGTCTCGTCTTCGTGTATCAGATCCCCAAGCTCGTCGGTTTCGACTCTTCCGAGTTCGCATAAGTGACGAAGAGCTCGGACAAGACTCTCCGTGAAGGCGAGCCGTTTTCCATTCTCATCGAAAACGACTCCGGCATCGGAATCGAGCAAAAAGTATCGATGCTTGTAGAACATAAATAAAAAGGCGCGATAAAACGCCGATTAGGGATGTTCGACCGATACCCCCCCCCGCTTTTCCGAGAGCATCAAAAAGAGTTGCGGCCAGGAAACAGGAAGACTAAAAAATAGGAAGGTCATCCACGTCTCTTCGTAATAGTACCATGAAACGGATCCGATCGCAAAATCATGATCGGTATTTTCTACACATGCGAAGCTGAGAGATCTGGTTAGAAAATATGACTGTCACTTCCAGGAAAATATAAAAGCAGGAGACCGGGATCTCCTGCTTATTTTTTCGGACGACGCATCGTCGCTACTTTGCGTACCGGTAACGACCGGCATTGGTGATGTATGTCATCACCCTTTCCGCGCCGTCCCTGGAAACGATCAGGTCCCTGTACCCGCCCCGCTCCGTCCGACCGATGTGAACTATGTCGGCCGGACCGATATCGGCAAGGATACGCATCCCCTGTCCTTCGTCCGGGCGGAGAAGCCAGTGGCGCAGCGGCACCGAAGCGAAAGGAGGCCTCCTTCCGACCACCAGATATGTCTCGTCATTATCGGTGGCGGGGACCCTGTATATCTCCAGGTAATACTTCGGGTCCACTTCCTTGTTGACTTTCACCTTCAGTGAGATGGCGATCCTCTTGAGGATTTCCGAATTCGTATAGGCCTCGAGCCTCCGGTCATCTTCCGCCAAAGTGGCGGCATCGGCAATCCGGACCGTCGGTCCGAAGGGCGCCGCAAGTCCCGTGGCGACCGTCGCCATGATCCCGAACATCACGATCCAACGTCTTTTCATGGTTCCCTCCTTAGGGTTATATTGAAGAACAATCGTTCGTCTGTGATACTACTGCCGTAATAATACATGTTTCTGTAAATTTGTCAACCATTATCCGGGAAAAACAGACTGGGCTCCCGACCACATTCAGTATTGACATTTCACCAAAAAAATGCAATAATCGACGGTTGTTCATTCCAAACGAAGCGCTCAGAAACGACAAAACATAAAAGGAGGTGGGAAATGAAAAAATACATACTCTTGGCGGCAATGGCGATGTCCTGTCTGCCGGTCGGAACGGCAATGGCGGACCACGACGTGAGACGTATCGAGATCGGCGTGCAATCCTGCGAGGTCAGGACCATCGACGACGACGGCCGCATCAGCATATATGCGGCGGCGACCGCCAAGCCCGGGTGTTCCAAAAAGCTTCCGTACGGAAAGACGGCGGTCATCACGCGCATCACGCTGAATCCGACCTGGGGACCGACGGAGAACATGAAAGCCGACGCCAGGAAAAAGAATGAGCCGGTCCCGAAGGTCGTGCCTCCGGGAAAAGACAATCCCCTCGGTTTCGGAAAGATGTATTTCTCCTACGACGGGAATCCGAGCGTCTACGGCATTCATCATACCAATAAGGAATGGTGCGTACGCAACGATCGGAAAAACCACGTGACCAGCGGATGCGTCAGGCTCAAGAGGAACGACTTCATCGAGATAGCCGGGACGATTCTCAAGCAGAACGGCCGCAATCCGGATTCCCTCATCGCACTGGCCGAAAAGTATCCGGGAAAGTCCATCGTCATCAACCTTCACGATCGGCCGACCGCGACCTATCTGGAGAAATGACGGGCATATCCGAAACGAACGAAACCGACGGAGGAAAACATGACGATACGGCTGGAAGGGAAACACGGGATGACGGCGGACGACCTGAAGCGCGAGGCGATCCTTCTCTCGATACGGGAGCGCGACGATGTCACGTACACGTACAACCACTCGGAGAGGAAGATCGTTTCCGACGAGGCGCGCTCGCTCCTGCCGGAACTGCTCGCCGACACGATCTCGGAGCTCGGCCATTTCCGGAATGCTCTCAACCGACGGATGGTGCAATCCCCCTTGTCGGACACGGGAAACGAGATAGCCGGAGAGCTCGACATCATACGGGACGACTTCAACGGACAGATGTCACGGCTGGAAAAACGCCTCAAAAAAGTGGCCGTCGCGATACGGCTTGCCATGGACGGATAAACGCAAAAGACCCCGATCGACAACCGATCGGGGTCTTTTCTTCTCATCCGGACCTGAGAACGTCTCCCAGGGCCCACAGGGCGAAATCAAGCATCTTGGTATCGGAAATCTTTCCGACATCCTCCGGTCCGATTCCGGCCCTCACGAAACGCCCGCGAAGATCGCGAACCTTTCCGGCCATCCGGCCATCCTCCGACAAACGACGGAAATGCAGGCAGAGGAGCCGGTATCGTTCACAGGCCTCGTCCCTGTCCCCGTATACGGGTTTCCAGCCGAATACCCGGGCGACATTGCTGTCATATATCGGCAGGCGGTCATTGGCCGTATGGAGAAGCTTGGAAGCGAAGCTCAGGTGATACTTCCCGGTCCGCCACCGCAACTCATCGAGAACGGTACCAAAATCGGATTCACCCGGCCGGTCGCATCCGCCGTACCGGTTCAGGACACAGAAATACGCTTCCCGATGGACCGGATCCAATCGGAATAGCCCATAGAACGCGACGAATCGCAATTCGAACTCCGCCCTGAAGTCAGGATCGTTGAAGCGCTTCTGGATGAAAAGATATTTCCCGATCCCCGCGACCCGCTTCGGCCGTTCGAACCATGAGGCGACCCGCGCCCACTCGCCCTCGAGCACGTCGACAATCCCGCTTATATTCCTCGTTTCCGATGACATGATGACGCACCCTCCCGTGCGGTTCGTTTGTGGACTCGCGTCTTCCGCGAATCCGGATTTTCAGATTTTCAAGATACATGAACGACGGATTGATTGCCCGAAACATCGGGCAATCCGGATACTTTGGCACGAAATCGCATTCATTGCAAGCGATAGACAACATATCGTACGGTTGACAGAAATCGAATTGTCGGTCATTATAAAATGTCTTTTCGTTAACAATGCAGCCAGAACCAAACCGGAGACACGCATGCCCATAAGCAAGAAAGAGCGCGAAGAAAACCTCTCGCAACTCCTCAAGGAAGAAGCCGATGCCGTCGAGAAAGAAATCGAGGCGTGTATCGAAAAACATTACGGCACGGAGCGGACCGAGCCATTCATCGAAATATCGTTCACCTCGGCCGATCCGGTACGATTGGCGATCCGCGACGAAATCGTCAAACGATACAAAAAGGCGGGCTACTCCGTGAACGACTACACCAACAACCAAGATCCGAACGCGAAGTTCCGGCTCGGACTCGGATAAGCGGGTACGTCAGAGGCTGTCCCAACAAAAAAACAGGAGCGCATATGGCTCCTGTTTTCTTTTCCCGAAATCACGCCGAGATCTTTCCCGATGCAGCCTCCGTTCCGGCGTCCTTCGCCTGATCCGCAGCGGCCTCCGGGGCTTCCGGCTCCGTCCCTTTCACTGCCGGCACCGCGACGGGCCTTGGGCCATCACCCCGTATGTCGTCGTAGAACTTGGCCGTACTGACCTGGATATAGGGCAGGAGCCACAAGAAGCCGATTCCGAATGAGAGGATGGAAAGGATCGCCCATCCGACGAATCGTAGCATAAGAAAGAAATACCTCCCTTTGTTCCCATTCATCAGCTCCCTGCTCCGCTTGAGCGCATCCGATGCCGATACCGTCTTGTCGTCCGCGATGATATAGTACGTCATCGAATACGAGATGGCCGCGATGATACCCGGAACGATCAACAGAAGCGCCCAGAGGAATACGTACACGAGCATGAGCAGGGACGCGACGAGATAGGTCGAATATGATCTGAACCCGTCGAACAGCTGTTCGAATTTCACCTCCCCGCCGCGCGACATCGTCAGGAAAAAGATGGCAAGTCCACCGGCCAGAGGACCGGAAACGAGCAAAGACGCGAGCGGACCGATATCCTTGATGTTCTGAAGCAGCCCCAAAACGATGAGGTATACGGCCACCACGCCGACGGCCGATCCCCACCTGTCCTTCAGCGATTCCCGTGCCGCCAGCATCAACTTCGCATTTTCAGTTCGCATATGATTGCCTGTTATCGTTTAGCGCATGAAAACAACCGCGATTCCCGGCAAGTCCATCCGATTCCTCGCCATTATAACACGACTCTTGTCTCATCTTCTCCTCACTTCGAATGCCTTTCATATCGACATAGGGCGACGAGATAAAAAACGTTTCGGAAATCAATCTCAGGAATCACGTTCCTCCGTTTTTCAAATCCGACGACCGTACCTTCACATAGCGTCTTCTATCCAATAGCTTGGAAACGTTTCAGATGATTTTCGCGATCGGAACTTTCAAATCGATTCCAAGATGCAACCGTTCGGTATTGTAGTACTCAAGATATACCGGAAGGATCCGATTGTACACCCGGACATCGGTTTTGACCTCCCGAAGACATTCTTCCTGCAGCGTCCGATTGAACCGTTCGACATACGAGTTGTCGTTCGGTTTCCGAACCCGGGAGTGTCGGTGCAGGATTGTGATCCGTTCGCTGAAGTGGGTCGAGAACTCGGGACCGTGATCGGACTGGATACATCGGAACGGGAACGGAGACAACCCCTGTGCCCGTCTCAGAAATTCAACGCTCTTCTTCGCACTGATGCGGTCGACGGCCCAGGCATAGCTCCACCTCGAATGGACATCGATCAGGGTATAGACGTAGATCCGTTTCGTTTTGTCCACCATGAGGTGGATCGTGTCGACCATCACCAAGTCGCCGGGAGAAGCCACATCTGGACGTTTCTTTGACAGGTGCAGTCGTTTCCACGGACTCCGCTTGTTCACGAGTCCGGCCTGTGGTCCAGTTTCCGTTTCACCGAATTGAGACTCACCGATATCCCATCGTTTTCCAAGTGTCGATGTATGACCTCGGCACACCGGTCGTATTTCCTCTTGTACGCGATGATGGTGTCGACCGTTTCTCTTGGAAGCTCCTTCGGATGATGATGTGGTCGGGATGACTCGGTCGGTATGGCCCATGCCCCACCTCTCGGACACTTCTTCACCCATTTCGAGACCGCTCCCTTGGTATATCCGAAGTATCTCGCGACCTCGGAAATCGTTTTCCCTTCGTGGACCATCCTGACGGCTCTGGCACGGAGGCGGGGCATCTTCGGATTCGTGGTGTATGGCATACGCTTGGATGTGACCGGACTGGACAGTCTAGGGGTTTCCAAGCTATTGGGCTATTACGCCTCCCTTGACTTTCTTCCAAAACGTTGCTTCAGTACGGGTGCAAACGGATTTTCTTCGAACCTTCAAAACTCCGAAACCATGTCGTTTTTCAGCGGAAGACTGTACAAAATCAAGGCGGATTGCGGCCATATGACTTGGCGAAAAGCCAAGGTCCACGCCTTCGGGACATCCTGCGCAACGGAGCTTCCGATCGAAGCCGGCCATACCCCCTACTGCCACGCCTGTATCGAAAAGATGGCCATTCGGTGTGCATGGTGCGGCAAGCCCATCTTCATCGGGGATCCGGTCACCCTCTACACCCCGGCGAAACCCGACTTCAAGATTCCGGAACACGCGGTACGGTATTCCGCAGATCCCATCCGACTTGTCGGCTGCCTGCGGATGGATTGCGCGGAAAGCGGGGCGGACCGGACCGGATTCTGGATGCCTCCCGGAAAGGTCATGCGGGTCATGTCCCCGATCGAACAGATGCTCGCGACCGGGAACCCCGTCATCGTGAATGATCTCGGCGATTTCCGAGAAGCCGTCGAGACGACCGGAAAACACGCATCCCCTAACGGAACGCCTGAAACACCGGGTTGATGAAAACGAAAAACCGCCATTCGAACGAGTGGCGGTTTTTTCTTCTTCATCACCCAATCGCCATGACCGGAAACGCGCCGCCGATCACGGGTCGCACCCGTCACGGACCGTTCCCGGCTTGCCACTCCGACGTCAATCAGGAGATTCCTATCCGTTTTTCCGATTCCCGCATATCATTGCCGATCATGAAACCGAACAGGAGAGAAAAGACGAACAGTATCAGCGGACAAATAATCAACGGGTAGAGCCCCGGTCGATTCGGTGTCGAATCCGGAATCCCGGGCGTGGCATCCATCTGGAAAAACAACGCGATCATTCCGACAATCACAAACATGTTCGCCGCGGCATTCCATAGGAATCCCTTCTTCCAAATGCTCCACAGGCCGAAAACGCTTCCGATCCCGATCAGAAGCGCGGGAAGGATAATCCCGTATCCAGAAGCCATATCGACCAGGGTCACCTCCCTATCGTCCAGCACCGTGACCGGAACGAAGAACGGGACCGCGAGCGCGGCATAAAGAACGGTCAGGAAATAGGCGTACCATCCGCCGATAAGCGACGCCCCGACCGTATCGAATCGCGCACGGAACACATCTATCTTTCCCCGCCTGCCCGGAAGTTTCAGATACGAAAAAATCGACAGGAGGATGACGGATAGGAGCATGACCGACGTGAATATGACATCCGCCCCGCCTTCTGATCGGCCAAGATCCGTAAAGGACCAGAGACCGAGAATGATAATCCACCCATAAACACGGGGATTCCCCCGGAAAAGATGAACTAGGACGAATATGATTACCGCGACGGATACGGCCACGGCAAGAACCCCGCCGATCGGACCGAATCGCCACGCGATCGACATGTACGCGTCAAACCCCTTCAGGAACCCCGCGACCCCAAGCATCGTGACGATAGCATAAAACGCGCAACCGCGTCTTTTCGAGACAGGTACCACATCAACACCGGATCCGACAGCGCCCGTAACTCCTTTCGCCGTTTTCGCTTCCGACATCTCGGACGACTGCTTCGAGGAAAATAAGGGTCCGAATTTCCATTCCATACGTTTGACTTTAAATACACTACGGCCACGCACCGCCTGTTCCGGGGAAACATCTACGCCTCCAATTCGATCCGATAATCGAGGTAGGCATCCGATACTTGCAGGCATATCGCTTCCCGTTCGCTTCTTACCGCCTTATTTTCTCATTGAAAAACCCCGCCGTAAAGCGGGGTTTCCGTATTTTCGGATTCCCTTTCCGTCAGGAAGATCTGACTATCGGATTTCCGTGAAAAGATCCTCCTTGGGAAAGCGGGCCTTGGGATGCGTCGGGCCCTCGGCGCGATATCCGAGCGAAAGCATCACGACCGGTACGAGCCCCTCCGGCAGCCCGAGAATCTCCCTGATGGCGACAAAGTCGGCTCCCTCCATGGCGCACGAGTCGATCTCGAGTTCCGCGGCAGCGGCCAACGCGAAACCGAGCGCGATATAGGCCTGCCGGGCGGCCCACTCCCGACCCGCCTCCCCGTCGAACCGGTCGGCGAACTGATGGAACATCCCGGCCATCTTCACGGCCTGCTCGGAGAATCCGGTGTCGTCACCCGTCGCGATCTTCACGTACGAATCAACGCGGTCCCTGATATCCGTCCGCGAGGAGAACACGAGTACGTGCGAGGCATCGGCCGGCTGAGGCTGTCCGAACGAGGCGGCGCTCAGCTTGCGCTTCACATCCGCGCTCGAGACGACCGAAACATGGAACTCCTGCAGTCCGTACGAGGACGGCGCCATGCGGATTGCCTCGAGGATCCGACCGACCGATTCGTCGGACAGCTTCCTGTCCGCATCAAACTTCTTCGTCGCGAAACGCCACCCGAGATTCGAAAGGAACGACATATGTTTTCAGTTAATGATGGGAGGGATGATATGCCGAAGAACGTCATTCGGCTCCTTATTATAGCGCAAAAACATGGAACACTCAAGACTCTTCCCGAAACCGACGTTTGACTTTTTCGAAAAAAAAATCCATACTATCCAATTACAGAGGACTGTTTTTTTACATCAACCGACCACAAACCGGCCCCAAGAACCGGAAGGAGCGAACATGAAAAAGATAATGGGAAACAACGAATATCGTGACGGCATCCTAGGAAAAGCATTCCTACCGATCCGGTTCAGCGCCATCGTGCGACGGGTACACCGTATAGTGGCGACTGGATATGTCGGCGAACTGGTCAACATCGTCGCCACAAGCGACGGCGAAGTCTTCCTGTTCAGCTTTCCCTTCAGGCAGCTTCGCGGAGAACACTATCAGAGCATAATACCGCACTGGTTCACGGTCGAACCGCGAATGGAGGCGGGAGAGATCTCCTACCTGATACGCGGGATCGATGACATCATGCCGATGCCGATCGGAGACCCGGCATTTTCGGAGCCGGAAACACCGAAGCACACCGCCCTGGACAGGCGGGGTATCGACCCGTCGAAGAACGGGGATCAGGTCTTCACCTTGGTCAGGAAGGAGGGCGAATATGCCGAAGATGCGATCAAGGCGGGCATCCGCTACGACATCGCGACGGCGGGATCGGTCGACGACGACGATATCGACCAGTTCATAGTCCTGAACTCCAAGGAAAGATGCACCCTCGTCGGCGTGCCGGCAACTATCACACGTCCGATCTGGAGCCTTCTTATGGACGATCCGGAAATGTTCGAGTTCGAGATCGTGAAAGAACTCGGATTCCTCTTCCCGAAAATAACGGCGAAGAGATGAACCGAAATCGCAAGCGCCACATCCGGGCATGGATGTGGCGTTTTTTACCCCGCTCATCCCCTCCCCGGGATCGCGGATCGGATTCGGAAGCTTTCCAAAAACCTTGCTAATATTCCGTTTCCGTGTTATGATGAATCGTCTGAAGAAATCACCAAAACTGACACAAAAAGAGGCGCCGATGAGCAACATCCCCGTTTTTTTAAAAAGTCTTTTCGAGCCGAAGTACAAAAATGTCGTCGCCAAGGATTTTCCGGACGATTCCATCGTCCTGGAAGCCGTGATGGACCTGAAAACCGAGGTTGGGAAAAAGAAGGTCCGATTCCAGAACCGTGTGCCGTATGCCATCAACGAGGACTGCGTCATCGTACCGCGACACCGGTACGGGGCCCATTCCGCCTCGATGATCGAGACCGCGTTCGAATCGGGACAGCCTCTCCGGATACGGATCATATCCTTGGAGGAACAGCGCTGGGACCGCCCGATGCTGATCATCCGACGGGAATTGCCTCCGTGGCCGACCCTGATCATAGCGGCGCATGACGGCAATATTCTCTGCAATTGCAATCAGTCCGCGATATCGAACGCGTTCCTCGAGGAACAGCTCCGGAAATACCATGCCATTTTCAAGAACGAATGCCGGATGCTCGATGTCGACAGACGCCTGAAGGACTTCCAACATCGAAGCCTGTCGCGAAAAAACAGCAACTGACCGAAAGTCCCGAACGAAAAATCGTTCGGGACGTTTTCGTTTCGTCTTTCACGGACTCCGCCCGTCCTTATTCCACCGTCACGGACTTGGCGAGGTTTCGCGGACGGTCCACGTCGCGTCCGAGCGTCACGGCCGTATAATACGCGATCATCTGAAGCGGAATCACGGCAAGCAACGCCACGACAAATTCGTCCGCGACCGGAACCTCGACGAACCGGTCCGCGAGCGCGGCGGTCGCCGTATCGCCCTCGGTGACGACGGCGATCACCCTCGCCTTGCGCGCCTTCATCTCCTGGATGCTCCCGACGATCTTGTCATGCATCTCCCCGTCCGGCGCGACCACGACCACCGGCGTCCCCATCTCTATGAGCGCTATCGGGCCATGCTTCATCTCGCCGGCGGGATAACCTTCGGCATGGATATACGATATCTCCTTGAGCTTGAGCGCGCCCTCGAGCGCGACGGGATAACAGACACCGCGACCGAGATAAAACGCGTCGTTCGAGCGGGCTATCTCCGTCGCGATCTCGCGACACTCGTCCCGTTTCGCGAAGATCGACTCCACCTTCTCCGGCGCGGAAAGCAGTTCCCGCGCGAGGCGGAGCCGCTCGGTGTCGGACAGCGTCTTGCGCCGTTTCGCGAGCGCGAGCGAAAGGAGCGCGAGTACGGTCACCTGCGCGGTGAACGCCTTGGTCGAGGCGACACCGATTTCGGGACCGGCATGGGTATAGATACCCGCGACGGTCTCGCGCGCGATGGACGATCCGACCACGTTACAGATACCGAGCACCGTCGCTCCCGATTCCTTCGCGAGTCGGATTGCCGCGAGCGTGTCGGCCGTCTCGCCCGACTGCGATACCGCGAATACGAAATCCTTCTTCCGGATGAGCGGACGCCGGTATCGGAACTCGGACGCGTAGTCCACCTCGACCGGGATGCCCGCATACCGTTCGATCAGGTATTCGCCGAGGATAGAGGCGTAGAACGACGTCCCGCACGCCACGAATATGATCCGATCCGCCTCGGCAAGCCGGTCGATATACTCGCCGATCTCACCGAGATGCACTTCGCCCGTCTCGGGGTCGATCCGTCCGCGCATACTGTCGAACATGGTCTTCGGTTGTCCGAAGATTTCCTTTTCCATGAAATGCGTGAATCCGTCCTTGCCGATGGATTCGAGTTCCGCCTCGATCTCGCATACGACCGGACTCCGCTCCCTGCGTCCGTTGATCTTGGATACGTAGAATTCCTCGTTCCGCCGAAGCACCGCCATCTCCCCTTCGTCGAGATAGACGACCTTGCGGGTATGTTCCGCCACGGCGGTCGCGTCGGAAGCGATGAAAAACTCGCCGTCGCCGATGCCGACCACGAGCGGACTCCCCTTCCGCGCGACCACGACCACGTCCGGATCGTTCGCCGATATAGCCACGATGGCATACGCGCCCACGACCTCGCGGAGCGCGAGCCGTACCGACTCGGGGAATGTCACGCCGGCCCTCTGTCCGATGTGTTCGATGAGATGCGCCACGGTCTCGGTATCGGTGTCGCTCTCGAAACGGTATCCGTGCCGCCCAAGCTCTTCCCTGAGCTCGCGATAGTTCTCGATGATTCCGTTGTGCACGATCGCGACCGTCCCGCACTGGGAAAGATGCGGATGCGAATTGCGGTCGCTCGGCTCACCGTGCGTCGCCCATCGCGTATGTCCGATACCGATCGTTCCCGAGACATCCTTGTCGTCCGCATACGAGGAAAGGTCCGCCACCTTGCCCTGCCGCTTGTAGGTCCGTATGTCTTTCCGCCCGCCGAGAGCGATGCCCGCACTGTCGTATCCGCGATACTCGAGTCGGGACAGTCCGCCGATGAGAATCGGGTACGCCTCCCTCCTGCCTATGTAACCGACGATGCCGCACATATGGTTTTCGTTATCCGTTTTATGGACCGCCTCTCCCTCCGCGTCATCCGCCCTGGCGGAACGACGGGGCGACCGACCACCGCCCCATGAAAAAAATCGACGAGGACCCGGCAGGTATACTGCCTGATACTCGTCGATTTTCTTGCCGTCCCGATCGGTTTGGGTGCCGTCATACTGCCGTGATGCCCGTACCCGGAGAGGATCGCACGCGTACGCGTCGGGATCGCCTGCCGGAAACGGCCATTTCCTGAATGTTCAAATCTCCACGCTTTTCGTCCCAGCAATTATACACTTTCGTCGGACAAAAACAACGGTTTTGTCAAGAGACGCCGAACGTGAGTCCGACCGGACTACGCCAAACCGTCCCATTCCTTGTAGAATTCCTCGAGAAACCGTTCCATGAACGCATGGCGTTCCGCCGCCAAAGACTTTCCCGTGACGGTGTTCATCCGGTCCCGAAGCAGCAGGAGTTTCTCATAGAAATGATTCAGCGTCGGGGCATCGTTCTGCTTGTATTCCTCCCTGGTCATGTTCCTATTCGGCGATATGTCGGGATCGTAGAGGCTGCGGTTCTTGTATCCTCCGTAGTTGAAAGTCCTCGCGATACCTATGGCACCCATGGCATCCAGGCGGTCGGCATCCTGGACCACGCCCAGCTCGGGAGATCGGAACGCCTGGACATGCCCCTCGCCCTTGAAGGATATGTTCGCGACGATCCGCTCGACATGGGACACGGTATCGGCATCGACACCGGACGATTCCAGGAACCGCCTCGCCGTCCGAGGACCGATTTCCTCGTCCCCGTCATGAAACTTCGAGTCCGCGATGTCGTGCAGGAGCGCCCCGAGTTCGACGACGAAGATATCGACATCCTCCGTCATGGCGATGCGTTTCGACAGTTGCCAGACACGATAAATATGCCACCAATCATGGCCTCCCTCGGCGCCCTCGAGCGATTTCCTCACGAACTCCGCCGTCTTGTCGATCGTTGATTCCCTATCCATACTATGCACGTTGCGGATATATGTTCCGGCTATGAAATGTCCAGCGCGAGTCCGACCGGACAATGATCGGATCCGTACACATCGGGAAGGACGAACGCGTCCTTCACGGAATCCCGGAGGGAATCGCTCACGAAGAAATAGTCGAGCCGCCAACCGACATTGCGCTCCCGCGCCCGGGTCTTCATGTCCCACCAGGTATATGCGGCCTCCTCCGGATGAAGCTCCCGGAACGTGTCGACGAAACCGGCCGGCGCGAGCCTGTCCATCCAGTCCCGTTCGATACGGAGGAATCCGGTATGCTGCTCGTTCTCCTTCGGCCGCGCGAGATCGATCTCATCGTGCGCGGTGTTCACGTCACCGCAGAAGACGACCCGCTTCCCCTCCGCGACCAGGGCGCGCACGCGCGTGAGGAACTCGTCGTAGAACCGCAACTTGAACCGAAGCCGCTCTTCGCCTTGTCCGCCGTTCGGGAAATAGATATTCAGCAGGACGAACTCCAGGAATTCCATCTCGATGACCCGTCCTTCCTTCGAGAGAAGCGAGTCGTCGCCGAAGTGGGTCCGCACGGTCCGCGGCTCCTCCTTCGTATAGATCGCCGTCCCGCTGTACCCCTTGCGCTCCGTCGCGCAGTGGAAATAGCCCATGTACCCGTCCGGCCCCTGAAGCTCGTCGGGAAGCTGGTCGACGTTTTGCAGTTTCGTCTCCTGGATACACACGATATCGTATTCCCCTTTTCCGATCCATTCTGAAAATCCCTTCCGGCCGGCGGCCCGAAGTCCATTCACGTTCCAGGAGACGATGGAGATGTCGCGGCGTTTCGTCATAACGGTTCCATGGTAGCCGTTCCCGAACGAAATGGGAAGACTGTGCAAAAAAATGAAAACGGTATATAATCGGGGTTCCCTCTTTCAGAGTAACTTTACAACCAATCATCCGATCATGGGAAACGACGAGAAGAAGCTGGTGAACTTCCGATGCGAAGCGTGCGGCTGGACGCGACGCGTCCGCATGCCTGCCGATGCCGATCCGGAATCACGGTATCCGGACATGATGAAGCTGCACAATGACGACCGGCCGGGCTGTCCGTACGGGGACGGGATAAAGGCGGAACAGAAAATGTCCGCGAAAGTGGGAAACGTCACCCCGGCATGAAGCCATGCCGGAAACAAAACGAAAGGGGCTCCGAAGCGGGGCCCTTTTTCTTTCCCGAGAAAATGAAACTCCTCGCAGCAAGCCGCGGGGTATCTCCCGACTTGTCATCCCGGGCTTGACCCGGGATCCGGTCCCGCTTCGCGAGACCTATCCGCAGCAAGCCGCGAATGACGACGCCTTTTTGTACGTCTCATCCTTCAGATATTCTTTGTCTTTCGCCTCCGGAACCGCTTTCCTGAGTCGGGAAGCGATATTTGTCATTTTCCTTCGTTTCTATCGTCGATAAAATGGTCCGTCCGGGATAATCCGTCGATGAGCGGAAACTCATCACGACATGTTACACGGATATCGATTTTATCAAGGGGCGGAAAAGCGCATCCGGACGAAAAAAAACAGGAGGATTTCCTCCTGTTTCGGGATCGCGTATCCGCCCGGAAACACATGATCAATGGGCGAAGGGATTCGAGAAAAACAGTCCGAGCGGCGACAGAAGTCCGAGATGATTCAGGAAATACACCATCCCGTAGACCGACCACATCGTCACGGTTTCGAATATGCCCAGGGACAATGCCGGATTTCCCGCAAGCGTATTCGCCCGACTCCCGTCCTCCGAACGGTACACGACGACGGAAGACACGCCCACTGCGGCCGTGATCGCGAGCAATTCCGACGGCCGGAGCAACGCGCCGGCGACGGCGCTCCCTATGACCATCAGAAGCAGGACGACGCTCCCGAACGATTCCAGAAGAATCCGCATGATTTTCATACCGTCTCCTTTTGATTTGGGGTTTCATGAAAAGGAACCATGGTTCCATTTTGAAGGCATGCCGTCGCGCTGTCAATGTTCCATGAAAAAACGGGAGACCGTTCTCCCGTTCCTATATCCCGATTCCAGGCCCCCTATCGCCCGAGCGAGCTCATGATGTCGCGACGATGCTCCTCCTCCATCATAAGGATGTCCTCGAGCAACCGGCGCACGCCGTACTCGCCGAGCGATTCGGCCTGCGCGATGCGCTCCTTGTAACCGGCGATGGCCCCCTCCTCGCCACGGAGATCCTGCTCGAGCATCTCCTTGGAATCAGCGGAAACATGCCGGTCCGAAACGTCGACCGTCGGCACTCCGCCGAGGTCACAGATCATGTTCGAGAGGGAGACCGCATGCGTCATCTCCTCGTTGGAGTGGATGACGAGCTCCTTGCCGATCGCGTCGTACTCGGGACCGGTCATCATCGCGGCGTGCTGGACATACTGCACCGCGGCACCGAACTCGTCCGCGAGATCCGAGTTGAGCTTCGCGATGAACTCCTCTTTCGTGATCGCCATATGTTTTTTCCAATGATTACGCCGCCATTATACCATATACGCCCGAGGCGCCGATCGGGACACAAACAAAAAAAACGGGAAGCATACGTGCTCCCCGTTATGAAACATCGACCGGACAGGTTATCCGCCGGTAGACATCCTGCGCCTCGCGTCGTTCAGTTCGAGTTCGTAGAAATTCCCTGTCGAACGCCGCTTCCAGCGGTTCGAGATAAGGAAGAACCCTCCCGAGAGCGCTGCGAATACCGCCGAGGCGATCAGCGCCGGAACCGGAACGGCTCCCGGCAACGATCCCCCGCCGCCCAGAACATACAGCGCCGAAGGAAGCGAGATCGCGAGAAACAAAGCTCCCCATCCGTCTTTCCGCAGCTCCCTCGCATTCTCCCTCGCGTTTCTCTTGTACTTCTGAATGATTTCCCTGTCAGTCATTTTCTGTTCCGCCATCGAAACCTCCACACATTAATTTCAAGAAACTGTAAATACAAAAATGATAATAAACGAAAATAATGAAATTGTCAAGTATCCGAACTAGAATTCCATTCTGAAATGCAATTTCCTTTCAAACAAAAGACATCTCGTTTTCGGGTACGATAGTTGTGACGCAACTAATCGGATAACCCATAGCGAGATGTCTCACGAACACCTTAAC
>Ga0172376_10004213_pt1 | contig 16527 bp, 13 predicted proteins | sample Lak35m_FD_121114 | JGI IMG/M metagenome (GOLD analysis project Ga0172376, IMG submission 121114) | Freshwater microbial communities from Kabuno Bay, South-Kivu, Congo - kab_092012_35m | ecosystem: Environmental > Aquatic > Freshwater > Lake | place: Democratic Republic of the Congo: South-Kivu... | reverse complement strand
CTGTTTGGGGTTAGTCAAAGAATTTTGGCTAACAGGTGGGATGCCAGAAGTCGTTGCAGAATATGTTGAGCACCGTGATTTCCAACAAATTGACGCCATCAAGCAAAGTATTTTACAAGGCTATCAAGAAGATTTTTATAAATATGGCCGCATTAAACAAATTCCCCTGTTAAGACGTTCTTTTCTTGCTCTTCCTGGCTTAATAGGACAAAAGATAAAGTATGCCCAACTAGACGCGGATAGCAAATCAACCCAAGTTAAAGAAGCTTTAGATTGTTTAAATTTGGCGAAGATCATCCATCTTGTTTACCATAGTCATTCATCTGGTTTGCCTTTGGGGGCGCAAATTGATCCTAAAATTTTTAAAGCTATTTTTCTTGATATTGGGCTTCTCTGTTCTGCATCAGGATTGAGCCACTTATCTGTCATTCAAGCTCCAGATTGGGTGTGGATAAATCGAGGAACCCTCGCAAAGCAATTTATAGGCCAAACTTTGCTTCAATTATATCCGTCCTATCAAAAGCCCGAATTATATTATTGGGCGAGGGAAAAGGCCCAGTCTTCTGCTCAGGTAGATTATGTCTGGCAATATGAGAGTCAAATTATTCCGATAGAAGTAAAAGCAGGAAAAACAGGGCATCTGAAATCATTGCACTATTTTATGCAGGAAAAACATTGGCCTTGTGGGGTACGTTTTAATGCAGATGTGCCCAGCATCCTAAATCAAAAAGTAAAACTACCTAATCAGAAAGAATTTTCCTATCGTTTGCTATCTTTACCTTTCTATTTATCAGGTCAAATCAACAGGTTTCTTAAGGCCAGCTGACCATAGGGGGTAAAGACATAAGGGTAGCCTCTCCATTTCTGTCTGTTTAGAGACCAAGCCCATGACGGTTAACCTCGGGCATTGTAATTTAAGGCTTTAATCTTTAAAGCACGCAACTTTTTACGTGCTTCCAATATCTGGGTTCGGAGATAGGTAGGAACATAATCCTTATCCCATGAAGGCAAGGTCAATGCGCCGCCAAAGTCATTTAAAATCGTAATTAAATTATCCCCTTGCATAATGTGAATTGCTTTCGGTAAAGCTGCTTTTGTGTGAATGCCGTGGCCGCTTTTATAAATGCAGCCCATGGCTTCTGCATATGTTTTGAATTGGTCGCGGGTAAATTGCCATGTCCCTTGCTCAGTTTCTTGGTCAACATCGAAAGCGGTAGAGGAGAGATTATAGAGCGCGCTTAATGGTTTATCTGATGAGGTTAGAATAAGTTCAAGCTGCGTTTCCTTTGAAGTTTTCTCGATGTGGGCATCTGGTGAAGGTTCTTTTTCTTCATCATTTACTTTTGACACTGTTACATCTTGCTGCCTTTTAAGTTCAGCTTCCTCATGTCGTTTTTGCTTCTCAAGCTTTCTTTGCTTGTAAGATATTGAAGTTTCTTCGAATGCTGAAGGAACGTTCTCAATTTCTGGAGATTTTGGTGAATTTTGGATAATGGAGGGTGTATTTTTAGGCAGGGATAGTATTTTTCTTTCCTTTTTAGATTGTTGAGCAAGAGAAAGTCGTAAATTTTCAGCCCTTTTCTGCTCTTTTTTTCCTTTTGCGGCTATCTGTCTCTCTTTTTTCTGGCGTTCTTTCTCTTGAAATTCTGCTTCTAAGCCTAACCATTCTTCGTGGTCGCCTTGCAAGTTCTTCATCCCAGCGGTAATACCACGAATTAGATAAGAAGCCGTACCCCGCTGTTTTTGTTCTATGTCTTTTAATAATTCTGCTCTTTGGATGCCGCCATTAAAATCACCAACTATAATAAACGCTGAAACGTATTTCCAAAAATCCTGTATTATTGCTTCTCCGCCAAGTAGGTTATGCAAGTGTCCATAGATAGTTTTTAGGTGCTCTTCCGGCAGGACAGAAGAAGTGGTGGTAGTAGAATTAGTGCTGGTAATAGAAATTTTAGAGGAAGATTCCAACGTTATGTATTCACTGATTGTTTTTTCAATGTCTATTAATCCATTTACTAGTTCTTCAGATATATCTGAATATTGGTGAGTTTTAATAAAATAATCTAATTTCATTTTTTTTTGTTGGATAATAATTTTCAAAGGCATTCCGGTATTTATTTGGCTATTAAGTTTGTTATTTATTTCTAGAGCTTCTTTTTGAATTTCGTGATAGTTTTGAGCGCGTAAAGCTTCCACCCTTTGTGAGCCTTTGGGTGCCAAATGCAGTCGGTTTCCCTCAATGATCTTCTCAGCTATCTTTATAGTATCAACTGCGGATTTCAATAATATTGTATCCCACTGAGATTGGGACGCAGACTTCTGAATTTGACGTGCTTTTTTTAAGAGAAGAATTGCTTCTTCATATGGCACAAGTTGTGCAAGAGTACAATAAACAGAAAGTAACGCGAACTGAGTATCAGGTAATAAGATTCTAATATTTTCTTGTTCTTTAAGTCTATCAGGCAATTGAAAAAAAAGGTCACTATAGTGAAGAGCATTTTCATAAGCTGTCTGAGCATTTTTAAACGGGGCGAGACGTTTATCTAAATCATAATCTAGAGAATTCTTAAATTTACCAATGCTGGAATACACTCTACCCGCGTCTTGGTAAATAAAAAACCGATGCCACAGCATACGCTCATTGAAGGACTCTATCGATGATTTGAAGGTTCCATAACGATGTAAGTATTTATTAATTTCTTTTACTATTTCTATATAGTATTGAATAGCCGTCTTAGGAGTTAGCTCGTTCTTTGCTGCCAAGTCTCGATAAGCCCAACATAACGCGCTTGTGCGATTAAATACATAAAATTCAAAATCAGCGTGGGTAGGGTTAAATTTAATAGAAGGCTCAGGAAAAGCTAAATCAAAAACAAGCTGATAATCGTTATTTTGATAAGCTTGCGCTAACCTTTCCCCGTATTCGCATATTTCTTGAGTGGATGTAAATACACGCAGTCTTTGGGGGGAGACTAGGCTCTCTTTCCCTTTGGTTAGGTTAGATTCTTCCATGCCAAAAGCTGTGGCGCAAGTTCCAATCATTAAAGAAAAAATTAATTTTTTTAATAACATGATCATACCTTTAATAAATTAAAATATGTTGTAATAATTTAAGAAATTTAATTTTCTTTAAAAAATTATTTTGACCATAATATAAATAGATCATTTAGTAAATAATTTATTAATTACACTACCAAATAGCCTTAAATAGGTTTCTTATGGCCAGCTGACCATAGGGGGCAGGGACATAAGGATAGCCTCTACATTTCCGCCTGTTTGGAGGCCAAATTTTGTTCCCCGGTCGTAAAGGAGATTGAATTCAACGTATCGGCCGCGTTTGGCCATTTGTTTTTGTTTATCACTTTCTGTCCAAGATTTTTCCATATGGCGACGCACAAGGGCAGGGTAGATGGTAAGGAAGGCTTCTCCCACGTCACGAGTGAAGGCAAAGTCCTTTTCAAAATCTACTGGGGTTTCACCGCTGCTCAAATTATCATAAAAAATACCCCCAATGCCCCTTGGTTCTTGGCGGTGGGTTAAATAAAAGTATTCATCGCACCACGCCTTGAAACGGGGGTAATAAGTTGGGTCATGAGCATCACAAGCATCCAGAAACGCTTGGTGAAAATCGGCCGTATCTTCCTGAAATTCAAAGGTAGGGGTAAGGTCAGCGCCCCCTCCAAACCAGGCTTTCGAGGTGACAATATGGCGTGTATTCATGTGAACAGCGGGAACAAAAGGGTTAAGGGGGTGAATGACAAGAGAAATGCCACTGGCCCAAAATCGCGGGTCTACCTCAGCTCCGGGAATTTCTTTGGCAAATTGAGGTGGAAACTCTCCATAGACGGTAGATACATTGACACCCGCTTTTTCAAAAACTCGCCCCTTCATGATAGCCATGGCTCCACCACCGCCATCTTGCTCAGGATGGGAAGTATCTTCCCGTTTCCAATCTTTGCGCTCAAAACGGCCAGGGGAAACATATTTTGGGGCAAGATCAAGATGAACTGCTTCGTCTTCCATCCTTTCAAGGGCATCACAAATACGTTTTTGTAAGCTTGAAAACCATACGCCCAATCGGGCCTTTTGATCAGATATGGTCATGATTTGGTCTCGCGAGATGTTCTTTTTCTTATTTCTAGCAAATTTTATCAGGATAAAACAGAGCAGAATGTAGTTCTATTAATGGGGGGCGTAGCAGTGCCTAAAAATTCTTATTTTTAGTTATCTTTGCTTCATACTCAGCTATCTTTGCCTCGTACTCCGTTATTTTATTCCTGTACTCTTCTATTCTCTTTTCAATGTATCTTGGATTACTTTGTGTTAAAAATTGATGGTAATAATATCCCAAGCTTCCCCCTTTTAAGGCATCACTTATACCAGCTTTTCCCCTAAATGTTTTGAAAGTGCCCCCCACTGAAGGGCCGCCCAGAGCATCTTCATAATTAAAAAAATAAGAACCTTGGAGGAGCTGTTCAGCCCTTAGAATCAGCTTATCCGCTTCTTGCCAGTTAAGCCTTTCTTTCTTAAAGCTTTCTATACGTTCTTGGGCATTTGTTATTTTTGTTTGAAAAGAGGCTATCTCTTTATGGAGATTAGATACTTTCTTTTGAAGGTCAGCTGTTTCTTTAGCAATTTTTTGCGCTTCCTTTTCTTTCTTTTTTTCTTCCTTTTTCTCTTCTTTTGAAAGAGGGGGGGTAGGTACAGCGGGAACGACCCCATAAGTTTGCCCTATGAGCAAAACGGCTGTCAGGGAAGGCATCAAAGCTAATTTTAAATTTACTTTCATAATTAATATAGGAGGTTAAAGGGTTAGTATTTATCTACCTAACAATTATTATGAGTAATTGAGTATTGCTATTTCGTTAAGAAGGCTACAATTAATCGGTCGTTAAAAGAATATCCTTAAGGTTTCTGCAACCTTATAGAGAAAGAATTCATTTGCCGTAAAGCTTCCCCCACAACCATCGCGGCAGCCAGCGAAATATTGAGAGAACGGCAATTTGGGACCATTGGGATTCGCAAACGGTGTGGAATAGCTTTGAAAACATCTCCTGGAACACCAGCGCTTTCTTGTCCGAGCATTAAAATATCTCCTTTTTGAAAAGAAAAATCGGTGTAAGGCACTTCCGCTTTGGCGTCCAGAAGAATAAGTCGATTACCATTGATTTTGACATCCTCAAGGAAAATTTCCCAAGAGGTATGATGATGGACAGTGGCAATGTCCATATAGTCCATGCCAGCCCGCCGCAAGCGGCGGTCATCCCAAACAAATCCGCAAGGGTGGACAATGCTTAAAGTTATACCCATACAGGCACATAACCGCATAAGGGTTCCCGTATTTTGGGGGATTTCAGGTTGGTAGAGGGCAAGGTGCATGCCTTGCTCCTTAAAGGACGTTGTTGGCATTGACACCAATCGTATTGAGAGGATTGATTGACCCTAGGTTCTTAAAATCGAACTGAAGTATGACACCCGAGTTCGGACGAATATCTCGATCAATAGAGCGCGTTTTGAAGGCACTTAACATCATACGGAAGCATTCATCATGATAGAAAGCAGATAAGGTATGAGAGAGGGCACCTCGTTGGTGACGTTTTAAATTTCGTGTTTCTCCAATGGAAAAGGTCCAGTGATCAAAGGGGCGGGTTCCAATGATCCAGGTAGCTTGAGAAATACCCACACCATTTGTTGTTGAATACTTGTTTACAAACGTGTGATTTAGTTGGAAAGTAACGAGCTTTTCTCCAAAAATAGCAGAAGTATCGGAAATGCGGGGTTTGATTTGTTTGTAATGCCAAGCCATTCGATTGAGGATGTGGATACCATTCATTGGATTAAACTTAAAGCGACTGAGAATATCCGAAGCTCGTTTATCTTCTCCTGCGTTGAGTGGCAATACTTGACGGCGATCTAGTCGAAGACTTTGACCTAAGAAAAACTGAACCAGACGTTGTTGCGGAAAAAACCACGTTGAATTTGCCCCATAGATGAATCGTCCCCCTGTATCAACGCGATCAAGTCCGGAAAATCGTTGAGGCAGGAATAAAGATGTATCTTCCACTTGAATATTTAAAGAATCTTCATTAGGGATAGAGCTATTATTGACGCGCGGTGTTCCAACTACCATAGCTGTAGGTTCTAAAACCCAATTTGCATGGTCAAGACGTTTAATCAAAGGATAGCGCCACTGAACAGATGTTGTTGGGAATAAGCGCCCTCGAAAAGCAGAATGAAGGACAGGCATTGTAGACGAGGGTTGATAATGTTCAAGGGCATAAGTATCTCCACGCAATGCTATTTGCAGAGCCCAAGCATGCCCAGTAGGTGATACATAAGGCAGTCGCCATCCGCCATTTAAAGATAAACGCTGCATATGTTTTGCATTTTGACCGGGTATATTTATGCGCCGCCCAAGGGATAGAAAGTTAGCATCAAAATTCCAGACATCATTTAGAATTCCCGGGTCACTTTGATAATTATACCAACCATGGGGAAGCATATAAGGTGTTGTTGTCGGATTGTCCGTTTGGTAAGCCGTTGCTCGAATTGTTGCGTAGTTATGGTCTTGAAATTGTTCAATAGCTCCTGTGCTAATCATATTTTTTACAGGAATTTTTAAACGAAACCCCTGGGGTAAAATAGGATAGCGGCGTAAGTATGTCGTATCGCTTGCTTTATTGACCTCAAAAGTAGCAACATGCTCATCATTTAAATCAAAGCGCCCTTGGGTGAAAATATGCCAACGGTCACTTCCAGGAAGATTAGATCCCTTTGGAATCTCTTTTAGATCGTGGGTTTTTGTATAGCTCGTACTGGCTGTGATATCTCCATCTCGGAATCGATGACGATACTCTGCAACCATCACTGGCCCTTGCTTTGTTGTAACAATAGGGACGAGCGTTAGGTCACGATTTGGGGCAACAACATAGTAAAAAGGTGCGCTTACAATGACACCTAAGTCAGAAGTGCTGCCATAGGTTGGCATCAAAAAACCAGTTTTCCTTTTAACTGTGGGGTCGGGGTGCCGAAAATAGGGTGTATAAAAAACAGGGATTCCTCCCATTTCTAATCGGGCATGATGATAAATCATGAGTTGGTCAGTCTTACTGTGAATAACTTTGTCAGCTTTTAACTGCCACAAGGGCATTTTTGTTGGGTCAAGCTTACATATATTGCAAGGGCTATAAACAGCCTGGCGGAAGATGACTTTTTGTCCACCAACTCGTGTTGCTGAGTTAGCCACTAAGCGGGCATTATCTGACATAAGCATTTTCGCTTCTTGGATAAATCCATCTTGAAATTTGTTTGAGAATTCTGCGTAAGGGGCAAAGGATAGATTGTAATCGGTGGGAGCTTCCTCTTTCCTTTCTTCAACTTGTACGCTTGAAAGCTGTTTTCCAAGCTCCGGTAAATTCAATGGATTTGACATGAAGATAGAGTTTTGCTTTAAAGTGCTAAAAAGGAGTTCTTGATGGTTCAAGAATTGGTGATGTTGAGGAGCATTCGGATTGGGAGAGATGCTCACTTTCTCTTTTTCTTTTAGCCAAACATTGCCTTCGGCAGTCATTGAGCCTGTTTTTCTATTATAGGTAACTTTTTGGGCGCAAAGAAGGCGCTCTCCTTGAGTGATTTGAACATTCCCTGTTGCAATGACTGTATCTGTTTCTTGGTTGTACTCGATATTGTCTGAATATAAGAGAATAGGCGAGGCCTCTTTTTTGCTTCCCTCACTAGCTATCGCTGCCATTGTTGTCTGAGAGGTTGGCAGTAAAGTTGTTATACAGACTAGTAACAATGAAAAAATGTAAGAACGAGATATCATGTAGGCTTAACCATCTTCAAGGTGTAAGAGAAGAGTAAGGCTCAAGAAGGTCATAATGAGTGTCGGTGTCCATGCAGCTAAAAGAATTGGAATTTGGCCTCCTAACCCAAGAGCATAGACAACATCATTTAAAAAATATAGGACAAATCCGCTTCCAATGCCTAAAGTAACGTATAAAGCGGTACCCCCTTGACGAATAGGTCGAATGCCAAAAGCCGCTGCCAGTAAAATCATGGCCATCATCATTCCCAGTTTTGCAAGTTGACCATGCCAATAAAGGCGGTAACTGAGGCTTGATAGGCCCGACTTATCTAATATATCAATAAACTTTGATAAAGACCAAAATGAAATTGTTTCCGGATCGGTGTTGCTATCTTGAATTTTCTCAATTGTTAAGTGTGTTGGGATTTTCATAATAGGATATGATTTGAAAGCGCCCTCCTTATCTTGCCAAATCATAGCATCTTTTAATTCCCAATAACCTTTTTGGAGGATTGCTAAAGTGGCGTCAATACGTGTTTTATAGTCTCCCGTGAGATCAAAATTATGAAAAGTAACATTTGAGAATGTTTTTGAGTCAGATTGTATGTAGGCTGTATGAATAATGCTTTGTCGTTCAGGTGTAATTTCCCTAAACCATAACCCTGTTTCAGAGATAGCAATACGATTACTCGTGCCTGAAAAGTAAAGGGCTTCAAGGTTTCCAAGGCGTTTACACATGGCGGCACTTAACGGGTTTAGGACGATAAGCTGTAGTAGGCCGATGGTTAAGACGAAAACCATCAAACCCTTAAGCAGTTGCCAAATCGATAAACCAGAACTTCGCGCAGCGACTATTTCGTGAGTGTGGTTGAGCCGATAAAAAGTGATCATCATTGCCGAAAGAATAATGAAGGGAAGTAGCATTTGAAAATGATTGGGAAGCTTTAGAATAATCATTTCAAAAATAATGGAAAGGTCAATGTTCGTTTTTCCCATGGAGCGTCGAACAAGCTCCGTTCCTTCAAATAAGGAGATAACTGTTGCGATGACAAGTGAGCATATCCCAAACCATGTCAAGAAAACACGACAAAGATAAAAGTTAAGAGTGGAGAACAGGTAGGTCATGAATAAGCGCCCCTCTCAATTTTCCGAAAGGAGCGTTGGTGCCACCAGGCGCGGATATTTTGATTTTCTAAGATAACCAGAGAGCTGACGCTGATGAGTAAAATGAATAGATAGGCTAAAGGTATAGTTAAACTCCAGCGGCCATTGGTATTTAAAAGGAAAATCAGCCCGATATGGATACCCGTTGCTAAGCCAACAGCTATTGTAATACGTTTTTGGCGGCCTCGGCGGTTTAATTCTTGCGGAAGAAGGGTGCTGAGTCCAATAAGGGTGAAGAGTATCACCAGAAAGGGTGGTAAAAGCCTTTGGTGCCCCTCAGCGTAAAGCTGTGCTTTTGTTGTCGGAGGAAGACTATCTGCATCTGGTGGGCTGAGGAGGTCAGACAGAGACCGTTCATAAGGTTTGACAATCCGCTCTTGGATATTGGTTGCAAGGTATTCTAAATCATAAGTTAACGTTTTAAAATGGAAGAAACTCACTTTTCCAGTTTTTTCATCTTTTTCCTGGCGTGTCCCATTAAGTAGCATCAAGAGAGGTTTTTTACCTTCTTTTTCAACAATTGTACCGCGTTGAGCAACGATGGTAAAGGGATTACGTTTTGATTGTGTGGCAGTAAGGCCTTGTCCAATGCTGTGGATGAAGACGCCATCTAAGTCACCGTTAATGGCCCGTGTTCGTGCATAGACGGTGACGCCCCGTAATGTATTAAACATCCCATCTTGAACAAAGCTAGAGGAAAATTCATTACGAAGGGTATATTCCATGTCACGAAGATGACGAAAAGATATAGGAACAACATAAATATTAATAAAAGCAACTAAAGCTGCCATAAAGAGAGCAAGAATAAGAGCAGGCCGTGCGAGACGCCAGTTGCTTAGTCCGCAGGAGCGAAAAATACTGAATTCATGATCTGCAATGAGCTTGTTATATGTAAAAAGGACACTGATAAGGATGCAAATTGGCAGGACAATGGCAATTAAATCAGGAATTAAGAAACCAACAAGAGAGAAATAATCTCCTATAGATACGTTTTGGTTGACGATAATTTCTATAAATCGTAAAGACTGTGTTAGCCAGACGCCCGTAGTCAAGACCATAGCGAGGAATATTAAGCTCGTAAAAAGATGTTTAAAGATATGGCGTGTAACAAGACTCATATAAAAAAGTTTCCTTTTCAAGCATCTATCTTCTAGCATCTGCACACTAGACAACTTATATATTATTCAAGCGACTAAAAAACAATAATAGACCTTTGATCAGATTTACTATAAAACAAGGATCAAAGGCAATGCCCTATGAAATAGATTTATATAAAAGGATAGAAGAAAATGAATTCGTTACGTGTATTTATATTATTAGTTGGGTTTAGCTTAGTGGTTTGCGCAGAGGATGTAGCAGTACCAAAGGTAGACGCGATACTTTCAAAGGGAGAAGCATCAGCACCGCAAACGGATACTGAGGCAAAAGTTATTGCCGCTCCGAAGAAAGTTGTCTCGTTGCCCAAGATATCAGCTTGCCCAAAAACTCGTATTATTGTTGTTGTCAATAAGGATGTTATTACGGCTGCTGATGTGGATGAGCGTATTCGGTTGATCAACCTCAGTACAGGTAAACCTGTTTCAACGCCTGTTCCAGAAGATATTCGAAAGCAAATTATTCAAGGAATGGTGGAGGAGTCTCTCCAACTTCAAGCTGCAAAGTCAAAGAAGATTACCGTGGATGAGGCAGACGTAGAGAAGGCTCTTGAGAATTTAGCCAAGGATAATAAAATGTCGCTTGATGGGATGGTTAAAATGCTCAAAAGCAATGGTATTTCTAAACAAACGATGTTAACACGTTTGAGGGCACAGATGGCCTGGGGGCGCTTTATTCGCGAAGTCTATGGGCCGTTGGTTCATATTAGCGACCAGGAAGTTGATAAGGCTTTATCACAAGCTAAAGATGTGAAGGTTGAGCCCCCTTCAGTAGACGAAATGGAGCTGACTTTGTGTCAAGCCATTTTCGATGTATCGCCTCAGACTCCTGAAGAAGTTATGATGATCATCGGACCAAAGATTGAAGAAACGCACCAGGCAAAAGGGTGCGCAGCTTTCTTGAAAGCTGCAAGTGGATTTGGTGCAAAAGTTGATGCAAACCGGGCTGTTAGGTTGGGCCAATTGCCTGGCCCACTGAAGCCATTGGTGCAAAAAGCAAAAGTAGGAACGTGCATGCAGCCGACAATGACACCAGATGGCCTTGTTTTGACCATGGTTTGTTCTAAGAGAACGCCAAAAATAGCCCCCCTCCCAGAACTAACGCGAGATATGGCATTGAGCGCTGTTGAGCAAGAAAAGTTGGGCAAACGGGCGGCGCAAGAAATGGCCAAGCTGAAGAGTGTTGCTTTTATTGAGTGGAAGTGATGCTTTCCTTCCCTCTTTACGGGAAGTTGTTGATCATTATGGCTTATTAGCAAAAAAAAGCCTTGGGCAGAATTTTTTGCTCAATATGGATGTGACCCGGCGGATTGCCAAAACTGCTGGGAGTCTTACGGATGTTACGGTATTTGAAGTTGGCCCAGGCCCAGGTGGTCTTACGCGGGCTTTATTGGAGGCTGGCGCCCATGTCGTTGCTGTTGAGCGGGATTATCGATGCCTTGACATACTGAGAGAGGTGCAAACTGTTTTTCCAGGCATGCTCGAACTTACTGAAGGTGACGCGCTTCAGCTCTCTCCTCAATCTGTTATCCCTCAAGGTAATATTAAGATTATTGCAAATTTACCCTATAATATTGGAACGAGTCTTTTAATCCAGTGGCTTTCCAATCTAAACCGCATTTCCGCTTTGACCCTCATGTTTCAAAAGGAAGTTGCCTTGCGGCTTGTGGCGCGGCCTCGTACAAAATCTTATGGTCGTTTGTCCGTTTTGACCCAGTGGCTTTGTGAGGGAAAGCGTCTGTTTGATTTATCCCCTAAAGCTTTTACCCCAGCTCCAAAGGTTACATCGAGTGTCGTTTACTTGGTTCCAAAGCCGATATTACCTGCTGAAAAAGCCTTATTCCCTTTGATGGAAAAAATTACCCAGCATGCCTTTGGCCAGCGAAGGAAGATGATCCGTTCCAGTCTCAAACCTTTGTTTTCTGAAATTAAACTCAGTGAATTAGGCTTGAACCCTTGTGCGCGTGCAGAAGAATTAAGTGTTGCAGATTTTGTTCTTTTAGCACAAAACTTATTGATGCCTTGTTAAGAGAAAAAGATTCTTCTATAAAAACAAGAGGGCTCTGCAGACCAAAAAGGAACAGGACATGAATTTCTATGGACAATTTCCAAGTACGCGCTTACGCCGCCTGCGCACGCAACCCTGGTTACGGGATATGGTCCAAGAGACCAGGCTTCATCCTTCTGATCTTATCCTCCCTCTTTTTATTCGCACCCCTGAGGGGCTTGCTGAAATTTCCAGCATGCCCGGTGTGCGGCGTTGGACGATAGAGGAGTTACCGCAGGTTATTGAGCAAGCCATTGATCTCGGTATTCCAGCAGTTGATTTATTTCCCCTGACTCCCCAGGAACTCAAAACACCAGATGGGAGGGAAGCTTTCAATTCAGGCAATCTCATTTGCCAAGGCATTCGGGCCATTAAGAAATTAGCCCCTAATTTGGGTGTCATTACCGACGTTGCTTTAGATCCCTATACAAGTCATGGGCATGATGGCGTTTGGGATGGCCAGACTGTTCATAATGATTTGAGTATAGAGCAGCTTGTTAAACAATCTCTTATCCAGGCTGAGGCTGGCGCAGACATTATTGCTCCTTCGGATATGATGGATGGTCGTGTGGGCGCTATTCGAAAAGCACTTGATGCCAATAACTTTCAAGATGTAGGGATCATGAGCTATGCCGCTAAGTATGCTTCCTCATTTTATGGCCCTTTCCGTGAAGCTGTCGGGGCTGTTAAATTACCTGGACAAAATGGGCGTCCCGTTGGCGATAAGAAGACCTATCAGATGAATGCTGCGAATGTAGAAGAAGCACTGCGGGAAGTTGCACAAGATTTAGAAGAAGGGGCAGATACCATTATGATTAAGCCAGGTCTTCCCTATCTGGATATTATTGCCCACGTTCGGCAAGTATTCGCTGTTCCCACGTTTGCCTACCAAGTTAGTGGTGAGTACAGCATGATCAAAGCTGCAGGAATGCAAGGGTGGGTGAATGAACAAGCTGTGATGGAAGAAACCCTTATCAGCTTAAAACGCGCCGGGGCTACGGGAATCTTTACCTATGCTGCCTTAGATGTTGCGAGGTTCTTGTTGTCAAAATAGGTGCTAAAGAAGCCTACTGCTGATTTGGTCGCGATGGAAAACCCCTTAAAAACTTTTTAAAGGGTTTTTCGACTGTTCTGTAAATAGAGGAGAAGAGGGAAGACTTAATCTCCCAAGGAAATACCAAGGCCCCTGGCGGTACGAATCATTGTCCCTTTGGTGTCGACCTCTTGGAACTGCTCAATGGCTTCTAAAATTGGCACGTCAACAATTTGGCGGTTCTTCCAAGCCACCATTCGGTCAAATTTACTTTTTGCAATTAAATCTACGGCATGAATACCAAAAGCAGATGCTAAGATACGATCTTGTGCGCATGGCTGTCCACCCCGCTGAACATGGCCCAAAACCATTGTTCGAGTGTCAGCTCCTGTCATAGCAGAGATTTTATCTGCTAGATAATGACCAATACCTCCATATCGAACTCGGTCTCCGTCTTGTGAAAGTACAACCTGCTTCCCATCCTCAGTCTTAACGGCTTCTGCAACCACGATGAGTGCAAAGGTGCGTCCTAAATCGGCCAATGAGGAAATCTTGTGGGTAATTTTATTTAGAGAATATGGTATTTCGGGAATGAGAATAATATCTGCGCCGCCTGCAATCCCCGCGCTTAGAGCAATGTGACCTGCATCACGTCCCATCACCTCTAAAATCATGACCCGTTGATGGCTCGCAGCCGTAGGTTGAAGCCGGTCTAAAGCTTCGGTTGCGACCTCAACTGCCGTAGGATAACCGATCGCACTTTCCGTGTGTCCTAAATCATTATCAATTGTTTTGGGAATTGTTATGAGGTTCAATCCTCCTTGTTTTGCCAGATGCCGCAAAATGCGCATACTGCCGTCTCCCCCGATACCGATCAGGGCATTTAGCTCAAGTTCATGGTATCCTGCTATAAAATCTTCAGAGCAATTTAGGTGATTTCCTTCTGCATCAGGGAAATTGAAGGGGTCGCTCTTATTTGTACTGCCTAGCATAGTGCCCCCACTACGCATCATCATACTGTTGCAAGATTCTACGGTGAGCTCTTCGTAGTCAAGGGGGCGCACAATAAGCCCTGTCGTTCCATTATGGATTCCTATGACATGCCAGCCGTAAGTTTGAATTGCTCGGTAGGTAATGGCTCGAATGGCAGCGTTTAAGCCTGCGCAATCACCACCACTTGTGAGGACCCCGATTTTCTTAATCACAAGATTCTCTCTCCTGAATCGCTCCTGACACTGTACCTTAACATTCTTTCCGCTTACATGTTAAGCTTGAAATTTTGATATAAAAAAGCCAATTTGAAATGCAATCTAAAACATTGGGATCAACGAATAGAATGGCAACCACCATTATCGGGATAAGTGGGATTTCAGGGGCTGGTAAAACGACCCTCACCAGGGAACTTTCAAAGTCACTCAAGGCGACCTCTCTTTTTTGGGATGATTTTGATGACATTTCAACAAGTCCTGATGACTATGTTGCCTGGTATGCCAGTGGTCAAGGGAGGGAAATATGGGACTATCCTGCTTTAGCACGTGTTCTAGAAACCTTAAAAAGAGGGAAGGTTACTAAGCACCCTGTCCTTCACCATCTTTTGAAACCCACTCAATATGTTATATTTGATGCCCCAATGGGCCGTCTCCATCAGCAAACGGGAACCTATATTGATTTGTGGGTTCATATTGATATACCTCTTGATGTTGCTTTGGCCAGGCGAACCATCCGGGATTTTGAAAAGGATCCTCGTTCCGTTCCCGAACTTTTGGAAGATCTTCAGTATTATTTAAACCATTCAAGAAATCTTTTTCTTGCTGATGAAGAAAAGAAAGGTGCTGATTGGATTCTTGATGGGATGTTCAGTATTGAAGAGCAAATTGGGGTAATAAAAACCAAACTTATCTAAGACGTAGAAAGCGTATTATAAGATGTAAAATGAAGCAGTTGCCCCTCTTAAAACACACCCGCTTGTCGTCCGCCACTCACAGGGTGCATCACCCCTGTTGTCGTCGGGAAGCTGGTTGGTAGGCCTGCTTTCACGCGGGCAGCCAGATAAGCAAAAGCATAAGCCTCTAGCAAATCCCCATTCCAATTCAGGGCTTCAACAGCATCAACAGGGCAGGGGGCAAGGCAGCTTAAACGCTGCATGAGATGGTGGTTCCGGCGTCCTCCGCCCGTTACGTAAATTTTACGCGGCTGGTTAGGCATTTGCTTTAAAGCATTGATTAACGTTTGGGCCGTCAATTCTACAAGTGTTGCGGCTCCATCTTCTAGGGATAAGGATTCTGCATCTCTTAAATAGGTTATAAAATTATCGCGATCTAGGGATTTAGGGCCTGGCTTTGCAAAATAAGGGTGCTTCAACCACCGTTGGACAAGATCTTCATCTACCTTTCCTCGGGCACCCAGTTGGCCATCTGCATCATAAAGCTGGCCAGCCTTTCTCAAAACCCAATCATCAAGCAAGGCACCACCTGGTCCTGTATCACAAGCTATGAGCGGTTGCCCCTTCTGGATCCAGGTTATATTGGCAACGCCACCGATATTGGCGACAACAATGGGGCCATCTTCTTCTACCATTGCTTGATGAAAAATGGGCGCTAACGGAGCGCCTTGCCCGCCTTTCAGCACATCTTCTGAGCGGAAGTCATAAATAACTTCCACACCAGCTTCCCGGGCGAGAAGCTCCCCATTCCCAATCTGCCAGGTTTCAGGGGGGGCATGAAAAATAGCGTGGCCATGGAAGCCAATAAGTTCAAACGCCTGGCTAGCCTGCGCTTGTTTAACCACTTCTCCATGAAAAAGGGTCATCTCATGCTCTACAGCTTGTGTTTCCTCTGTCAGGTCTTTTTGCCCTAGGATTGCGCGTAGCTTTTCCCGCAAAGAAGCAGGGTAAGGTACTGTCATTCCCTTGCCAACTTCCATAATTTTTTCGCCATCCGTTAATAACCAAGCAGCATCAACCCCGTCAAGGGATGTGCCGCTCATTAATCCTAGCGACCAAACTGGTTCCATTTTGCCAATTCCTATAGAATGTGATACATCATGAGTAGCGTATTGCCTTATAAGAGAGCATATCATTGAAAAATTAGTAATGAAAGATCCATGATGAAATCAGAATTCTTGCATATTATACAATCCCGCGGATTTTTCCACCAAGCGACTGATGTAGAAGCCCTTGATGCTTTAATGGCTTCCCAGCCGGTTACGGGATACATCGGCTTTGATATGACGGCGGATAGCTTGCATGTAGGGAGCTTGGTCCAGATCATGATGCTGCGTTGGATGCAAAAGACAGGCCATCACCCCATTATTTTGCTCGGAG
>Ga0172376_10004212_pt1 | contig 16527 bp, 11 predicted proteins | sample Lak35m_FD_121114 | JGI IMG/M metagenome (GOLD analysis project Ga0172376, IMG submission 121114) | Freshwater microbial communities from Kabuno Bay, South-Kivu, Congo - kab_092012_35m | ecosystem: Environmental > Aquatic > Freshwater > Lake | place: Democratic Republic of the Congo: South-Kivu... | reverse complement strand
CCTCGACCGGCCCGTCCCCGTCGACAGCCCGCTCCTGGCGCGGGGCGAGCTCGATCAGGCGGGCGGCCTCGTGCCCCGCGGCCTTGTCGAGGTGCTCTGCGCGCCGGGCGAGCCCCGCGCGATCGCCACCGGAAGCGGGCGGCTCGATCTCGCGTACTGGATCGGGTCTCGCGACAACCCGCTCACGGCCCGCGTGCTCGTCAATCGCGTGTGGCTCAAGCTCATGGGCCGCGGCCTCGTCACCACGCCCGACAACTTCGGCACCATGGGCATGGCGCCGAGCCACCCGGCGCTGCTCGACCACCTCGCCGTCTCGTTCATGGACGATGGCTGGTCGGTGAAGCGGCTCATCCGGCGGATCGTGACGAGCCGCGCCTACGCCCTGTCGAGCGTCCATCACGAGGCGAACGAGCGGATCGACCCCGACAACGCGCTGCACTGGCGGATGGATCGACGCCGACTCGACGCGGAGGCGATCCGCGACGCGATGCTCGCCGTCTCCGGCGCGCTCGACAAGGCGCCCTTCGCCGGGTCGCTCGTGGCCCGCGCGCAGGAGGACCCGTTCGGCCTCGCCCAGGTGATCGGTCAGCTTCGCGGCGGCACGTTCCGGCACCGCTCGATCTACCTGCCGATCATCCGCGACCAGATTCCGGAGTTCCTCGGCGTGTTCGACTTCCCCGATGCCTCGCTCGTCAGCGGCACCCGGGACGCGACGAACGTGCCGTCGCAGGTGCTCTTCCTGCTGAACAACCCCGAGACGACGGCGCTCGCCGAGGCGTTCGCGACGCGCGTGGGTCGGCTGCCGGGAGACGCCGCGAGCCGGCTCGATGCGGCCTTCGAGATGGCCCTCGCACGCCCCCCGCAGGCCGACGAGCGGGCGGCCCTGCGCCGGCTGCACGATGCGTTCATCGCCGGCGAGCCGCGCGGCGCCGACGGTGACCGCCGTGCGTTCGTCGCCGCCTGCCAGGCGCTCCTCGCGAGTGCCGAGTTCCGTTCGCTCAACTGACCCGCATCACGTCTCGAGGGCTCCATCATGACGGACGGTTCACGCACGACGCACGCCCGCACGACGTCCGCCCCGTGCCCGGGCCACCGGCCACCGGCCGCGTCGCGGCGGGGATTTCTGCGTTCCACGGCCAACGGGTTCGGCGGACTGGCGTTCGCGGCACTCGCCGCGCGCGAGGCGGCGGGCAGCGGGCCGCTCGCCGCCCGCGAGCCGCATTTCGCGCCGCGGGCGCGACGCGTGATCTTCCTCTGCATGCAGGGGGGTCCGTCCCACGTCGACACGTTCGACCACAAGCCGCGACTGGTGGCCGATGCCGGCCGGGACGCGCCGGCCGGCGCCGGTCGGCCGGGTCGCGCGACGCTCCTCGCCCCGCGCTGGACGTTCCGTCCACGCGGCCGGAGCGGCCTGATGATCTCCGATCTCTTCCCGGAGGTGGCCCGCCGCGCCGACGACCTGTGCGTCATCAATTCGATGGCCACCGATCTCCCGGCACACCCGCAGGCCTTCACGCAGCTGCATACCGGCACGACGCAGTTCGTCCGCCCATCGCTCGGCGCCTGGACGCTCTACGGCCTCGGCACGGTCAACGAGAACCTGCCGGGCTTCATCACGATCAATCCGCCCGTGGCGGCGTCACGGACCTACGGCAGCGCGTTCCTGCCGGCGATCTACCAGGGCACGCGAGTCGGCGGCGGCCTCGGGGGAGCCTTCCGTCGCCGTGGTCCGGCGGTGACGGCGCTGGCGGACGTGCAGAGCCCCTTGTTCGACCGGGCCGAGCAGCGACTGCAGCTCGACCTCGTGCAGGACCTCAACCGCTCGCGGCTCGAGCTGGACGGCGGCTCGAGCCCGGAAATCGAGGGCGCGATCGAGGCGGCGGAGCTCGCCTTCCGGATGCAGGCGGAGGTTCCGGACGTGATGGACCTGTCGGGCGAATCGAGCCGCACCGAGAAGCTCTATGGGATCGGCGACGGGGCGACCGATGCGTTCGGTCGGCAGTGCCTGCTCGCGCGGCGCTTCGCGGAGGCGGGCGTGCGGTTCGTGCAGGTCACCCATGGAACCTGGGACCATCACTTCAATCTGGGCACAGCGCTCGAGAACGCCTGCACCCAGGTCGACCGGCCGATCGCCGGACTGCTCGAGGATCTGGACGAGCGCGGACTCCTCGACGAGACCCTCGTCATCTGGGGAGGCGAGTTCGGACGCACCCCGCACAGCCAGGGCACCGATGGTCGCGATCACAACAACCGCGGCTTCACGCTCTGGATGGCCGGCGGCGGCGTGAAGGGGGGCATGCGGCACGGCGCGACCGACGATCACGGCTACGCTGCCGTCGAGAAGCGGATGCACATCCACGACTGGCACGCCACGCTCCTCCACCTGCTCGGGCTCGACCACGAGCGGCTGACGTTCCGCTATGCCGGCCGCGACTTCCGGCTGACCGACGTGCACGGCGAGGTGGCCCGCGAGATCCTGGCCTGACAATTCGACCCTTTCCCCGAGGAGAACCGACGATGACGACGCGTGTCTTGGTGGCGGGAATCGCGCTCTTGTTCGCCCTGCCGCTGCCGGCCCAGGAGCGTCCCCGTGGTCCGGCGGGCGGCCGCGATCCGCGCGAGATGATGAAGCGGGCCGACACGAACGGCGACGGCAAGGTGAGCAAGGCGGAGTTAGTGGCGGCGCGATCGGCCGAGATGGAGGAGACCTTCACGCGCATCGACGCCAGTGGCGACGGCTTCCTCGACGAGAAGGAGGTGACGGAGTTCGGCGATCGCATGCGGGAGATGGCGGGCCGCCCGGGAGGGGCGCCGGGCGGTGAGGGGCCGCGGCGACCGGGCGCGCCGGGCAGGCGTGCGGAGGGTGACACCTCCTCCGCCGAGCCGATGCGGCGCGACGGGGATGCCGATCCCGGTGCGCTGGCCGAGCAGTTCTTCGATCGCACGGATACCGACGGCGACGGACGCCTGTCTCGCGAGGAGTACCTCGCCGGGGCGAGCCGCCTGCGCGAGATGATGCGCCGCGCCGGCGGCGGCATGCCCGGCCTGGGAGGGCGAGCCGCCGCCCCGGAGGAGGGTTTCCGGCGCCCCCCGCCACGGGACGCCGCCGGCACGCCCCCGGCGGACCGGTGACCGCCCGCCGGGAAACCCTGCGCGGCTGTGCGGATCGTGCGTCGACGTGCGGAAAAAGGTGCAGGACGCCCCGGCGGCACGACGACAACTCCAGCGTCCAGTCGCCGCATTCCGTCGGAGGTGCCAAACCCTTTGCGTTGACCCGGATCCTTTGACACGCCCCGCCCCGCCCGAGTCGGCCCCGGCCGACAGCGCGATGGCGACGGCGCGGTCCGCGTCAGTCTCGCAGTGCCCTACCCCGTTCGCAGGCGGTCGACAGGATCGATTCACACGGGCCGGGGCGGCCATGTCGCCCCGGCCCGTCGTGCTTTCGCCCCCGGAAAACCGGGCCCCCCGGGCGGGCTCGCCCGTTTGCCCGACCCCCGCGCCCCAAGTAGCATCCTGTGCAAGGGTGCGGGTCGTTCGCGCCTCGGCCGCTCAGGGCGGCATTCGTGGTCCGATTTCGGCGCGAACAAAGGTGCAGCGGTGCGACGCCACATCCACGCGGTCATCATCGGTCTCCTGGCCGGCTCCCTCGTATTCGACACGGCCCGCGCCGCGCGGCATGGACGGTGTCGGATCGCCGCGCGGGGCTCGTCATCCTGTGTCTGTGGTCCAGTCGCGCGCACGTGCCCCGAGGTGGTCGATCCATGTGTCGTGAGCACGCCATGCCACGACCCATCGCATGCGGTGGTCACGGTGGAGTACCGCACGATCGTCGAGGGGGAGTGTGATCCGTGCGCGTCCGTGGCGGTGTGCTGTGATGCGCCCACCATGGATCACGGCGTGGTGACGTCGACCGCGCCGGTCGATGCTTCGAACCACGTCATCGGCGGGGATGCGGCCGTCACGAGCGTTCCCTCCCCCGCGGCCTCGCCCACACCGGCGAGCGAGGCCGCTGACGCGCCCGCGGCACCGACATCGGTGGTCGTCCCCGAGACCGATGCCATGCCGCCCAAGGCCAACGCGCCACAACCGACGGCCGATCCCAACCTGCAGCCGGTGGAGCCGGCCGAGAAGCCCGAGCCAGCCGAGAAGCCGGCCCCCAGGACACCGGACGAAGCGACCCCGACGCCGAAGCCGGAGTCGGATCCGACAGACGACCCGACGGAGGAGCCGGTGGCTCCGAAGCCGCCGGCGGTGCCCGTGCCGGCCGAGCCCGTGCCGGTGCCAGCCGCACCACCGGTGCCCCCCGCTCCTCCACCGAAGCCGCGCGAGGAGAATCTCTTCGACGACGAAGCGGAAGAGACCCCCGCCGACACGGCCGCTGCCGAAGCGAGCGCGGCTGTGCCTCCATCGGCCGAGCCCGCGGCCACTCCCGATGCCCCGGCCGAATCCGATGCGCCGGCCGAATCCGATGCCCCGGCCGAATCCGATGCCCCGGCCGAATCCGATGCGACGCCTGAATCCGATGCGACGCCTGCAGACGCACCGTCGCCATTGACGCCGCCACGCACGCCTCCGGCCGAAGAGCCGTCGGCCGAGAGCGATTCCGAGCCTGTCGTGCCGGTCGAGTCAGACGCTGCGACTCCCGAGGCCGATCCGGTCGCGCCCGAGGACACGCCGGCAGGCGCGGTCGATGCCGCGGAACTGGTCGCGCCGTCGACCGACGGGCTCGTCCTCGATCTTCCGCTGCCGGCGAAGCCCCGATCGGTCCGCCGCCAGGGTCCTCCGCTGCGCCGCTGGGTGGACGCGAGCGGAGCCCATGCGACGGTGGGTCAGTTCCGCGGATTCCAGGACGACGTGGTCGAGATCCTCAAGTCCAACGGCAGCGTCATCCGCGTGCCGCTCGATCGACTCAGCGAGATCGACCGCGACTATGTCGACACCGTGTCGGGACGGCTCGCCGCCCCCGCGGTGGCGGATACCGTCGGGATGTGATCGGCACGTCCGGCACGGCGATGCCGACAGGATGCATGGATGCCGACAGGGCGCATGGACGAGGCACGTGCGGCACGGATGGACGGGGTCACGCGTCGTCCAGGACCGCGACCGTGTCGAACGCCTTGCCCTCGAGCATCTCGAGGCTCGCGCCGCCGCCGGTGGAAACGTGGCTCACCCGGTCGGCATAGCCGAGCTGCTCCACCGCAGCCGCCGAATCGCCGCCGCCGATGATCGTCACCGCTCCCCGGCCCGTCGCCTCGGCCACGGCGTCGGCCACCGCCTTCGTGCCCGCGTCGAAGGGGGGCATCTCGAAGACACCCATCGGCCCGTTCCAGACGACCGTGCCGGCCGACCGGATGATGGCCGCATACGCCGCGGCCGTCGCCGGTCCGATGTCGAGTCCCTCGAACCCGTCGGGGATCGCACCCGCCTCCACGATGCGTTTGGCGGCGGCGGCCGAGAAGGCGTCGGCACAGTGCGTGTCGACCGGCAGCACGAGCTTGTCTCCACCCCGCGCGATGAGCTCCTTGGCGAGGTCGACCTTGTCCGGCTCGACGAGCGACTTCCCCGTGCGCCCGCCCTGCGCGAGCGAGAAGGTGTAGGCCATCGCACCGCCGATGAGCACGCGGTCGCAGATCGTCAGCAGGTTCTCGATCACCGCGATCTTGTCCGACACCTTCTTGCCGCCGAGGATCGCGACGAACGGGCGCTTCGGTCGGGCGATCGCGTCGGCGAGGTACGTGATCTCCTTCTCGACGAGGAAGCCGACGACGGCCGCCTTGCCGAGCGCCTTCATCGCGACCGGCACGGCATGCATGCTCGCCTCCGTGCGATGGCAGGTGCCGAAGGCGTCGTTCACGTAGGCGTCGGCGAGCGACGCGAGGCCGGCGACGTAGGCCGCGTCGTCCCCCTTCTTCTCCCCCCTGTTGAACCGCACGTTCTCGAGCACGAGCACGCCCCCGGCCGGGAGCGAGGCGGCCTTCGCCACGGAATCGGGACCGCCCGTGTCGGCGGCGAGGGGCACCGGTCGACCGAGGAGTTCGGCGAGGCGGCGGGCGACCGGGGCGAGCGAGTAGGCCGGCTCGTGCCCCTTGCCGGCCGGACGGCCGAGATGCGACATGAGGATCGCGCGTCCGCCACGATCGACGATCGAACGGATCGTGGGCAGCGCCATCCGGATGCGTCTGTCGTCGGTGATGGCGCCGGAGTCGTCCTGCGGCACGTTGAAATCGACGCGGACGAGAACGGCCTTGCCGGCGGGATCGAGGGTGGCGACGGTCTTCTTCGCCATGGCGGGAAGGTCTCCGGGTGGACGACGGGGCTCGGGCGACGCGGCCGACATTCGACCGTCGGGCGCCCGGGCCCGCAACCAGCCCATCGCCCGGCGGTCAGTGGCTCGGCATTTCGAGGGTGGCCGCGACGACGATCGGCGCGGTGGCGTCGTCCCCCTTCACGAACTCGATCGCGGCGAGGCTCGCGGTCCGTCGCGGCGAGATTGCGAGGTACCGCACCTGGCGGCCGTCGAGATCGAAGGCGAACTCGCTCCCGGGCACGTCGACCCGCCGGATGTAGTCGGCGATCGCCTCGCCGTTGACCAGCGGATGGTCCTCGACGGCCCCGTCGGCGTACACGAGCCTGACGATCAGCGACGTCGAGCCCTTGCGGACCGCGGGGAATCCCCAGCCCGCGACACCCGAGAGCAGATGGATCGTGCGGACCGTGGCATCGAGCGGCACCGACACCTTCCTCGGCATCGTCGGCGGGAGATACCCCTGGGGACCGTGCAGCATGACCACGTTGGGCACGCTCTGGCCGAGCGGATCGATCAGCGAGAACGGCACCCCGCGAAACTCCTTCGGGCCCCAGTCGGCGAACACGAGCCGCTCCACGACGGACTGCGGATCGTAGAACATCCCCTTCGTGCTCACGGCCGTGGCCACCTTCTCGAGGCCGAGCGGCACGAACTGGCCGCGTTTCGTGAGGAAGGCCAGGAGATCGGCGAATCCCTCCGGCCTGATCTGCTTCTCGAAGCCGACCGGCATCAGCGAGTTCGGTGACGGCTGGAACTCGTCGATGTCGGACCGTTGGATCGCGACCCGCTTCCCCTCAACATCGACCAGCTCGACGGCGGTGCGGCTCTCCGCCGCGAGCAGGCCGGTCATCACGCGCCCGTCCTCCGTCGCGACGGTGTAGGCCCTGTAGTTGCCCTCGACGGAGCGGTTGGGATCGAGGATGTGGATCAGCAGCTCGTGCGCGGGATGCACCGCCATGCCGGTCAGCTCGGGCCCCACCCTGCCTCCTTCACCCGAGTGCACGTGGCACTTGCCGCACTGCTCCTTGAAGATGACCCGGCCCCGGTCGGCGTCGCCGCCGCCGCGAACGACGGGCAGGATCTCGTCGATGACCCGCTGCCGGTCGGCGTTCGGCAGCCCGCCGCCGGCGGCGAGCACCTTCTTCGCGCGATCGCGCAGCCGTCGGTCGGGATGGTCGGTGAGCTTGGCCCGGTCCGCGAGCGGAATGTCTCCGAGCGAGACGCTCCGGCGCTCGAGACGATCGACCAGCAGCACCGCCCACTCCCGATTGGCGAGCACGGTGCGCACGGCGGTCTCCCGAAGCGGCGGCGTGAGCGCGGCAAGGCGGTCGAGGATCGCCACCGGCGCCTCGGCGGCCGACGAGAGGCCCAGCGCGGTGATGAATCCGGCCGATCGCTCGGGGCTCGATCGTCCCCCGACCCGCTGCATGACGAGGTCCACGACGGCGGCGTCGGCGGGTCGCAGCTGCACGAGACGTTCCGCAGCGGCGATCCGTTCGGCATCGGCCCTGGCCGCATCGTCGATCGTGGACACGAGCGCGTCACTGATCCGGCCGATCCTCGAGTCGAGCGCCGTGCTGCCGACATGCTGGGCGAGCGTGACGACCTGCCCCTGGGCGCCGGCGGGGAGCGCGTCGACGAGCGCGACCAGGGCCGCGTCGGCCCCCGCGCCGAGCGCCGCGTGCGTGCCCTTCGGCCAGCCACGGGCCAGCCCCGCGAGGGCCGCGACCGCGAGCGGCTCCGGAGCGGTGGGCAGCCGCACGAGCACGTCGGCCACGGCCGGACCATGCCCACCACGGGCCACATGCTCGGCCACCCGCTCGACGAGCAGGAGTCGTGCCGGCCCGGGAGCTTCGTCGCGCGTCGTCGTGAGGAGCGCGGGCAGCACGCCTTCCGCCTGAACAGCAGCGGCACTCGTCGCCGCGTCCGCGAGCACGGGGTCGGCGAGGGTGCGCCGATCGTCGAGCAGCGCGAGGACGACCGCCGCCGCCTCGGCCGAAGCGGGCCACTCGCCGAGTGCCTCGAGCACGGCGAGCCGCACGAAGGGCGCCGGATCGTCGCTCACGCCCGATGCCACGAGGGCGGCGAGCGCGGCGGCGTCCCTGGGCAGCGCCCGGACGGCGTTCAGCCGCACCCCCGCGGACGGATGCCGGAGCGCCGCGTGCACGCCGGCCACGGCGTGCGGGTCGGCTCCCGGCCCGTCGAGCGTGCCGAGGAGCCGCAGCGTCCAGATCGCGTGGATCGCGCCGGCGTTCAAGCCGATCGCATCGACGGAGGAATCCTGCACGAGTCCAAGGAGCCCCGGCAGCACGTCGCGGACGCCGTCGGGCCGCCCGTCGCATCGCGAGACGAGCGCACGCTGAGCCCGCTCCCGCCAGAAGAGGTTGTCGTCGGCCAGGCGCGCGACGAGCTCGGCGGATGACGCACGGCCGAGCGGCGGCCGAGCGGCGGCCGGCGGGTTCCCATGGACGACCCGCCAGATGCGTCCGTGGGTCTTGTCGCGGAGCGGCGTGACGTAGGCGCCCCGCCTGCCGGTCTCGAAGCCCGCGGGCGTGGGATTGTGCTGGACGATGAAGTTGTACCAGTCGATCACCCACACCTGGCCGTCCGGACCGACCTCCGCCTGGATCGGGGCGGTCCATTCGTCGTCGCTGGCGAGCAGGTTCCACGCCATGCGACTGGTGAATCCCGCGCCCTGTGCCGCGAGGGCGAAGGTCGCCACGACGTGCCCGGTCGGCTCGCAGACGAACGCGGTCCTGTTCCAGTAGTCGCGAGGAAACCCGCGGGCCGTGTAGAGCCGGTGCCCGGCGGCTGCCGTGAACCGCCCATGGTGATCGACCTGCCGGATCGCCACGGCGCCGTCTCCCGAGGTTTTCGGCGCCAGTTCCATCGCCGGGCTTCCCGCGATGCCTCCGAGCGTGGTGGCGCTCCAGCCGCGCACCCGCTCGTAGACGCGGTTCGGCAGCGGCATGTGCTCGCTCGGATTCCCGTTGGCCGTGGAGCCGAAGACGAGCCCCTCCTCGCTGAAGCCGAAGCCCCACGAGTTGTTGTTGGTGCTGCGCAGGAATTCGAGGGCGGACCCGTCGGGACGACACCGCCAGAAGCCGGCACCGAACCGGTGCGTCTCACCCCCCACCATCCCGCTGAAGCCCGAGTAGCCGACGATGCCATACACCCATCCGTCGAGCCCCCAGGTGAGGTTGCTCGGGCCGGCGTGGGTGTCGCCGGTGCCCCAGCCCGTGAAGAGCACGGTGCGACGGTCGGCCCGGCCGTCGCCGTCGGTGTCCGCGAGGTGCAGGAGCGCCGGCGCCATCGCGACGATGAGCCCGCCATCGTGCGCGAGCATGCTCGTGGGGATCGAGAGGTTCTCGGCGAAGACGTCGCGTCGGTCGGCCCGGCCGTCGCCATCGGTGTCGGTGAGCTTCACGATCCGGTCGCGACCCTCGACGGGTGCCACCGGATCCTCAGCCGACGGCTCGACCAGGTCGTTGGGATAGTCCACGCTCTCGGCCACGTAGACGGCGCCGTCGCCGTCGAAGCACATCGCCAACGGCTTGCCGGCCAGCAAGGGCTCGCTGGCGAAGAGTTCGATGCGGAATCCCTCGGGCGTGATCGCGTGCCGGCGCGACTCCTCCGGGTCGAGCGGCTTCTGCATCGTCGCGATCTGCTCGTCCCCCTTGCGGGTGCCGCCCGGCGCGTAGAAGGGCACCTTCGCCGGCTGGTACTCGAACGGGGCGAGGCCCGCGGGCGGCCTCGTCATGGTCGGGTGATCGACGTACGTGCCGGCGGCCGCGGGATCGCGGCCCGCCGCGTAACGAATGCCGCGCTCCACGAGGTTGTGGAACCCCGGATGCCCCCAGGTGCGTTCATCGTGGCCCCACGCGGTGTAGAAGACCCTGCCCCGGCCCTCGTCGCGCACCCATGTCCACGGCTCGGGAGTGTCGCCGTCGGGCCGCTCCTCCAGGACCGTGCGGCCCCGCGTGTTGTGCTTCGTGTGGACGTAGGTCTCGTCCCAGCTCGCGAAGCCGCCGAACCCGCGCATCACCGGATGCTCCGGCGCGACGGCACGCACACGGAACTCGCCGGCGCCATGCTTCTGGAACTGCGCCCCGACCAGATCGATCCACGCGGGGGAGTCGCGGAAGCAGAAGCTCGCGCAGTGCAGCGGCACGAGGCCCTTCCCACCGCGGACGAAGTCGAGGATCGCGGCCTCCCCGTCCGCCGGCAGCGCGTCGATGGTGGCGTAGACGACGAGCGCGTCGTACGAGCCGAGCACGTCGGCCCGCAGGTCCGCCAGCCGCTCGGTGTAGACCAGTTCGATGCCCCGCCGCGCGAGCACGGGCTGGAGCTGCGCGAACCGCACCGCCGGGCGATGGTGCCCCTGGTCGCCGAGAAAGAGCACCTCGAGTGGCGGCTCGGCCGCGGTGGCCGGCGTGACCAGCATCCCGATCGCGATCACCAGAGCCGACGTCGTGCGGATCATCCTGAAAAACTCCATTCCGGCAGCTTCATGACGGCGCCCCCGTGCATGGCCGACTCGTGGGCCATCAGTCCGGTGCAGGTCCAGTTGGCGCTCTGGCGGGCGTTCGGATACGGGTCGCGGCCCTCGACGAGCGCGGTGACGAACTCGTGCACGAGATGCGGGTGGCTGCCGCCGTGGCCGCCCCCCTGCGTGAACGAGAGGTGCTGATGCTCGCCGGCATCGTAGACGCCACCCGTCGTGAAGCGGCGGATCGGCTCGGGCAGGAGGTGCGCGAAATCGGGCACGGGCACCCGGCGCGGAATCTCCGGCTCGGGCACCTTCGCCGTGTGGAGCACCGGCTCCTCCCCCTCGCAGAGCTGCCACTCGAAGCTCCGCTTCGACCCGTACACGTCGAAGCTCTCGCGGTACTGCCGCGCGGTGTCGAAGAGCGAGCGGATCACACGCGCCACGACGTCGCTGTCCCGGAGCGCCACGTGGGCGCTTTCGATCGCGAAGGGCGAGCCGTACACGCGCACGAGCTCGTCGCGAATCCGCCCCGAGCCGAAGCAGCTCACCTCGCGGGCGTCCTTGCGCTGGAGCGCGAGGCAGGGGCCGACGCAGTGCGTGGCGTAGTGCATCGGCGGCAGTCCCGGCCAGTAGTCGGGCCAGCCGTCCATGTCCTGCTGGTGGCTCGCCTGCACGAACTGGATCCGCCCGAGCTCGCCCCGGTCCGCCATCTGCTTGATGAAGAGGAACTCACGCGCATAGACCACGGTCTCCGCCATCATGTACCTGAGGCCCGTCCGCTCCACGAGCTCGACGATCTTCCGGCACTCCTCCACGGTCGTCGCCATCGGCACGGTGCACATCACGTGCTTGCCCGCCTCGAGGGCTGCCAGCGACATCGTTGCGTGGTCGGGGATCGGGGAGTTGATGTGGACCGCGTCCACGTCCGGGTCGGCGAGGACGTCGGCGTAGCGGGTGTACCGCCGCTCGACACCGTGGGCCGCGCCGATCTGGTCGAGCTTCTCCCTCGACCGCTGGCAGATGGCGACGAGTTCGGCATGCGGATGCCGCTGGTGGATGGGAATGAACTCGGCGCCGAAGCCGAGGCCGACGACGGCGATGCGGACGCGGCGGTCCTGCCGGGCGACTGTGCTAGTCATCGAATCGCGATGCCTCCTCGGGTCAGTTCGTGACCATCGAAAACCGGAAGATCTCTCACCGGATGCCGCAGCTGGATGCCGCAGCCGGCTTTCCACAGGGCGTCAGGGGCGGAGCGTGAGCGTGACACGGCGCACGTCCATGACCGTCTTTCCCGGCACCTCGACCGCCCGCAGGACGAGCGGCCCACGTCCGCGCTCCAGCCGCAGCGTGCCCAGGTGCAGCCCACGAAACTCCTTCATCCTCGACTCTCCGGCCGTTCGTGGCAACGTGTCCTGGTTGGTCAGGAGCGGGGGATCCCAGCCCGGCTCGACGCGACCGGAAAGCCGCCGGCCGTTGCAGGCCAGTTCGATCGTGGAGCCGGCGTCCTCGGGCGGGCAGGTGTAGTCGATGACGACGTCGTAGTCGCCGGCGGTCTGCACGTCGACCTGCCAGGTCATGGTGCCGACGGTGTCCGTCCACCGGACGAAGTAGGAACAGTTTGGCGCCCGTGCGCTCCGCTCGACGCCGCCTGCCGGCGTGCCGTCCCGCGCCGGCAGCATCGTCACGGGAAACGCGGGATACCCGACACCGATGGGGCGCGGGTCGATCGCGCCGTCGCCTCCCGTGCCGCGTGGCGGCAGGTGCACGTCGCGCTCCCATGCGGCAACGGCGTCGGCGAGTCGGGTCCGCACGTCCGCACGCTCGGTGGCCAGATCGCGGGTCTGGCCCTCGTCGGCGACCATGTCGAAGAGCCGGCCCGTCGCATCGAGTCGATACCGCTGCGACCGCGCGCTCGTGCGTCCACCCCACGTGGAGAAGAGCACCCGATCCGGCCAGTCCGGCGCATCGCCGCGAAGCAGCGGCACGAGGTCACGGCCGTCGAGCGGCTGCCCGCCGACCGGCTCGACGCCGGCCAGCGCCGTGAGGGTGGGCAGGAGGTCGATGGCGCCCGCGATCTGGGTCACGGTGCGTCCGCGCGGAAGCCCGCGCGGCCACCTCAGGAAGCACACGGAGCGCACCCCGCCCTCGTCGGTCGTTCCCTTGCGGCCTGCCATGCCTCCGTTCCACCGATCGCCGTTGGGTCCGTTGTCGGAGAAGTAGACGACGATCGTGTCGTCGGCGAGACGGAGCTCGTCGAGCGTCGCGAGCAGACGGCCGACGTTCTCGTCCTGGTTCTCGAGCATGGCGAGCACGCAGCGGGTCTGGTCGGCGTCCTCCTTCTCCGGCTGCGTCGCCGGCTGGGCGATCTCGACCCCGCGAAAGCGCTCCCAGTTCGCCGCCGGCGCAGCCCACGGGGAGTGCGGCGTGGTGAAGGGCACGTAGCAGAAGAACGGCCGCGTCGCGTGCCGGCGGATGAACGCGATCGCCTCGTCGGTGCAGACGTCGACGATGTAGCCCCTGGCTCGCTCCATGCGGCCCTCGCGCTCGAGCGGAGGATCGACGTATTCGCCCCAGTGTCCCGACGAATGGCCGTAATAGGTGTCGAAGCCACGGCCCATCGGGTGGTAGGGCCACTGGCTGCCGTTGTGCCACTTGCCGAAGCAGCCGGTGGCGTACCCCGCGGCGCGGAATGCGTCGGCGATCGTCGCCTCGTCAAGGTTGAGCCGTTCGTGGCCGGTCGAGACGCCGGTCACGCCGGTCCGCGGGTACCAGCGGCCCGTCAGAAATTCCGCACGGGTCGGTGAACAGACGGGGCAGACGAAGAAACGGTCGAGGCTCACGCCGGCACGGGCGAGCCCGTCGATGTGCGGCGTGCGCGCGGCCAGATTGCCGCTCACCCCGAAGTCCCCCCAGCCGGCGTCGTCGGCGAGAAGGACGAGGACGTTGGGGCGGCGTGGCTCCGCGCCGACCGCCGGTCGCTCCGCCGGTTGCACGACCACCACGCACGCGCCGACAAGCCACACCAGCCACGCTCGCATCATCACCCTGCCCCGACCGTCGGTCGCCGATCGCCGTGGCGGACCTCCCGCCGGATCGTCACAATGGTGATGCGGTGGCGGCGGCGGGGCAATCACCCGGTCGGACGCCCGTCCGGACTGCCGGCCGGGCATCCGGCCGTCGACGCGGTCGGCCCGCGACGCACGAACCGCTCCGCGGAGAGCCGCTGTCGGTGCCACGGACGAATCCCGGACGATGCTTTCCCGCCAGCGAGGCGTGATGTCCGCCGCTTCCATGCCCGGTCCGGCGATGGACACTCCGCCGATCATCCGCTGCACCGCGCGGCACCTTCCCGCGATCCGGGCGATCTTCAACGACGCGATCCTGCGCTCCACCGCGATCTACGAATACCGCGAGCGCTCGGAGTCCGACGTGCGGCGCTGGCTCGCCGCCAAGCGACGGGCGGGCATTCCCGTCCTCGGGATCGAGGCCGAGCGCGGCATGCTCGCCGGGTTCGCCACATGGACGGCGTTTCGCGCCCGACCCGCCTCGAAATACTCGGCGGAGCATTCCGTGTACGTGGCGGAGGCCCATCGCGGCCGTGGCATCGGCCGGAGGCTGCTCGACGCCGTCGTCGCCGAGGTCGCCTGCCACGACGTCCACGTCCTCGTCGCGGGCATCGATTCGACCAACGCGGCGAGCATCGCCCTGCACCGGTCGGCGGGATTCGCGCACTGCGGCACGGTCCGCGAGGCTGGCTTCAAGTTCGGCCGCTGGCTCGACCTCGAGTTTTGGCAGATCGTGCTGACGACGCCCGCCCGGCCCGTCGACGGCTGACACCACGACGTGCGGCGCGGGTCAGCCGCCGCGCGCCCGCCGCACCGGCTCGGCCCGCGCGGCCGCAGGGGCGCGTTCGCTCGAGACGCTCAGCACGCGTGCGGTCGCCTTGTCGAGCGGCTGCAGTGTGTGTGGGATGACGGCGGACAGGTACACGCTGTCGCCGGGGCCCAGGACGATCCGCTCGTCCCCGTAGGCGAGGCGGACCGAGCCGTCGAGCACCAGGAGGAATCGCTCGCCGTCGTGATGGTCGGGATGCTTCCGCGTGCCCTGCCCCGAGAGATGCAGGATCGTCGGATGCATCTGGCGATCGCGCCAGCCACTCGCGAGGCTGCGGACACCGACTCCCGAACGGCCGTTCTTGGACGGCAGTGTTTCCCCCTCGCCACTGCGGACCACCGTGAAGTGTGGCTCCGCGGCGAGGCCTGCGACGAGCGCGTCGAGGCCGCACTCGAGCACCTCGGCGAGCCGCACGAGACCCTCGAGCGAGGGTGAAAGCTGGCCGTTCTCGAGCTTCGACAGCCAGCTGACGGTGAAGTCGGTCCGCGAGACGACCTCCTCCAGCGTCAGCCGGCGTGCCACGCGGACTGCCCGCACACGACGGCCGAGATCGACGAGATTGACTCCATGCGTCATATGGGGGCGAGTATGCCCCCGCGGAAATTCACCCGCAAGAGGTAGCGATCCCCTCACGTGACGCTCACGCATCCGGGAGCCCGCGGCTCGGATGCCGCACCCGAGCCGACACGAACTTCAGGCGCCGGGCCGGCGAAAGTGCCGGTAGGCCTGCAGGACATCGTGCAGATCGGCGGAGATTTCGAGCTCGTCGTCCGCGAAGTCGGAAAGCCACGTCCGGCTGCTGGCCACGGCATCGGCCAGGAGCGGGAGCACCTCGCCGAGCGTGACGCGGACGCGATCGCCGCTGGCCGGCGGCGGCGCGAGGCTCAGGCCACCGTGCTCGATGTCGGGCCCCGTGTACACGCGCAACTGACGCATCGCCATGGCACACTCCCTTGCCGTAACGCTGGTGTCGGGGGTCGTCGAGCCGGCTGTGCCGGCCGTCATCGTGACGGGCGACGACTCCCTCTGGAGGGAAGATCGGCACGCGGAGCCCGCAAGGTTTGGCCGAATTCCCCGTCTGCACCGATCATGCGGACGAGCGCCGGCAAACAGGGCAAACTGGAGCGGTCGGTCAGGCCGGACCGCCGCGGGTCCCGGCAAGGTCGGTAAAACGCCCCGCCCGGAAGGCCTGCCCGATGCTCTTGGGCACCAGCGCCTCCGCCTCGAGCAGACGGGCCCGGTTCTCCGCCGTGGCGGCCTTCATCTCCTGCTCACGCGCGATGGCGACGCTCCGCCGCTCCTCCGCCTTGGCCTGCGCGACCCGCGTGTCGGCCTCGGCCTGATCGGCCTGCAGCCGCGCCCCGATGTTCTCACCGATCTCGATGTCGGCGATGTCGATGGAGACGATCTGGAAGGCCGTCTGCGCGTCGAGGCCCCGCTGCAGCACCGCCTTCGAGATCGTGTCCGGGTGCTCCATGACCTGAAAGTGGCTTTCCGACGAACCGATCGACGTGATGATGCCCTCGCCCACGCGGGCGATGATCGTCTCCTCGGTGGCTCCGCCGATCAACTGCTGGAGGTTCGTGCGCACCGTGACCCGGGCGCGGATGCGCAGCTCCACGCCGTTCTTCGCCACCGCGGAGAGCGTGGTCTTGCCGCTCGACGTGTCGGGGCAGTCGATGACCTTCGGGTTGACGCTCGTCTGCACCGCGTCGAGCACGTCGCGGCCGGCGAGGTCGATGGCGCACGCCCGGTCGAAGTCGAGGTCGAGGTCGGCCCGCTGGGCGGCGATGAGCGCGCGGATCACGCGCGGCACGTCCCCTCCGGCGAGATAGTG
>Ga0172376_10004211_pt1 | contig 16533 bp, 10 predicted proteins | sample Lak35m_FD_121114 | JGI IMG/M metagenome (GOLD analysis project Ga0172376, IMG submission 121114) | Freshwater microbial communities from Kabuno Bay, South-Kivu, Congo - kab_092012_35m | ecosystem: Environmental > Aquatic > Freshwater > Lake | place: Democratic Republic of the Congo: South-Kivu... | reverse complement strand
GTCACGGCGCTGCTCGACGGCGACGGCGGCCTCGGCCACCCGCCGGCCCAGCGCGCGATGCGGCTGGCGTGCGACAAGGCGGCGAAGTGCGGCGTGGGCGTGGTGTCCGTGCGCAACTCGAACCACTTCGGCGCGGCGGGCGCCTACGCGATGATGGCCCCGGCGCGCGGGCTGATCGGCTTCGTGACCTGCGCGACGTGGCGGCCGGGCATCGTGCCGACCTTCGGCGCGGACGCGATGCTGGGCACCAACCCGATTGCCTTCGCCGCGCCGGGCAAGGCCGGCCCGCCCTTCTGCTTCGACATGGCCACGAGCACCGTCGCCTTCAACAAGGTGAAAATGGCCGCGTGGCACGGCAAGGAACTTCGGCCCGGCTGGGCGATGGACGCCCAAGGCCATCCGCTGACCGACGCGGCGGCGGCGGTGAAGATCATCCGCCTCACGCCGCTCGGCGGCCTGCCGGAAATGAGCAGCCACAAGGGCTACGGCCTCGCGACGATGGTGGAGATTTTGTCCACGACGTTGAGCGGCTCGTTCTTCGCGGCGACGCGCCCGCAGGAACATCCTGACGCGCCTCGCCACAACGTCGGCCACTTCTTCCTCGCGCTCGACCCGAAGGCGTTTCGCGACGAGGGCGAGTTCGAGGCGGACATGGACGCGCTGGCGGCCGCGCTGCGCAACACCCGGCGCGCCGAAGAAGGCCAGCCGGTGCTGATTGCCGGCGACCCGGAGCAAGCGCAGTTGGTATCACGCCAACGCGACGGCATCCCGCTCACGGATGAGATGGTCGCCACGCTGCGCCGGCTTGCGAACGAGGTCGGAGCGGAGTGGAAGCTGGCGTGAGGCCGTGCCGGCGACTTGCAGTCGCCGCCTGCGGAACCAGCCGTTCGAACGCGTCTCTCCACGTCCACCCGCCACGCGGCGACTGGAAGTCGCCGGCACGCGGGGAGCGGCTTCGGAAGGGCTGTAAGCCGAATTCTGTCTGCGGCCTTGCGGCCGGAGAGAATCATTTGTCTGCGCAGCCAATACCCGGAACCCGCGCCGCTTTCGCGACACCTGGCGCGGGCCGCGCCGTGGTTCCCTATTTGGCCTTGCACCCGATGGGGTTTTCCGTGCCTCCGCGCTTGCGCTTGGAGCGGTGCGCTCTTACCGCACCTTTTCACCCTTGCCGCCGGTGGTCCGGCGGCGGTCTGAGTTTCTGTGGCACTGTCCGTCGGCCCGCCTTTCAGCGGGCCGCCCGCGTGTATCTCCGACTGAGCCGAAGTTACGCGGCATCGCGCCCTGCGGTGTTCGGACTTTCCTCCCCCGGACGAGCCGGGAGCGATCCTCCGCCCTTCCGAAGCCGGGGGGACGGTAGTTCAGTGGGCGCGGCGGGGCAAGGATGGCTTCCCTCTGGATGGCTTCCCTCAATTCCTGCTCTTAACCCAAACTCCGAAATCCGAATTCCCGAAACCCGAAAGACGCCCGAAATCCGAAGGCCGAACTGAGCTTCAGCCGTTCGTGTGAAACCGAGCGGGTCGGCCACCTTCCCAAAGGCGGCGTTTCGGGCTTCGGGCTTCGGCTTTCTTTCGGAGCTCGGATTTCGGCCTTCGGAGTTCGGGCTTAATCCTACTCTTACTCCTACTCCCGGTTCTTTCCCCTCCGCCAAGCGGAGCAGGATTAGGATTAAGATTAGGAGTAAGAGAGGAAAAATCCTCACTCCGCCGCCGCGAGTTCCATGTCCCGCGTGAAGTAGATGATGCGGCCGCAGTGCGGGCAGGCGTTGATCTCGGATTGCGACTGGCAGGCGACCATCACCTGCGTCGGCAGCCTCATGTGACACCCGCCGCACGCGCTGTGCTGGATGCCGACGATGACGTTCTCGCCCTTGCTCCGAAGCAGGCGCTCGTAGCGCGCCAGCGCGCCTTCCTCGACGGCGGCGGCCAGCTCCTTCCGGTTGGATTGCAGCTCGGCCAGTTTGACCTTGAAGTTCTCCTCGCGTTTGCCCAGCTCGGCGACCTCCGCGTCCACGTCCTTCTTCGCCTCGGCCGCGAGCTTGAGGGCGGCGGCGACCTCCTTCGCCGCCGCGTCGGCCCGCTCCATGAGTTCCAGAATCTGATCCTCCAGCTTCGAGATGACGCCCTTGCAGGTCTCGATCTCGTGGGCCAGCGCGCGATACTCCTCGTTCTTCTTGGTCAGGAGCTGCTGGCCGGAATACTTGGCGATGCGCTCCTGCTGCGCCTCCACGTCCAGCTCCAGCTTTTTCTTGTCCGACTCGATCTGCTTGGCCTTCAGCTTGGCGGCGTCGAGCGCCTGCTGCGAGGAACTGGCGCGGGATTTCGCGCGTTCGCGCTGCGGTTCGATGGAGGCCAGTTCGGCCTGGGTGCGGAGGAGATTGCGGTCGCGATCTTGGAGGATGAGGAGCTTTTCGATGGCTTCGAGCATGCGCGGCTTTCTTTGTTGGCGAAAACCTATCGGCCATGCTGGGCCAAGTCAATGCACGCCGCCGCCGGCCAGGCGCAGGCAGATTTTTTGAACATCCGGCCCGGCCTCCGTTCCAAGCTGACAACATGAAAACGCAACAACTCTCCACCGCCCTGTGCGCGCTGGCACTCGCCGGCGCGCACTCGCTCACGCCCCTGCTCGCCGCCCAGAAGGAATCCGCCGCCATCGCCGTGGCGCGGCAGTTGAACCAGGCGTTCATCGAGGTCGCCGACCAGGTGTCGCCCTCCGTGGTCGTCATCCGCGTGGCGCAGAAGCAGGAGCGCGGGATGTTCGGCGTGGAAATGGAGGGGAACCCGTTCTTCGAGGAGTTCCGCCGCCGCTTCGACGAGCAGTTCCGCAAGCAGAAGAAACAGCGCTCCGAATCTGAGCCGGAGCGCCCGCCGCAGTTCAACGGCCAGGGCAGCGGCGTGGTCATCCGCGAGGACGGCTACATCCTCACGAACCGGCACGTCGTCGAGGACGCGCAGAAGATCGAGGTGCGCTTCAAGGACGGCCGCACGTTCCCCGCGACCATTCGCGGCGTGGACTCGCGCTCGGACGTGGCCGTGCTGAAGATCGAGGCCAAGGGCCTGCCCACCGCGAAGTTCGCCGACTCGGACAAGACCCGCGTGGGCGAGTTCGCCATCGCCATCGGCGCGCCGTTCAACCTCGACTACAGCGTCACCTTCGGCCACGTGAGCGCCAAGGGCCGCACGGCGATCATCCCGGACGCGATGGCGGGACTGGCCCCGAACACACCGTTCGACCAGGACTTCATCCAGACGGACGCGACCATCAACCCGGGCAACAGCGGCGGCCCGCTGGTCAACATCAACGGCGAGATCATCGGCATCAACACGCTGATCCGCGGCATCGGCACGGGCATCGGCTTCGCCATCCCGGCCAACCTGGCGCGCGAGGTGTCCGAGTCCCTGATCCTGAACGGCCGGATGGTTCGCGCCCGACTCGGCCTCCTGGCGCTCGGCTTCAAGGACGACTTCAGCGTCCGCGATGCGGAGGCCGAAAAGGATCCCGACTGGGACAGGGTTTCAAACCAGCGGCTCCGCGAACTTAACGGCCGGGCTTTCAAGGGCGCGACCAACGGCGTGTTTGTCGCCGCCATCCAGAAGAGCGGCCCGGCTGGCAAGTCCACCTTGAAACTGGAGGACGTCGTCACGCATGTGGAGTCCACCCCGATTTCCAACGCCCAGGAGCTGCGTGGCGCGCTCCGCACCAAGGCCGGCAAGCTCGTGACCTTGAGCGTCGTGCGCGACGGCAAGCCGCTGAAGGTCAAGGTCACGCCCGAGGAGTGGATTGACGAACCGCAACTCACGAGCGCACGTCCGAAGAATATCCGGGACGGGAAGTCCCAGGAGCTCGGGCTGACGGTGAAGCCGCTGACCCCGGAACTGGCCAAGCAGCACAAGCTCAAGCAGGCCGACGGCCTGCTCATCACCGAGGTGGAGCCGGGCAGCCCCGCCGCCCAGCGCGGGCTAAAGCCCGGCGTCGTCATCACCGAGATCAACGGGAAGGCGGTCTCCGACCTGCGCGACTTCACCACCGGGCTGAACGAGAGCGACTTCAAGAAGGGTGTCCGGCTTGAGATTCTTGCCGACGGCTCCAAAAAGTTTGAGGTGCTCCGGACGGGCGACTAGCCGACCGCCGGCTTGTCAGCGGCCACGCGCGCCCCTATCGTCGCGCCCATGAAGCTTCCCGGCGCGACTTGGATGGCACTCCTCGCAACGCTCGCCACCGTCCCCGGAGACGAGGTGCAGCTCCGCGACCAGTCCGCCGTCATCGGACGCGTCATCGCGGAGAAGCCGGACCAGGTGTTCGTGGACCTCGGCTACACGGTCATCGGCGTGCCGCGCGCGCAGATCGTGAAGGTGGTCAAATCGGCCGAGAAGGGCGCCCCGACCAAGGGCACCAAGAAGCCGGGCGAGTCTCCCGCCAAAACCGCGCCCGCCGCGGCTCCCGCGCAGGAGGCGAAGGGGCTGTTCACCGTCAACACCACGCCGCCGCCGGAGCGCACGGTGCGCGAACTGATGGCGCAGCTCGGCCAGGCCGTCGTGCAGGTTCGCACGCCCAGCGGGCTTGGCTCCGGCTTCTTTATCAACGAGGACGGGCACCTCATCACCAACTTCCACGTCATCGAGGGCGAGACGCAGATTTCCATCGAGGTCTATCACCAGCGCGGCGGGCAGTTGGAGCGCCGGGCCTACAAGCAGGCGCGCATCGTGGCGATGAACAAGTTCGCCGACCTCGCGCTGCTCAAGATCGAGGACGCGGGCGCGCCGAAGTTCGCGCGCGTGCCGCTGGGCGACGCCGACGCGCTGGCGGTGGGCGAGCGCGTGTTCGCCTTCGGCAGCCCGCTGGGATTGGAGCGCACGGTGACGGAGGGCATCCTCAGCACCAAGACCCGCCAGATGCAGGGCGCGCTCTACCTCCAAACCACGACGCAGATCAATCCCGGCAACTCCGGCGGCCCGCTCTTCAACCTGCGCGGCGAGGTGGTGGGCGTGACCAACATGAAGATCACGTTCGGCGAGGGGCTGGGGTTCGCGATTCCCGTCGAGCAGGTGAAGTTCTTCCTCGGCCACCGCGACGCCTACGCCTACGACGCGGACAACCCCAGCAACGCCTACCGTTACCTGCCGCCGCCCAGCCGGGTGAAGCAGGCGGAGACGAAGGGGAAGAAGTAACGGAGCACAGGAGTCCCTTCTGCGCGTGATGTTTGCCGATGGGTGCGCGCAGGTTGGACACCTGCGCTCCGCAGTTCAGAGCTTCGCGGACTTGACCGGGGCGGGAGCGGAGGCGGCCTTCATCTTCTGGTAGTCGGCGGCCATGGCCTGCACCTTCTTCTCCTCGGCGGCCAGCGGCTTGACCATCTTCTCAGCCGCGCTCTTGGAGGTGGAGGCGAGCTTCTTATTGTCCTTGATGCCCGTCTCCAAGTCCTTGATGCGCTTGGCGATTTTCTCGCGCTCCTCCTTGGTGGTGGTCTTGACCTTCTTGGCGGCCTTGATGTCGGCCTCGGCCTGCTTGATGGCGGCGTTGGCGGACTCGACGGTGGCGAGCAGGCGCTTGTGCTCGTCCTTCTTCGCGGCGAAGTCCTCCTTCGCGCGCCAGACTTGGGCGTAGAACGCGCCGAGCTTGAGGCGGTCCACGCTGGCCTTGGCGATCTTCAATTCAGCGTCGGCCTGCCCAATCGCGAGTTTCGCGTCGGCCTGCTTCTTGGCGGCGACTTCGGAGGCGAGGGTGAGCGAGCGCTTCGCGTTCGCATCCTTGGCGGCGTCGAGGTCGGTCTTGGCCTTCACGGCGGCGGTGGTGGCCTCGGCGAGCGCGGCGTTGAGCTTCGGCAGGGCGGCCTCCAGGTCGGCGATGTTCTTCGCGACGAGCTGCTGCTGCTCGGCGATGGGCGGCGGGTTCAGCGACAGGCCGGCCAGCGCCTTGCCGTCGGCGACGTTCCAGGCATACACACGGCCCGTCCAGTCGGTCGCGATGACCCGCTTGCCGTCGTGGGTGAGCGTGGCGCGCACGGGCACGTCGTTGGTGATGGTGAAGGTCTTGCCCTTGTTGCCGTCCTTGTCCCAGGTCGAAATCGTCTTGTCGCGGCCGGCCGTGACCATGAGGCCGTCCACGTTGAGGCGGACGCTCACGGTGCTGTTGTGGGCGTTGGCCGTCTTGACCTGCTGGCCCTCCTTGATGCTCCACGTCTTTACGGTGCCGTCCTCGCTGGCGGAGACCAGCAGGTCCGGCGTGCGCCACGCGAGCGCGGTGATGGCGGAGCGGTGGCCGGTGAAGCTCTGGACTTCCTGGCCGGCCTCGGGATCCCACACGAGCACGCCGCCGTTGCGGTCGCCGGTCGCGAGGTAGGTGCTGGTGTGGTTGAACTCGGCGGCCAGCACCCAGTCGGTGTGCTTCTTCATCTTGTGGAGCTGCTCGCCGGTGGCGGTGGCGAAAATCTTCACGAGCCGGTCGGGTCCGCCCATGGCAATCCACTTCTGGTTGGAGGAGATGTCAGCGGCGAGCGGCACGTCCTGCTCATCGCCCGTGGTGAGAATGCGCTCGCCGTTGGTGATGTCCCAGACGGCGGCGAGGCCCTTGTTCGCGCCGCGCCCGCCGCTGGCGAGGAGCAGCTTGCCGTTGCGGCTGAACTTCACGTCGTGCGGAAAGCCCTCGGGGAAGGGCAGCACGCCCGCGAGCTGCAAGGTGTCGGTGTTGTAGAGGAGAATCTGCTTCTGCCCGCCCATCGCAACGAGCGGCGCCCACGGGCTGGCGGCGAGCGCGGTGGAGGCGCTGGTGCGCGCGGTGCGGACGACCGGCTCCAGCAGCAAATCGCCGGGCATGGGCGGGGCGCCCTCGGGCTTGGCGAAGGCCGCGCCGGTGAGGCTCATGTCCACCTTGGGGCGGTTGACGACGACGGCCTTGCTGCCGGAGTTTTCGAGCAGGCCGCCGGCAATCCACTTCTTGATGAGGTCGAGTTCCTTGTCGGCCAGCTTGTTCTTGGGCGGCATGGTCGGCTCCGCCGCGTGCGTGGTGACCTTGTAGAGGACGGAGCCGTCGGGGTCGCCGCCGGTCACGATGCTGCCCGAGCTGCCGCCCTTCATGAGCGCGCCATAGGTGGAGAGGTCAACGTCGGCCTTGGGCTTGTCGGAGCTGTGGCACTTGAGGCACTGGTTCTTGAAGAGCGGGAGGATGTGCTCGTCGTAGGTGACTTTCTGCGCGGAAGCGGTGCCGGCGGCGAAGGCGAACGCGGCGGCAGCGAGGAGGAAGCGAGTGTTCATGTGGGAGTGGCGTAGAAAGCAATCATGGATTAGTCGCTGGCCGTTCAGGCTTCGCGACAGCCCCGCGATGGAGCAAATAGAAACTAACGCTCAAGCAAACTACCGAACCACCGATTAGCCAGTTGGAAGCACCACGCAAAGCTTGCTCCGTGGTGCCCGCAACCTTGTCGCTTCGTTGCTCGACATTCTGCCGAACGCGGTCCTTGAGCAGCCGCGCCGACCAAAGTGCAGCCAGGATTGCGGCGACAACAAACATTCCACCCGCACGGCACCACACCGCCGCTCGACCAGACATAGGTTCTGTGAGCGACTTAAACATCAGTGATTGAAGATGAACTCCTTCGAGTTCAGCACCGACCAGAAGATGTCCGTCAGGACGGTGTTGCGGTCGGCCGGGGTCTTGGCGTCGGCGAAGAAGGCCGCGAGCTTGGTCTGCTCGGTCTGCGTCGGCGGGCGGGAGAGGGCACGCCAGTAGAACTCCTCGATGATCTGCTCATTGGCCTTCCCCTCCTTCGTCATCGCATTGACGAGGCCGCCGCTTTGAATCTTGGTGTTGACCGTGTCGCCGTTGAGGAGGTGGAGCGCCTGCGAGAGGTTCGGCTCCATCTTCACCTCGCACGAACAGACGGTGTCGCGGTTCGCGCGGCCGAACGTGGTGAGGAAGTAGGTGGTGGTGCGGCCGTCCACGATTTCCACGGCGCGCGAGCCGTCGGGCAGGCCGCGGAACTTGTTCCGGGTGGCGGTCACCTGCGTGATGGCGTCGAGCAGAATCTCGGCGCGCAGGCGGCGGATGGTGCCCTTGGCGAAGTTGCGCGTGTCCTCGGCGTTCAACGCGTTGGACTTGGGCGTGAGCTGGTAGGTGCGGCTGGCGCAGATGTCGCGCACGAGCTTCTTGAAGTTGTAGTTCGACTCGGTGAAGCGCTTGCCCAGCTCGTCGAGCAGCTCGGGGTTCGACGGCGGGTTGCTGATGCGCACGTCGTCCACCGGGTCCACGATGCCCTTCCCGAAGAAGTGCGCCCAGACGATGTTCGCGAGGTTCTTCGCAAAGAAAGGGTTCTGCGGCGAGGCAAGCCACTTGGCCATGACCTCGCGGCGGTCCTGCCCGGCCTCCGGCTTGCCGCCGTCCATGCCGAGGAATTTGGGCGGGATGTCGCGGTTGCCGACGGGGTGGCGGACGCCGCCGTTGCCCCGGTCGAACACGACCGTCTCGCGCTGGTCCTCGCCGGTCTTGCGGCCCACCTGCGCGAAGAACGCGGCGAACCCGTAGTAGTCGTTCATCGTCCAGCGGTCGAAGGGATGGTTGTGGCACTGGGCGCACTGCATCCGCATGCCCATGAACACCTGCGCGACGTTCTCGGACAGCTTCAACACGTCGGTCTCGACCTTGTAGAAGTTCGCCGCCGGGTTGGCGAAGGTGCCGCCCTTGGCCGTGAGCAGTTCCTGCGTGAGCTTGTCCATCGGGATGTTCCGGGCGAACTGATCCTTGAGCCAGTCGTAATACTGGAGCGCGGATTTGTATTGGAACCGGTTGTTGTCGGTGCGGATCTGGAGCAGCTCGGCGAACTTCATCACCCACAGCTCGGTGAACTCCGGGCGCTCCAGCAACTCGTCCACCTTCTTCTCGCGCTTCTTCGCGTCCTTGTCCGCGAGGAAGGTGCGAACCTCCTCGGGCGTCGGCATCGTGCCGGTGATGTCCAGCGTCACGCGGCGCAGGAAGGTCGCGTCGTCCGCCACCTCGCTCGGCGTGATGCGGATCTTCTTCAGCTTGTTGTGGATGAGCGTGTCAATGTAGTTGTGCTCGGCCACCTGCGGGAAGGTGAAGCCCGTCTCCTTGGGAATCGCCAGGATCTGCGCGCCCACAGTGAAGGCGTCGAAGCGCGCCATCACGAACGCCTCGCCGCGCTTGTCCGCGGTGACAAGGCCGGACTTGGTGACCTTGGCGCTCACATCGTTGTTGCTGGCGTAACTGGCAATCTTGGTGACATCCCGGTCGGTGCCGTCGGAATACTTCGCGCGCACAGTGAACTGCTGCGCCGCGCCCGTGCCCTCCAGCACGGCCTGCACCGGGTAAATCTCCACGCCGGTGACGTGGGGCGTGTCCTTCGGGTCGGCGGGCGCGCCGGCCTCCAGCCACTTCACAATGGTCTGATACAGGTCGTCCTTCGGCTCGATGAGTTTGCCGCCGGTGTGCTGCACCGCGCCGACGGCCTTGGTGAGCAGGAGGCTTTCCTCGGGCAGCGCGAGGTTGATGCGGCGGCCGAGCATCTGGCGCGTGACTTTGCCGTAGTCGCCGTCGGGGTCGTAGCCGAAGAGCGAGAGGTGGAAGCCGTCCTTGCCGCGCGCCGAGCCGTGGCAGGAGCCGGTGTTGCAGCCGGCCTTGGTGAAGACGGGCATCACGTCGAGGCTGAAGCTGATGGGCAGCGTGACCGCTGACTTCTCGACCTTCACCGGAAGCGCGAGCGTCTTCGACTCGAACTTGACCAACAGCTCGGTCTTGCCGTCGGCGACGGGATGAACCACCGACTTGTCGAGCCGGGCAAGGGTCTTGTCCGCGAGGCTGAACTGCGCCTGCGCGGTCACGTCGCGCGTGGTGCTGTCGGAATAAACGGCCTGCACGATGACGGACTGCGAGTCCAGCTTCGAGGAGAGGCTGATGTCCGGCGGGAAAACGCGGACCTCGACAAGCGACGGGGCGGCGAACGCGGCGAGCGGCAGCGCGAGCGAGAGGGCGGTGAGAAGTGTTCTCATGGGAGGGTGATTAGTAATTAGTGCTCAGTCAGTTCACTTGCCGGTCTTGGGCGTGGTCTTGGCAGCGGGGGTGGCGGGCTTGGCAACCGGCTTGGCCTCGGCGACCTGCTGGCGGACGGGGTCAATGCGCAGCGCGCCGCCGCTGGCGAAGCTCTGCGTGATTTGCTGGCCGTTGAGCTTCATGTTCATCGCCACAAAGACGGTGCGGTGCATGCCCTTGACGGCGTTGGTCGCGACGTTCACATCGAAGACGACTTCCTTGTCGTCCTTGGTGATGGATTTCGCCTCGGCCGTGGCCCCGGCGGGCAAGCCCGTGAGCTTCACCTCGGCGCGGCCCTCGAAGGGCGTCCGCTGGTCGAGCGAGCAGACGAACTTCACCGGGTTGCCGACGATGGCGTTGGTCTGCACCAGCTTGCCCATCACGAACGCGGGCGCGACCTCGAGGTCGGCAAGCTGCGTGGAGGCGTAGGCCGTCCCGCCGCTGACGGGGGCGGAGCCGAGGAAGGCAATCTTCCACTTCTTCGTCGCCGCGTTGCCATTGGCGTTCAGCGCGTAGGTGGCGGAGGTTTCGCCCTTCTTGATGGTGATGTCGGGCGTGCTGCCGGTGCCGGGCGGGTTGTAGAGGTTGATGACGCGGATGGGTTCGTCGAAGCCCGCCTTGCGCTCGACGAGAATCTTCACGTCGAGCGAGCCGCTCTGCACGAGCGGGGCCTTGACCGGTTCGAGGCTGATTTTGAACGGCAGCTCGTCCACCACGGCGACGGCGATCTTGTCCGTCCACGTCTGATAATAAACGCCGTTGTTGCCGTCCTGCACGAGGTCGTAGTTCTGCCAGATGCCGCCCTTGGCCTGGGTCTTCGCGTCGGCGGTGGTGCGGACGGCGAGGTTGGCCAGCTTGCCGGCGATGGGCGCGTCCGCGCGGGCCTCGAACACCACGGGCCAGGTCGTCTGGTCGCGGGGCACGGGCACGGCCTGCATGGTGATGCCGGACGGGAAGCCTTCCATCGCAAACTCCAGGTCGCCGGAGTCGCTCGGCAGGTCGGTGCGGCGGACGGATTGCAGCGAGGCGAAGCGGTTGCCGCGCGCGACGACGATGGACTTGCGCGTCTGCGCGTCGTAACGCGCCGTGTCCGCGATGAACGTGCTGACCTCGGGCACCACGGGCGTGAACTCGACGCGGTAGGTGCATTCCGGCCCACCGTAGCCGAGGTGGTCGGTGATTTTGATGGTGAACTCGCCGTCCTTCGGGAAGGTGAAGCGCAGCTTGCTGTCCGCACCGCCGCTGTCGTCGTTGTTGTTGAGCGAGCGGCCGTTCTCGTCGCAGATGTGCAGGACTGTGTCGAGCTGGGAGCGGATGCGGCGGGCATAGACGTTGATGTCGTAGGTCTCGCCTTTCTTGGCCTTGAAGCGGAACCAGTCCACGTCGCCCTTCCGGCCGATGATGCCATTGAAGGCCAGCGGCAGGTCGCCGGGTGCGACGGACACTTCCTTCACGTCGTCGTTCGGCTCCTTCTCAATCACGTTCGCGAAGGGGGAGATGCGAACCAGGTTCGGGGACGGGGCGGTGAGACCCTTGCGCTCGGCGAACACGCCGTATTTGAAGCGGTTGGGCTGCGGCAGGCTGAAGGTCTGGTTGAACTCGCCGGCGGCGTCGCCGAGGAACTTCACTTCAAGTGACTCGCCGGCCTTGCCGCCGGGCGGAAACACCGCGCTGGGCCGGGGGAAAGTGCCGATGTGGACGCGGTAGGGATTGCCGCTGCCGCCGTAGCTGGTCTCACGGACCTCGATGACATACTCGCCGTCGGCGGGCGCGACGATGGTCGCGTAGGTGTCCTGGATGAAGAGCGCGGTGTCATCGGCCTTCGCCAGCACCTTGCCGGACTTGTCGAGGATGGCGACGTAGGGGTCGAACATCGTGCGGCCGAGGCGCATGCCCTCGACTTCGACCGAGATGGGTTCGCCCTTCTTCGCGTCCACCGAGTAGTAGTCCACGTCCTCGTTGGATACCGTGCCGAGGACGGTCGAGTTCATGGCCACCTTCTGCGCCTTGTCGAGCGTGGTGTTCGGCTCCTTCTCGTCCACCTGCGGATACGCGCCGACGGTGAAGGTGCGGAAATCGGAGACGCCGGTCTTGGTGCGGATGCGGACCTTGTGCTCGCCCAGCGGGCAGTCGGCCTCAATTTTCACGCGCGCGAGGACGTAGTTGTCCTTCACCTCTTTCAGCCCCAGCACCTTCACGCCCGGCTCGAAGAGGAAGATTTCCTCCGCGTCGGCGAGGCGGCTGCCGTTGAACTTCAGCTCGACCTCGGTGCCGCGCTGCACGCCGTTGGGCGTGGTGTTGGACAGTTGCGGCGCGACGGCCCCGGCGGCGAGCGCGGAGGCGGCGAGGAGGGCGAGGGCGAGGGTGCGGGTGTTCATGCGGAAGGCGGTGTTCAGTAATCAGTGTTCAGTAACCGGTGGCGCGGACTCGCGCGGACATCTCGAATTCAAGAGCAACGGGGCAATGCCGGTTTGCGGACATTGCCCCGTCGGTAATCAGTTCTGCGCCCGGAGCACCATCGCGCTCAGGCGAGCAGGTCCTTCTGGACGTGGCCGTCAATGACGACCGCCTGCGGCCGGCCGCCGGGCGACATGAGGCGCTTCTCCGGGTCAATGCCGATGAGGCTGTAAATCGTCGCGGAGTAGTCGCTGACCGTGAGCGGGTCGTTCTCCGGCTCCGCGCCCTGGGCGTCGGAGGAGCCGTGGACGTAGCCGCGCTTGATGCCACCGCCCGCCATGACGATGGAGAACACCTTGGGCCAGTGGTCGCGGCCGGCGGTCTGGTTGATTTTCGGCGTGCGGCCGAACTCGGAGGTCACATAGACCAGCGTGTTGTCGAGCATCCCACGCTCGTCGAGGTCGCGGATGAGGCGGGCGAACGCGCGGTCGAAGTCCGGCATCTGCCGCTCCATCGAGCGCTTGATGTTGTCGTGCATGTCCCAGCCGCCGTAGGTCATCGAGACGAAGCGGACGCCGGACTCCACGAGCCGGCGGGCGAGCAGCATCCGCTGGCCGGCGGTGTTGCGGCCGTAATCGTCACGGAGCTTGCTGGTCTCCTTCTCGATGTCGAACGCCTCGCGGGCCTTCTCCGAGGAGATGAGGCTGTAGGCGCGCTGGTAGAAGGTGTCCATGCCGTCGAGCGCGTCGGTCTTCTCCAGCTTGGAGAAGTGCTCGTCCACGGCGGCGCGCATCGAGCGGCGGGTGGCGAAGCGCTTGTCGTCAATGCCGGTGGGCAGGGTCAGGTCGCGGACCTTGTAGCCGTTGCTGGCCGGGTCGGCCCCGAGGCTGAACGGCGCGAAGGCCGAGCCGAGGTAGCCCGTGCCGCCGTTCGCGCTCATGGAGGGAATCGCGACGTAGGGCGGGAGGTTGTTGCGCGGTCCCAGCTCGTGGGAAACCACGGAGCCGAAGCTCGGATACTCCAGCGCCGGGCTGGGGCGGACGCCGGTCATCATGTTGTGCGTGCCGCGCTCGTGGGCCGCCTCGCCGTGGGTCATCGAGCGGACGACCGTGATTTTGTCGGCCACCTGCGCGGTGTCCTTCATCAGCTCGGAGAAATACACGCCGTCGAGCTTGGTCTTCACGGTGCCCATGGGGCCGCGATACTCGACGGGGGCATACATCTTCGGGTCGAAGGACTCCTGATGCGCCATGCCGCCGGGCAGGTAAATGTTGATGACGTTCTTGGCCTTGCCCTCCTTGGAGGGGGCCGCCTCGTAGGCCTGCGCCTTGAGCGCGTCGCCGAGCGTCAGCCCGAGCGTGCCCAGCGCGCCGACTTGCAGGAAGTTGCGGCGCGAGGTGTAGAAAGCGTGTTCAGCCGAGTTGCACCAGCGAGGTTGATGATTGCTCATACAGGTCTTATTTATTTTTCTCGTCCGCATTCCTGACGGAACCGCGGAGTCGTTATTCGATACTGAAGAAAAAATCTTGCGGACTATTCAAGAATGGCCGTCCGCAAGGCCCCCAAACCTCCGCTCAACCCGCCCGCCGCCACCGCCAGGCCAGTTCCCTGCGGGTCGCCGCGCCCAGCTTGAACGGCTCGGAAATCCGCAGCCCCTCCACCCAGAAAATCCGCCCGTCCGCCACCTCGGCCACGAGCCGGCGGTGCCGCTCGCGCGCGGGCACTTTCGCGTTCGTGAACAAGTCTTGCAGCTTCACCGGCCGCGCCATGCCGCTCGGCTGGAAGCGGTCGCCGGGCTGCCAGTGCCGGAGCACGACACGCGGCCCGACCGCGTCGGCGTCGAACCGCTCGCAACCGCTTGCGCGGCGAATCAGCGCGTTGCCGGCTCGCGGCTTGATTTGCCATTTCACCTGAACATCCGCGAAGGCCGCCGAGCCGCGCGCCGGGCGCAGTTCAACTTGCTTCGCGCCCGGATTTACCTCCGCTGGCGCGGCGCGCTCCGCCGACACGCGGCCCGACACCGCCTCGCGCAGCAGCCAGCCGTCCTGCCACGAGTGCTTCACGCCGGGCTGAAGCCGCAGCCGCTCCGCCAATTCAAACTCCGCCGCCACGCCCAGCCGGGCGAGTTCCAGACACACGCACTGCCTTTGCACCGCCGCCGGCAGGTCCGCGAACGGCCCGCGCCGCCGCTGGCGCAGCCAGCCGCGCGCGACCGCCTGCACAAACGCCGCCTCGTCGCCCACAATCTCCATCGCCCGCAGCACCGCGCGCTCGCAGCCCGGCGCATACCGCCGCCGCAGCAGCGGCAGCAACTCGCGACGGATGCGGTTGCGCAGGATGTCCACTGATGCGTTCGTGGCGTCCTCGCGGAAGCGAATTTTCTCCGCGCGCGCAAACGCCAGCAGCGCGGCCTTCGGCTGGTCCAGCAGCGGACGCACCAGCACCACTGACTTGTCCACCGGCGAAGGACTCCGCCATTTCATCCCCGCCAAGCCGCCGCCCGCGCCGCGCAGCAACCGCAGGAAAAACAATTCCACCTGGTCATCCGCATGATGCGCCAGCGCCACCACGCCCAAGTTCAGCCGCCTCGCCGTCCTTACCAGAAACTCATGCCGCAGTTCCCGCGCCGCCATCTCCACCGACCAGCCCCGCGCACGCGCCAGCCCGCGCACATCGCCGGCCTCCACCACACATTCCAATCCCAGCCGCCGTGCCGCGCGCTGCACGAACCGCGCGTCCGCTTCGCTCGCCGCGCCGCGCAGCCGGTGGTTGAAGTGCGCCACCGTCAGCCGCCACCCCTGTCCCGCCGCGAGCGTGCGCAGCGCCCGCAGCAACACCATCGAGTCCACGCCGCCGGACACCGCCACCAGCACGCCCACGCCCTTCGGCAGCAGTCCGCGTTGGCGGACGGCGGCTGCCACATGGGCCACGAGCGCGTGCATGGCGCGATGCTGCGGAGCCGCGCGCCCTTGCACAAGCCGTTTGGCCGCCCTTGCCGGGGAAACTTCTCGTTGACGGGCCGCGCTGCGCCGCTAACTTCCCCACAACAGCACACTAAAGTGGCCATGAAATCCATGCGACCCAACCGGCCCCGGCCCGAGGCGTTCACCCTCATTGAACTCCTCGTCGTCATCGCGATCATCGCCATCCTCGCCGGTATGCTCCTGCCCGCGTTGGCCAAGGCCAAGCAGGCTGGCAAGGGTGCCGTCTGCGCCAACAACAGCAAACAGGTCATCCTCGCCGTGAACCTCTACCACGGCGACCATGATGACTTCCTGCCCGGCGGCATGAGCACCGCCTTCTATCCCCGCTATATGCGGCAGGACACCGACCTCGAAGGCCGCGTCTATGGGGCGTTTTTTCTCCGGGGCTACCTTGGCATACCACCCACCAACGCCTGGACCACCACCGCGCAGGAGGTGGATGTGGCGCGCTGCCCGGCGCTGTATGGCGAATCCCGCTTCACCGGCAACTTCCGCAACGCCGTGAGCCGCTACGAAATGCGCTTCAACGACCGGCCCGTGGACGAGCGCAACGCCAACGTCACCCTCATGTGGGGCCGGCTCGACGGCATCAACGCCTTCACCGGGACCGCCGCCGCGTGGGCGCCGAGCAAGCGCGTCCAGCAGTGGCCGCAGCCCGCGCGCAACTTCGTCACCTCGGACATGAGCACCAACGTCGTGGGCCACGACGCCAACGCGCCGCCCGGCTACTACGACGACCCCACCCGCTACACCGGCCAGTTGGCCAAACGCGGCGCGCACGGCGGCCGGCTGCTCTGGACGCTGATGGACGGCGCGGCCGTGAAGGCCAAACCCGTTGAGGCCACCGGCCCGCACAACGCCCGCTTCATCAACAGCGCGGCGCTGGGCTACACAAACTTCTTCCAGTTCTGAGGCTGGCAGACTCTCGATCACTCAAAAGCAAAACGGGCGTTCCCTGCGGAACGCCCGTTTGCGTTGGGTGATTCATACTGTTCGCCTAGCAGCCTGTCGGACTTAGCGAACGAAGATTTTCCCACATTCCCTGCAGTCCACACGCGCCGCCAGCGTCTGACTCCGCATGCCCGCCCGCTTCGTCCCCATTGACCGCGACACCCCG
>Ga0172376_10004210_pt1 | contig 16534 bp, 11 predicted proteins | sample Lak35m_FD_121114 | JGI IMG/M metagenome (GOLD analysis project Ga0172376, IMG submission 121114) | Freshwater microbial communities from Kabuno Bay, South-Kivu, Congo - kab_092012_35m | ecosystem: Environmental > Aquatic > Freshwater > Lake | place: Democratic Republic of the Congo: South-Kivu... | reverse complement strand
GAACGATCTTATGAGCTTTGGCATTCATCGCAACTGGAAGAATAAAATGGTTGAAAAAATTAGTCTATCACGAAATTGTAAAATTATTGATGTGGCAGGTGGCACTGGTGATATTGCTTTTCGCATTGCCAAAAAAGCTCAAGATCAAGGTTTAAATATCGAGATTGATGTTGTCGATATAAATCCGCAAATGCTTGAGGTTGGCAAGGCAAGGGCTATTGATAAAAATTTATTTAAGAATTTAAAATTTAGTGTTGGCGATGGTGAAAAACTTGATTTTGACGATCAACAATTTGATGTTTACACGATTGCTTTTGGAATCCGAAATTTTACCGACATTGCTAAAGGCTTGCAGGAAGCTCACCGCGTTTTAAAAAAAGGTGGAAAATTTATTTGTCTTGAATTTTCAAAAGTTGAAGATTATTTTGTTCAAAAAATTTACGATCAATATTCTTTCAAGATTATTCCTAAAATTGGTAAATTTATCTTAAAAGATCATGATTCTTATCAATATTTAGTAGAAAGTATTAGAAAATTTCCTTCGCAAAATCAATTTAAAAAAATGCTTGAAGATGCGGGATTTTCTAGGGTTAGCTATCAAAATCAAAATTTTGGAGTTGTGGCAATTTTTGAAGCTTACGCCTAAATTATGCCTTAATAATTTATTATGTTAAAAAGAGTTTTATTTTATATTACAACAATTTTTGTTTTACATTCTTGTGCTATGTGCTATGTTAATCCGGCAGATGCTGAAGAAGCAAAAAGAATGTATAATTCGATTGGAACATATTCCATAAACATTACTGAGGAACAAGGTCAGGAATTATTTGGCGAATGCTATGATCATCGTACTGATCGCGTTTTTGTATACTCAACTTTCTTTTCCAAAAAATATATTCTTGAAAAATATGGCAAACCATGGACATATTCTGGATCAAGATGGTAAAGAACCGTTTTTTAATCCATATGATTTGCTTTTTAGTGGAAATTTTTTTTAGAAAAATGGTGCTATCAAGTGGAATCGAACCACCGACCTCTTCATTACCAATGAAGTGCTCTACCCCTGAGCTATGATAGCCTATGATAATCTGATCTTAAATTTAATCTTTTCCTTTTAAATTAATCTTAATTTAAACTCATCTTAAAAAATTCTTCATGGAGTTTTTTCTTAAATCAATTCTAATACCAATTCATTATCTTTAAAAGTTTTAAAAATAATAAAGCTCTAAGTGATCATTATAACATTTCCCATCTTTAAAATTACAAAAAAAATTAAAATTCTAACTTCATATTTTTGTCTAAAAATCTCTAAAAATTTTAGACAGTCATGCTTAACTGCAACGACATGACCTCAGCTGTATAGATATAAAGCTTCATTTTTTAAAGATTTTTATCTCAAAAAACGCGATCAAAGCCTAAAGGCACGACTGGCAAAATATCTTGTTATAATTTTTTTTAAAGATCGAAATGGGATTATTTAAATTTAAATAATCCCAAATTCTTTATGGGCATTTTTATTAAAACCTAATTATGGTGATTATTTTAAATAAATGCAACTCAAAAATTTATCACCAATTTTTTAAAAATTTTTAAAAATTTTTTTTACAAAAAACTCAATATTTTTTCTACCCTAAACAAGTTTTACGACATAAATATTATACCATTTCAACTTAATAAATGATCAATTAAGCAAGATATTTTTGCCAGTGGTGCCTTTAGGCAACGACAGATTTTTGAGATAAAAATCTTTAAAAAATGAAGCTGTATATCCATACAGCTGAGGCTTTTTGAAGATTTTTAGCCAAAAATATGAAGCTTAATTTATAAATACCTAATTGGTTTATTTATTTGTGGAAATGGTATTATTTTTATTTGTTTTGATCTGTAATTTTTTTGCTAGTTTTTTTAGCTTCTTCTTTCAAGTTTTCTGCAAACTTAATTGAACCCCTCCTTGCTCTCTTAATAAAACCCTGTGCTGCAAAATTAATAGCGTTAAGCATTTTAAAGGCATCAACCTTACTAATTTGCATTTGTGTTCCACCAGAAATTTGCTCAGCAATACCTGGAATTTCATCAAGAAATTTATACAACAAAAACACCACCAACACAGCTTTGAGCATGGTTAGGATTCTCATTGGTGTTTTGCTGGGATCTTCAAAAAGATTTTTTAAAGCAATTAGCGAAACACCTATAACTTCCAATCCCGGATAGCTACTAAAGCTCTTATTATCAATATTGATCAAGCAAAGAACACTATCGTCCAAAGGATTTACTAAAATATCACGGGGATCTGTACAATTTACAACATTGCTATCAAGACTTCCATCAAATTTTACGCAATATTGATTACAATTTAATGTCTTAGGACTAGAGCCAGTAAAACCTGCACTTCCTACTAAAGTCATATCAATTACCGAAATTGCTATGCCAATATAAGCAAACAAAAACATTGGCTGAATACAAAAACCTAAAAGCTCTTTCAACCATGCATCAAAAATTGATTTGGTTTTTTCAAATAACAGCATCGGAAATATTATCGGCGAGATAAAAACAAAAATAATTATTGATATCGCCGAGGTTATAAAAATATAAATTGCATGAATTGTCATTGCCAAAATCATCAAGCCAAATATCAGTACTGACAAACAAAAATATATTCCTATTGGTCCAGTATATAATGAAGCTAAAATTAATATTGCAATATTGGCAGCTGAGCCATTAATTCCTATTCCTAAATATTTTGCAACCTTACAGTCTAGGGAATCAAACATTGATAAATATTTTTTACCACTGGGATAAACTTGTCTATTTTGTCCATCTACACTAGTGTTATCAATTATTTCACCGCCTTGACTGGTTATCACCCCAAATTGACAGCCATCCATCTTGTCTAATGATTTCGATCCAAAAGGAGTTCGAATATTAAATACCATTGTTCCAAGATCCGCAGGAATATCATAAACTGATTTAAAGAAAAATCCTTGCCAAGCTTCTCCTAACGAGAAAAAGCAAATTATTGAAAATTTTAAAAGATAAATCATGATGGTTTTTTTATCAGCTAAATCGACCTTTTGCATTAAAATACCAACTCCAAAAAAGGTCATTGATAACACCAAGGCAATCATTGCTACACCCCACATTTTATTTTGAATATTGCCAAAAATTGATAAACTTCCAACATAACTTCCTGCTTTGTAAACAAATCCCCTGCCAGCTAAATATGACGCATCTGAATCTCCAGCACTTGAACATACACCTTCTTTAGTTGGAAGCTCTGCAGTGTTACTACATCTACTATGTCCAACACGATTATAGAATAAATTTTCTATGGTTTCTTTAAAACATTGGGCAATTGGGGCGCTAAAATTTGTTATACTACCTGCAAGTCCGCCATCATATGTCAAAGTATTTTTTGAATCACCAACAAAATCAATACATGCCTGCGAGAAAAATGGTGATGTTATTGAGCTTGGCGGTTTTAAACCTGAATCAACCGCTACTGTACAATGTCTCATATATTGGCAATAATTACGACATTTCCCAGCTTTTTTATTTAAAGTGCAGTCAGAATCTCTAATTTCACTGATCGGAGATCCTGAAGCAGTGAAAACACCACTTGATAATCCGCATTTGCCTTGCTTTAATAATTCATTCCATTCTTGAGAATTTAGGTATCTGGTTGCGCTGGTATGTTTTGGAAGATTGCATTTATTATTTTCATAAACTCCATCACAAAATCTATCGCAGTAGGAAGCTCCACCCTCTAAATAGAAATTATATGGGCATAGGCTATAACTTTTAGCACAAATTAATCTTTGATTATTTTCATACCATAATTCATAAGAAACGTCATTTATTGTGCATCTTGATCCAGCGCTGCAAAATTTTTTAGTAGCGCCATCTTCAATGCACAAAAATTGTTTACTTCTTTTAATACAGCATTCATAAGATTTTTTAATGTCACTGATTCTATCTGTTGACAGCTTATTACCGTTTTTATCTTGCCCTGATGCAATTAAATATTTTTTACAAACATAATTTCCCGGTAAACTTCCCCTAAGATAATATTTTTGCAATGGATAATTGCCAGTGTCATTTTTTTCTTGGGTAGCATCATAACATTTTTCGCCTTGATCTGTATCATCAACATATTCTTTGCCATTGTAAACAAATTGGCGATAGAAATCATCATCTTTTGAGGTTGTATTTTCAGCGGTACTTAAACTTTGTTTTGCGCCATTTGCAATGATGTTTTTAATTTCCATATTGTTGATACTTTCCTCTTCTGACAAATTAAGCAAATAATCTTCCTCATTTGGAGCAACCCATCCTGATCCACATAACTTGACTCTGCCCATTCTGTCCTTAGCTATGCCGTTGATTACTGTGAAAGAAACTATGGACGTTGTGTAAGAACGCATCGCATTAGAGAAACTAGCTCCACAAGCTGGACTACTTGTTATTTTTACAGAAGCTCTTGCTAAGTCCACAGCATCTTCAATTGGCGAAGGCCATATTCTTGTTTTAATTGATCCATTGCATGCAAGATTCATTGCTCCAATTGACAACTTTACATCACCATAAAATAATGCTACTAAACCTCTACAAACTTCATTACCAAGTGAAAATTCAATATCTTTAGGATCGGTTATTTTGATACCCTCCATTGGCTCAACTTCAATTTTTCCAGAACTTGATTTTAAACATGATCTAACCCTGCCAACTCCACCATATTTTGCCTCTTGGGCAAATAAATAATTGGTAGTTGCAATTAATAGAAAAATTGCGCCAACGATAATTAATAACAAATTAAATATTTTTTGTGATAATTTGTTAATTGTTCCTAACATTTATTTTTTTCCACTTCTTTGATAATATATTGGTAACCAATTATCAGGATCATCGCCTACCTCCTCAATAATTTGATCGAGAATTCTGACAGTGTCAGCTCGGGCTGATAAAACTCTAACTAAATCGTCCATTCCTGATAAATCAATCCTTGCTACTACTCCATCGTTATCTTGTTTAACTAAAAAAAATCTAGTTGAAGGATCAGTAGTTTTTACCAAAAGGAATTCTCGCTCGGAAAGCATAAAGACATCGCGATATACTATGGTAGCTTTCAAATTAGGCAGGAATATTTGCGTAGCAGTTTGCTGAACAAGAGTATCAGAAATACTACTTTTGGCAGCATCTTCAACTGATTGCGTAGCAAAAACCACCATAGTATTTAATTTTCTTAAAACTTTTAGCCAGTCTTTAATTTTTGGGGCAAAAACTGGATTATCAATTAAAGCCCAAGCTTCATCTAAAACAATCATGGTTGGTTCACCCGTCAATGAATTTTGAATACGATGAAAAAGATAAAGCAGAACTGGAGCAATAGCATATTTATCACCCAGTATTTGAGCCATTTCAATTCCAAAAACTCTTGACTTTGAAAAATCAATAACATCTTCTTCATTATCGAATAATTTAGCATGCGAACCCTTGCTATGCCACATTTCAAGTCTTCCCGCTAAAGTTCCCGGACCTGATAAACCCATGAAAGGTGCAAGATTTCGTAATCTTCTTTGATCTTTAGGAAGTTTAAAATTACTATTCACCGCTTCATTAATTCGATCAATTTCATGAGCTGGAATTGGCGTATCGCCAACCTTAACCAAAGCTTTCATGAACTCGATTAAAAACGAGCGATTTTCATTATTGTCTTCGAGTTGAAATGGATTAAATCCCGATGTTTTAGAGGCAGTTGGAATCATGTATCTTCCCCCAATCGCTCTTACAAAAATTTCTGCTCCACGATCTTTATCAAAAAAGAATAATCGACCTTTAAATTTCTGAGCCTGAGCACATAAAAAAGTTAACAACACTGTTTTACCAGCGCCAGTTGGTCCAATAATCATCGTATGCCCTACATCTCGCACATGAAAACTGAAAAAATATGGAGTTCCTGATACGGTGTTTAAAACCGTTACCGCATCTCCCCAATGATTATTTTTTCTTTTACCTGAAGGATAATTATGAAATGAGGCAAATCCAGCAATATTAAAGGTATTAACAACCGATCTTCTTGCCATAAATTCTTTATTTCCGGGAAGTTGAGCCCAGAAAGCTGGCTCCATATTCATTCTTTCGCGAACACCACTAATTCCACCATTTGATAACTCAACTACCGCCAGAGATAAAGCACTTTCTAAAGCCTTGACAGAATCTTCGATACACATTACGCTCATATGGTGCATGCCAAAAGCAAATTCTCCGCTCATTGCTGAATCAAGTGCTTGGTCAATTTCCTGAATTTGCGAAACCGCTACGTCTTCCGACTGAATTAATCGTCTTTGTTGCAACTGCATTGAACTTATTGCAACCATTCGGTTAATATAGGAAAATGATTGACTGATTATCAACTCAAAAGGCATTTGCATGAAGCCATCAAAAGCTCCAGCATTTGTTGAGGGACGATATTCTTTAATGGCAACTAAACCTGCATATTTTATTCCTACAGGAGTATATGCCTCAATAGATTTATTACCAAAATACAAACGACATAAAGGTAAATGACGATTAATATTACCTAAAGGAATTGTGAATTGTTGAGAATAACCACAATTAACAAGTCTTGATAAAAATTCCAAAGGCTCTGAAACTACGCACTCATCACCTTCAACAATATCAAGAAGTTCAGCTCCGTAATTTGCAAAGCCGTTCAAGATCCGTTCGGTCATTTCATCAAGTTCATCGAAAGACTCTCTCATATAAGCTTCCCATGAAGATTTATCAGCACGATGTTGAAATTTTTTTGCCAAATTTTCTAGAGCTGCAACTCCCGACTTGTCTGGTCCACGAATTAAAGTTAAATAATGTTCGTTAATAAAACATTTTTCATCAGAGTGTTTATTGGACCATTCGGTGTTTAATCGATCTGAAAAAGCATTAGGCATTTCGCCATCAGGAAAGCTTTTTTCTTTGCGTCTAATAGTATGAAAATAAAGTGAAAAATTTCCCGATGCCATACCTTTAAGCAGGTTATTTCGTGAATTCTTTTTTAAATCAATATCGGTATCATCAGCTGTTTCAAAAGCATAACCCTTGATTTTAACAATCCTAATCAACTCTTCATTAAAAGTTAAAATAGTGTTTGAATTCCAATGACATTTATAAGGGATAAAATGAGAAACTGAAACCTCTCCCTTAGTTATTTTTTCTTTACTGGCTTTAACAATTGAAATACGCATATTTTTTGTTTAATTTTTTTTATTAAAAGTAATAAAAAATAACAAAATTATACTAGGAATAACTAGTAATGTTGATAAAATAAAAAATCCAAACCAACCCAAAAATTGTGCAAAAATTCCCCCACTTGCTGACAAAAAACTTCGTGAAAAGCTTGCTAGAGAGGAAAGTAAAGCATATTGCGTTGCACTAAAAGCAACGTTACATAGTCCACTTAAATAAGCAACAAATACTGCATCACCTATACCACCGCTGGAATTTTCAACCAAAATTACCAAATAAAGTAATGACGAATTATTGCCTATTTGAGCAAGATAGGCAAAGGATAAATTCGATAAACCTTGCATTAAAATGGCAATCCATAATGAACGATAAAGACCAAGTTTTTTAACCAAAAACCCTCCGATTAAAACACCCAGCAAGGTTGCAAATAATCCAAAGGTTTTAATTATGGTAGCAATTTCCACCTTTGTAAAACCTAAATCCATTAAAAATGGTAAGGTTAAATTTCCAGCAAAAATATCTGTTAATTTAAATAAAATAATAAAAATTAAAATCAATAACCAATTACGATGTTTTGTAAAATCAACAAATGGTTCAATTACAAAATTTCTAAACCACAAATTAAAATCAAATTTTTTTGAGGCATTATTTTTATACCAATCAGCCCTTGATTCATCTGCAAGAAGAGTTGTAACGATACATCCTGCCATAAAAAATGACATCAAATAATAAACCCAATACCACGACATCAAGTCAGCCAAAGCTAAAGCTAATGCTCCTGAAATTAACATACCAATTCGATATCCATAAACATAACAACTCGTTGCAAAACCTTGATCTTGATTCTTAATGATTTCAATACGATACGCATCTATTACCACATCTTGACTTGCCGAAGCAATAGCAATAAGCAATGCGAAAATCGCGATAAGGGTTATTGAGCTGGTAATTTGAACCATGCCAAGTCCAGCAATAAAAATAATTAACAATATTTGACTAAAAATTATCCAAGATTTGCGTTGTCCAATTTTTTTACTCAAATAGGGCAAGGCTGAAGAATCAATAACTGGAGCAAAAAAAAATTTTAATGAATAAGGAATACTTACCAAGCTAAAAAAACCTATGGTTTTTAAATCAAATCCTTGGTCAACTAGTAATGCTTTTAATGTTGACAAGACCAGAGAAATCGGTAGACCAGAACTAATTCCAAAAAAGAAAATTATTGCTAAATTTTTGATAATTTTAGTTTTTTTTGCCATTAAAATTAATAATTTGAAGTTTTTTATTTTGAAAATTTTTTAGTTTGAAAATTTAGTTTTTTAAAAAAAATTTATTTTTTTATTAAAATTAAATTGCAAAACTTTAAATAACAAAGTAAATTTTTACTGCAAACGAAATATTTTTGTTATTTTAATTTAATTTTAATTTTTTATGTTCGATCACAATGATCCAAGCAAAATTTACGGGACAACCATTCTTTCAGTCAGAAGAAACAATCAGGTTGCAATTGCCGGAGATGGTCAAGTTTCACTCGGTAACACTGTTTTAAAATCAAATGCTCGAAAAATTCGTAAACTCGGCGACGGTTCAATTATTGGAGGTTTTGCTGGAGCTACTGCAGATGCTTTCACTCTTTTTGAAAGACTCGAATCAAAACTTGAACAATATCCCGCACAATTGATGAGAGCTTGCGTCGAACTCGCCAAAGACTGGCGAACTGACAAATATCTGCGAAGACTCGAAGCAATGATGATTGTAGTTGATAAAAATATTACTTTGGTTCTGACTGGAACCGGTGATGTGGTTGAGCCTGAGGACGGAATAATTGGTATCGGCTCAGGGGGAAATTATGCCCTGAGTGCAGCTCGAGCACTGGCTACAATTGACAATTTATCAGCCAAAGAAATTGCTGAAAAATCATTAAAAATCGCCTCACAACTTTGCGTTTTTACTAACGATAATATAATTATTGAAACTTTATAAATAATTGTTAAAAATTGTTTTAGAATAATAATATCTAAAATTAATAACATAATCTAATGAAATCATTTAAAACCCTTTTAATTAACTTTTCATTTCTTTTATTTAGTTACTTTACAGTTACTAAAACTTGTTTTTCAGCAATAACCTTGACTATCAATGGCAATGGTCTTGATCAAAACAAAATTTTATTTTATGGTTTTAATTCATCTGATCCTGAAATTAATTACGCGATCAATATTATTAAAAATAAAATAACGCAGAATCTCTCAACTACTAACTTGGTGCAAACCATTGAAAATACTAATGAATCATCTAATCCCAATAACTCACAAGACATCATTGACATTGAATCAATTCCTGATTTCTCAAAATTTAGGAAACTTGAAATTGACAACCTCTTAATCGCTAAATTTGAAATTAATTCGCGAGGCGATCTCGAAGCAAAAATTAGAATGTGGGATATTTTAGATCAACGTCAACTTTTTGGAAAATTTTATACCGTTTCCAAAGATAATTATCGTAAATTATCACAATCAGTTGCCAATGAAATTTTTAAAGCAATAACCCAAGAAACAATCGGACATTTTGCCTCCAAAATAACATATGTTTCAGAAGTTGGGCAGGTTTTTAAACGCATCAAAAGAATTGCCATGATTGACTTTGACGGAGAAAATCATCGCTTACTAAGCGATGGCAAGGAATTAGTTTTAACTCCAACTTTTTCAAACAACAATCAAGAAATTTTTTATTTACGCTATTTCGAAAAAAAACCACAGATTTTTTCTCTTAACTTACGCAATATGCGTAGCCAAAAACTTGGTGGTTTTAAAGCCACAACATTTGCTTCATCGCCTCACCCCAAAGACCCTAATCTGATTTTATTATCAGCAATTATCGATGGAAATTGTGATATTTATGAACTCAATATTTCTGGCAACTTCGCTAAAAGACTTACCAAAAGTCCAGCTATAGACACTACAGCCTCATATTCTGCGGATGGCAAACAAATTATCTTTGCTTCCGATCGTGAGAATAATCAACAACTCTATGTCATGAATAATGATGGAACGCAAATTAATCGGATAAGTTATGGAGGTGGTTCTTATTCTAAACCATCATGGTCAAATGATAATAAGTTAATTGCCTTCACTAAAATCAAAGGTGGACAATTCATGATCGGGGTTATGAATGCCAATGGCAAGAATGAAAAAATTCTCACTACTGCATATCTTGTTGAAGGTGCTAAATGGTCTCCAAATGGTAGGTATTTAATTTATTCAAAAAAGAAGGGTCCATATGGCTTAGATTCAATTCCAAGACTTTATACAGTTGATATTGTAACTGGTTATGAATATGAAATACCAACGCCCAAACTTGAAGGTGCAAGCGATCCAGACTGGAAGCTGGATTAAATAATTTAAAATAACTTATGTCGATTTATTTTTTAAAAAGATTTGTTTTAATTTTTCCGACTCTTTTTTTTATAATTTTTCTTAATTTTATAATTATTCAAACCGCTCCGGGTGGACCCGTTGAAAAAATAATCAATCAATTGAATCATCAAAAAATTTACGGCGAAACTTTTGAAAATTCTGAGAATTTTAAAAACCATATTGCCAATTCAAATTATTCAGATTTGAAATATCAGGGCTCACAAGGAATTGATCCAGAAATTATTACTAAAATTGAAAAATTATATGGCTTTGATTTGCCTTTATTTCAACGCTTCACAATGATGTTAAAAAAATTTTTAGTTTTTGATTTTGGGGAAAGTTTTTATCAAGATAAAAAGGTCAGTGATTTATTATTTGAAAAACTCCCCGTCTCACTTTCTTTAGGCTTATTCAGCACTTTGATTATTTATCTTGTTTCAATTCCCTTGGGAATTAAAAAAGCCTTGAATGACGGCACTAAATTTGATTTAACAACAAGTGCTATCATAATTATTCTTTACGCAATTCCAGCTTTTCTTTTGGCGATTTTTTTATTAATTTTATTTTGCGGAGGAAATTTTCTTAGTATTTTCCCCTTGCGAGGACTTATTTCAGACAACTTTGCTCAATTAAGTTTTTCACAAAAAATTTTTGATTATCTTTGGCATTTGATTTTACCTATTACTGCTATGGTTATCGGTGGTTTTGCCTCATTAACTTTTTTTTGCAAAAATTCATTTATTGAAGAAATTAATAAAAATTATGTCATCACTGCTTACTCTAAGGGTTTAAATCAAAAACAAATCATTTATCGTCATATTTTTCGTAATGCTTTACTCATTGTTATTGCTAACCTCCCTTACACATTGCTAACTGTTTTCTTTACTAGCTCTTTGCTTATTGAGATAATTTTTTCACTGGATGGTCTAGGACTGATGACTTACGAGGCTATTCTTAATCGTGATTATTCCCTAATTTTTGCAACACTTTATTTAACTAGTTTAATCGGCTTACTGACAAATATTGTTACCGATCTTTGTTATTTCTTAATTGACCCCAGAATCAATTTTGCTAAATAAATTTTAATCATTTGTATTTTTTATCAACTACCCAGCTAGGCATTTGGGTGTTACTTTTTTCAATGCCTTTGCCATCGAACCTGCAATAGAATTAGATGGAGTTTTATTGTTAGTTCCTGCTTCCAATTTTCTGTTTTTCTTTAATGCGCAAATTCCATCTTCATATATTTTTTCAAATTTAGTAGAATCAGTTCCAACTTCATTGATGCGGGGTTTTAAATGGTTTCTGATGTCCCGTAAATTTTCCAGTCTGTCCATCTTAGATTTAGAATTTAACAACAATCCTAAAGAAACAAAAAATCCAAGAATTGGCGTAGCGGCAGCCAACGCTACAAAATTATAAGCTATCATAGAACTAGCCGGAGCAGCAACTGTTGTAGCAATTTTAGCTGCTGATGCGCTGTTAGCTCCTGTAGCTCCAGAAGAAGCTGTTGAGGCAGATGAAGTTGTTGGATCTGGATATAAACTTTGTAAAACGCTTTCACCGCCCGGTGGCACTGATGTTAATGGCATAGTTACAAGAAAAGCCAGCACTAAAGAAATGGCAAGTAGTTTTAAAATAAGAATCCTTGTTTTTTTCTGCTTTTTAATTTGTTCGTCAATACTTTCTGATGTTTTTGCATAATTTCCTTTATCCAGATCAAATGTTTTTCCATCTAAACTATTAACATATTGCTCTAATTTTATTTTTTCTGGATTTTTTGGTGAATCTTCACCCTCATCACCACCATCCCCAGAAACACCATGAGACTTAAGGATTACATCACCGAGCTGGTTTGCAAGATATTTTTTTAGTAACATATTTTCTTTTGGTTTAAAAAATTTAAACAATTTTTATCTTTAAAGAGAAAAAAAATTGTTAAAAATAATTAATATTTTTTATAAATATTTGATAATTTTATTTTATACTAGCTAGTAATTTTATATTCAAGTTAATGTTAGTTTTTATAAATTTTTGATATAATTTTTCAAAATAACTTATAACATTAAAATTTTTCACGACTAAAATGAGATCCAGATTTGGCTTTTTCGATTCTATCTCGCCATTTTCTTGATTCTTCCTCAAATTTTTCAGGATTTTTTCCCTTGTTTAAGTCATAAAGTTGAGAATCAATAGTAATTGATTCGGAGCCTCTTTTAAAGTTTACTTTATCTCTTTTATTTTTTATGGCTTTAACTCCACAATAAACCATTCCCAAAACTGGCAATATTAATCCTAAGGCTGTAAATCCAACAGCAATAGGAGCTTGGCTGGCAATCAATTTAATTAATGTGTCGCCAGCACTATTGTAAGGCGAAAAAACCCCTATTCCAATAATCACTGACAATAATCCCAACCCCACAGCTCTACGTAAATTTTTATTGAAATTTTCTTTGGCTTTTTGACTTTTTCTTTTCATCTCCAAAGCCTTTTGATTTAGAAATTTAGTAGGAGGATGGAAATAATCAGGACTTTCATCGCTATCTGAATCCTCATGTGGTGGAAGTGAAGTAGTCTCCCGAGGTCCAGACGTTGTATAACAAATATGTGATTGCAAAGAAAGTATTTTTGTTGCTAGCATTGATAAATTATAAATTCATTTCAATATTTTTTTGAATAATTTTTTGAATAATTTTTATGGGTGAAAAATTTTTTACTTTTGAATTTTGCCTAAAAATTTGTCCAAAATTTGTCCAAAATTTCCAAAAAACTATTTAAAAATTTTGTTATGGTAAAATTAAAAAACTATACAAGTTTTTTTTATTTTTATTTATTATCCGATGTTAACAACTTTTAATTTTTTTTTCAATATTTATTTGCAACAGTGCAATATTTTAAAAAAAAATTTCAATTAATCTAACTTTTAAAAATTTAATTTATAAAAAAACCATTCTCTTGAAGAATTTTTTGAGATTGTGATTTTTTTAAAAATTTTAGAAATTCGCGAGCCACTTCCATATTATCGCCGGCTATAACCAAAGCTCGGTAATAAATATTTTTATCCTTTTTTCGAGCCAGAATCTGAAGATTTTTGGCATTTCTCAAATGGCTTGCAAATATCAAGGCATAAGAATTAGGGTCATTGGTTAAATCTCTAATTATTGAGTTTTTATCTTCAGGAAGTTTTGAAAAAATACTCAAATTTTCTAATGTAAAATTTTGTAAAAAATTTTTAGCAAAGAAACCTGATGAGTTGCCCTCATGATCAATTATAATATTATTTTTTGATTGATCGATTAGCCTTATTGCTTCCTCTAAACTTAAATTATTATCAATAAATTTGACAGGAAGTTCTTTATTGTCTTTAGAAGTAACTAAAATCAATTCATCATTTGCAATATATCCAATATTGTAAACATCGATTAAGCCTTTTTGTTTCATGGTTTCAGCAAATATTGGATGAGCAGAGATAAAAATATCAGCAGGTTCCCCTGAGTCTATTTCGTCAACAAAATCAAGCGATGGATTAAAATTTAATGAAACATTGACTGCAAAATTTTGTGAGTAAATTCTGGCAATTTTAGTGAAGGCAACAAACAAATTTGGCTCAGCGTAAATGGTAAGATTTCTTACAGCATTGCCTTGAGCTTGCGATATGGTGATCACAAGACTGGCAAGGATAATTATTTGAGTTATTATTTTTTTTTTAAAATTTTTAAACATTAAAAAATTTATACTGCAAGCATTTCTGTTCGATTGGAATCAATTTCAGAAAAAACTTCTTCCCATGTTCCGGTTGTAGATGCCTTGCTATATTCTGTAACACGATTTTCAAAAAAATTGGTATGTTCAACACCATTTAAAATCTCATCTAACCATGGCAGTGGATTAATGTCAATCATGTAAATATCTTTTAATCCAAGTTGATTGAGTCTTCGATCGGCAATATAACGGATATAACGCTTTACCTCGCGTGAGGTTAAGCCTTCAATATTACCCATTTCAAATGCTAAATCAATAAAGGCATCCTCAAAGTGAACAATTGTGGCACAAGCTTCATAAAGATGGCCTTTTAATTGCTCGTCCCAAACTTCAGGGTTTTCTTGAACAAAAGTTCTAAACAATTTAATAATTGAATTGGTATGCAAAGTTTCATCGCGAACTGACCATGCAACAATTTGCCCCATTCCCTTCATCTTACCATAGCGTTGAAAATTTAAAAGAATTGCAAATGATGCAAAGAGTTGTAACCCTTCGGTAAATCCTCCAAAAACTGCTAAGGTAGTGGCAATATCTTTTTTGGTTTTAACGCCAAATTTATGCATATAATCATATTTATCTTTCATTTCCTTATATTTCATAAACGCTTGATATTCAACCTCAGGCATACCGATAGTATCAAGCAAGTGCGAATAAGCTGCAATATGAACCGTTTCCATGCTTGAAAACGCTGAAAGCATCATCTGAACTTCAGTTGGTTTAAAAACCTGCGAATAATGCTTCATGTAGCAATTGTTAACCTCGATATCGGCCTGTGTAAAAAAACGAAAAATTTGGGTTAATAAATTTTTTTCACCAACCGTGAGATTATGCTTCCAATCGCGAACATCATCAGCCAAAGGAACTTCCTCGGGAAGCCAATGGATTTGCTGTTGCTTTAGCCAGCAATCGTAAGCCCATGGGTAATTAAATGGCTTATATATTGGTTTTGAATCAAGAAGTGACATATATTTTTGAATTAAGATTAAATTTTTACTTGAGCTTAGTTTTAATGATGTTAACTTTAATGATGATAATTAAGGCTAAATCAATATTTAGTATTTTTTTTCTAAAAAATACACTACTTATTGTGTTATAGTAATGTTAAAATGCAATTATTTTTTTTAATTTTTTAAAAATATTTGCCAATCAAAGATATTCAACCACTTGCAATGTTTTACAATTTTAAATAATATTTTTATTATTTTATAACGATAAGTTGTTTTAATTATTTTCAATTATAAAAAATTAATTTAATTTATTATTAATTCATCTAAATTATGTCTAGTCAATCAATTGCTAGTTTTGCTATAGACGCTGTGATTCCAGCCCATCCCAAAGATCTAGAAACTCTTGAATATTGCATCAAAGGTATTAAAAAAAATGTTAAAAATATTCGGCGAATTATTGTTGTTTCCAAAAGCAAATTAACTGACAATGCTGAATGGTTTGATGAAGCTTTATATCCATTTTCTTACCCAGAAGTTGCAAAATTGGTCAATAACATTAACGTTGGCTGGAACTATCAACAACTTCTCAAGCTCTATGCACCCCTAACAATTCCTGATATTAGCGATAATGTTTTAATTGTCGATGCCGATACAGTGTTTTATAAAAAAATTTCTTTTTTTGATAAAAATAATCGAGCTTTATACAATCTTGCTAAAGATCAAAATCTCCACGCATCTGAGTTTCAAATCAACACTTTAGAACATATTAAGAAAATTATTTATCAAGTTAGTGCTTTAATTCCTGAGCTCTTTGATGATTCTCAAAAAAATAATCCGCAACGCTCGCAAATTTTTTCACAAAAACTAAACTTCCTTGATAACAAACAAAAATCTTTGGCATTAAATTTAGAATCGGGAATATGTCATCACATGCTGATGCAAAAAAAGGTAATTTTATCATTATTTTCAACAATTGAAAATAATTTTAAAAATCAAAAATTTTATGAAATATTTTTACAAAATCGTCAAAACAGCCATGGCGTTGCTGAATATAATTTATATTTTTATTTTCTAATTAGTCACTTTCCAAATGATTACGCTATCCGTCTTCTAGTCTACAAAAACACTGCTAAATTCCACCCTATCTTTGAAAATATTCGTAAAAAATAT
>Ga0172376_10004208_pt1 | contig 16536 bp, 11 predicted proteins | sample Lak35m_FD_121114 | JGI IMG/M metagenome (GOLD analysis project Ga0172376, IMG submission 121114) | Freshwater microbial communities from Kabuno Bay, South-Kivu, Congo - kab_092012_35m | ecosystem: Environmental > Aquatic > Freshwater > Lake | place: Democratic Republic of the Congo: South-Kivu... | reverse complement strand
GGGATGGTGACGCACGAGATCTATCTCGGTGACATTGCGATTGGCAGCATAACCGACCCCGATTCCTACAACGGTGAGCCGATCCAGCGAACGAGCGCTGATACACGGCCGAAGTATTATCTGCCCGAAGAGGTCATCGCCTTCGAACACGGCGGAAAGCGCAAGGCGCTTCGAAAGGCGTTCGTCGAGCAGCGCGGGATTGATCCCTCGGATACGGCCGCCTTGGCCGACGCGTGGGATCATGAGGATGCCTCCCAGCTGACGATGAGGGATCAGGAACGCAACAACCTCGACGTTCTCCCCTCGGCCAAGATGTCGAAGTCCAAGAAGAACGTCGTCGATCCGGTCAGCATCATCGCGGCCTTCGGGGCCGACACGGCGCGGTGGTTCATCCTCTCGGACAGCCCGCCCGAGCGGGATGTGGAGTGGACATCGGCCGGGGCCGAGGCCGCGCACAAGCACCTCGCCCGCGTCTGGCGTCTGGCCGACGAGGCCGCGGCCTCGGCGGCGCCCGACCATCCGGCCGAGGACGAGGCGCTGATGCGCGCGGCGCACCGCGCCATCGCCGATGTCTCGGCCGGGATCGCGGGCTTTGCCTTCAACAAGTCGATCGCGGCGCTCTATACCCTCACGAATGCGGTCGCGCGGTCCTCGGCGGGGCGGGGGGCGCGGGCCGAGGCGATGCGGATCATGGCCCGCCTGATGGCGCCGATGGTGCCGCATCTGGCCGAAGAGGTCTGGTCGATGCTGGGCGGGGCGGGGCTGGTCGCGACCGTTCCCTGGCCCGTCGCGGATCCCGCGCTGCTGGCCGAGGACAGCGTGACCCTCCCGGTGCAGGTCAACGGCAAGCGGCGGGGCGAGATCGTGGTGCCCAAGGACCTCGGCCCGGCCGAGGTCGAGGCCCGCGTGATGGCCGACCCCGACGTGCTGCGCCATCTGGGCGGGCAGCCGCCGCGCAAGGTCATCGTCGTGCCGGGCCGTATCGTCAATGTGGTGGTCTGACCGCCGCACCCTGATCGCGACCCTTGCCGCCACGGCGGCGCTGGCGGGGTGCGGGTTCGCGCCCGCGCTGGCACCCGGCGGAGCGGCCGCGCGCCTTCGGGGACGCATCGCGCCGGATGAGCCGACCTCGACCGCCGCCTTCGAATTCGTCCGCGCCATCGAGGAGCGTTTCGGCCCGCCCGGCGCCGCGCCGCTGTCGCTTGGCTATGCGCTCGGCTTCTCGCAGCGGGCGGCGGGCGTCGTGCCGGACGGAACGGCGGTGCGCAATGTCCTCGAGGGCAGCGTGAGCTTTGCGCTCCGTGACGCGACCGGCGCAGCGATCGCCACCGGCCGGATCGTCGATGCGACCACATGGTCGACCGGCGGCACCGCGGCCGCCGCGGCCGCGGCCGAGATCGACGCGCAGCGCCGCCTCGTGCGGATCCTCGCCGACCGGGTCGCCGCCGCCCTCGTCGCCGCCGATCCCGAAGGCGCGCCGTGAAGCTCGGGGGGCGCGACGCGGCGCGGTTCCTCGCGCGGCCCGACCCGGCGCGACCCGCCATCCTGCTGCACGGCGCCGACCCGACGCGCGTCGCACTGAAGCGCCAGGATCTGGTCGCGGCGCTGATCGGCCCCGAGGGTGTCGCCGAAATGCGGCTGGAGCGGCTGTCGGCCGCGGAGGTGCGGCGCGACCCCGCGTCGCTTGCCGACACGCTGCGCGCGCGCGGCTTCTTCGGCGGCCAGCGCGCCGTCCTGATCGAGGATGCGACCGACGCCACGGCGCCCGCCTGCGCGGCGGCCCTCGGCGACCGGGCCGAGGGGGATGCGGTGCTGGTCGTGGCGGCGGGCGCGCTCGGGTCGAAATCGGCGCTGCGCAAGCTGTTCGAGGATCATCCCGCCGCGGTCTCGATCGCCGTCTATGACGATCCGCCCAGCGCCGACGAGGTCGGGGCCATGCTGCGCGCGGCCGGAATCATCGAGGTCGCGCCCGCCGCCTCGGCCGAGATGATGGCCCTTGCGGCCGTCCTCGACCCCGGCGATCTGCGCCAGACGATCGAGAAGATCGCGCTCTACAAGATCGGCGATCCGATGCCGCTGACGCCGGGGGATATCGCGGCCTGCGCGCCGGCCGCACTCGGGGCCGACATCGACGAGGCGGTCGATTGCGTGGCCGACGCCCGCCCCGAGGATCTCGCGCGGGTGCTCGGGCGCTGCGCGGCGCAGGGCGTCGGCCCGGTCGCGCTCTGCGGTGGCGTGACGCGGCACTTCCGCGTGCTCCATGCCGCGGCGAGCGATCCGGGCGGGGCCGAGGCCGGGGTCGGCCGGATGCGCCCGCCGCTGTTCGGCGTCCGCCGCGACCGAATCCTGCGTCAGGCCCGCGCCTGGGGGCCGGCGCGCCTCGAAGATGCCCTCGCGATGCTCGCGGACACCGAAATCGCGTTGCGCTCGACCGCGCGCGCGCCGACGCAGGCCAGCCTCGAGCGGACGCTGCTGCGCCTTGCGATGCTGAACCGCCGATAGGAGATGATGATGCCCGACACCCCCTACACGATCATCGGCCCGGTCCGCAGCCGGACCGCGCGCGTCCTCTGGACGCTCGAGGAACTCGGCCTTGCCCATGAGCATCTGCCGTCGCTGCCACAGGCCGAGGATGTGCGCGCCCTGAACCCCTCGGGCAAGGTCCCGGTGCTGGTGGCGGATGGCGTGCCGATCACGGATTCGGTCGCGATCATGCAGTTCCTCGCCGACCGGCACGGCGGGCTCACGCATCCGGCCGGCACGATCGACCGGGCGCATCAGGATGCGCTGACGCACCTCATCCTCGACGAGATGGACGCGATCCTGTGGACCGCGGCGCGGCACAGTTTCATCCTGCCGCCCGAGATGCGCCTGCACGCGATCAAGCAGAGCCTGATGTGGGAATATGAACGCAACCTCGGCCGGATCGCGACGCGCCTCGGCCGGGGGCCGTGGCTCATGGGTGATGTCTTCACGATACCCGACATCCTGCTTGCCCATTGCGTCGGCTGGGCACGCGCCGCGAAGTTTCCCGATCCGCCCGGGGTCATCGCCGAGCACCACGCGCGCGCAACCGCACGCCCCGCATGGGCGCGCGCGATGCGGGGCTGACCCCCCCCCTCGCAGCGCGGGCGCGCGCGCCCTATATCCCGCCGGGGCGACGGGTGCTGGAGGGCGGGATGGACGGGGACGGTTGGGCAAGGCTGGCGTATCTGGGCCTGCTGCTCGTGGCCGTCGCCGGCTGGTTCGTCGTCGAGCACCGCCGCCGCATGGGCACGGCGCTGCGGATGGCGCTGGTCTGGGGGCTGATCTTTCTGGGCGTGATCGCGGCGCGGGGGCTCTGGCAGGATGTGCGCGACGATATCGTGCCGCGTCAGGCGATCGTCGCCGAGGGCGGGCGCATCGAGTTGCCGCGCGATCCCGACGGGCATTTCCACCTCGTGCTCGAGGTGGGCGGCGTGCCGGTGCGCTTCATGGTGGACACGGGCGCGACCTCGGTCGTGCTGTCGAACCGCGATGCGGAACGGCTGGGGATCGACCGCCGCGCGCTCGTCTATACGGGCAGCGCGCGCACCGCGAACGGCACCATTCGCACCGCGCGCGTCATCCTCGAGGATGTGACGCTCGGGGGGCTGCCAGAGCCGCGCATCCTCGCCTGGGTCGGCGATGGCGAGCTTGCGATGTCGCTGCTCGGGATGGATTTCCTCGACCGCTTCGCCTCGGTCGAGATCGCGGGCGACAGGCTCGTGCTGCGCCGCTGAGGGCTCAGTAATCGCGCTCAAAGAAGAGGCCGAGCCCGGTCGATCCATCCGCGCCCGCCCGGCCGCGCGCCGTCAGGGCCGGGCTCAGATCGAGGTTGAGCGTCACCTCGCTGCGCCCTTCGGCGCCGATCAGGATGTCGGCATAGACGTTTTCGGACAGATACTTGCCCGCCCGGACCGCCGCCGCGCCGTCGTCCTCGGTGATGAGGTCGAGATCGTCGAGCCCCGCCTCGCGGCGCAGCCGCGAGACGACGCCCTCGCTCGTCGCGCCTGCCAGCTGCGCGATGGCCGAGGCGAGTTGCGCCGTCTGGATCGGCGAGAGCGACGACAGGTTGCGCCCGAAGAGGAGCTGCGCGAGGACCTCCTCCTCGGGCAGTTCCGGGTTCGAGCGGAAATGCACCTCGGGCCGCGCCGCCGTGCCCGTCACCTCGACCCGCGCCTCGCCGGCGCTGGTGCGCGTCGCCGCCACGAGCGACAGCCGCGGCACGAAGCGCCCCTCGAGGGAGAGGTTGCCCTCGGTCAGGTCGAAGCGTTTGCCGAGCACCTCGATCCGGCCGCGGATCAGGTTGAAGCCCCCGCTCGGGATCACCGCGCGCGTGCTGCCCTGCAGGCGCACCGCGCCGCCGAGTTCGGCATCGAGCCCCCGGCCGCGCAGGAACACGCGCTGCGGCGCCTCGATCGTCAGATCGACCCGCGCATAGCGCCCGTTGCCGTTCGGGTCGGGGCCCGCCGTGCCGTCGATGCCGGCGCGCGCCCGTGTCGCGCGCGCCGCGGCACTCTCGCCGAGATGGGCAAGCTCGGGCAGCAGTGTCTCGGTCGGGACCGTCCCCCCGCGCGCGAGGCGCAGCTCGCTCTCGGCAAGGATGAGCCGCCCGCCCAGCGTGCCGCCGCCAAACAGCGGGCCCGTCAGCGACAGCGTGCCCGAGGCGCGCGTCTGATAGCTGTTCGGGTCGCGCAGCACCGCCCCATCGAGCCGCATCGAGAGGTTCGCGATGCGCTTCGGCCCGAGCCCGAGGTTGCCCGCGAGCGTCACCGACCCGCCGCCCTCGGGCCGCCCGCGAAGCTCGAGGGCCGCCACCCCGTCATCGAGGGTGATGCGCCCCTCGACCCCCCCGACCGCGATGGCCGGATCGGGGTTGAGCGCGCGCACCCCGCGCAGCGAGATCTCGCCCCCGAGCGCCGCGACCGACGGCGCCCCCCGCAGGTTGAGATCGAAGGCCACCGGCCCCTGGAGCGAGACGGGCGCGACGAACACATTCGCGAGCGCCGCATTCGCCGCGCCGCGCAGCCCGAGGTTCACCCGCCCGGTCGCCGTCGCGATATCGCCCTGCAGCGTCGCATCGAGCCCCGCCGGCCCCCGCGCGAACAGGTTGACGGTCGCGGTGCCGTTCCATTCGTCGATCGCGCCGCGCAGGCTGATCTCGCCCGGGATGTCGGGCAGGATCACCCCGAGGTCGGCAAGCCGCGCCGCCATCTCGATGCGCGAGAGCGCGCCCTGGCGCGTGCCGCTCGCCTCGGCGGTGAAGCGCGGCCCCGCGAGGCGCAGCGATTCGAGCCTCAGCGCGCCATCCTCGCGCTCTGCCTGAAGCGCGAGTGTCGTCGTCCCGCTGAGCAGCGGATCGAGCACGCTTGTCCCGAGCGCGATGTCGCGCGCCTCGCCCTCGAGCGTCAGCCGGTCGGTGCCCTCGGCGTTGGCGATCCGCGCGCGAAGCGCGAGCGCGCCCCCGTAGCCCGGTCCGAGCGCCCCGAGATCGGGCACATCGAACCGCGCCGAGAAATCCGATCCCGCCCCGGTGACGCGCCCGGACGCGACGGCCCCGAGCGCCGGCGTCGAGAGTTCGAAGCGCGAGATCTCGAGCCCCTCTGCGCTGCGTGTCGCCCCGAGCACGAGGTCGCTGTCGCCCGCAAGCAGCCCGTCGAGCTCGGCGCTCCGCCCGATCGAGACATCGCGCCCCGCTGCCGCGACATCGACCGTCGCCATCCCATCCCCGAGGCGATAGGCGACGCGCGCCTCGGCGCTGCCGCCATAGCCCGGGCCGAGCCGGCCCAGATCGGGCAGGGCGACGAAGCCATCGAGATCGGCCGCCCCGGTCGCGAGCCTGCCCGCCACCGTCGCCCGAAGCGCCTCGGATTCGAGCCCGAGCATCGCGATCTCGATGCCCTGATCGTCGCGGCGCAGCGTCGCCTCGAGCCGCGAGGGCCCCGCCATCAGCCCGTCGAATTCGGGTTGCCCGACCGCGAGATCCTCGGCATCGACGCGCAGGGTGCCGTCGATGCCGCCAGTAAAGGGTGCCACCTGCCCGCCGAAGGCGATCCGCCCGCTGCCCCCGAGCGGCCGCCCGGCGATGCCCGAAAAACGCCCAAGATCCGCGACATCGGCAAGGATGGTTCCGCCGATCGCGAGGGTCGGGCCGCTCTGGTCGATCTCGACCGCGCCGCCGAGCGCGATTCCCGCGCCGCGCAGGTCGATCCGCGGCACCGACAGCGGCTCTCCCGCCCGCCAGGCGAGGTCGACCTCGCCGCGCATCTCGGACCCGAGCGCCGCGGCAAGCGCGGGATCGGCCATCGCGATCTCTTGGGCGATCACGACCACGCGGCCGTCGGCGGCGTTCCGGGTCCCGCTCGGCCGATCGCGCGCGATCCGCCCCCCACCCTCGAGGCGCATCCGTCCGAGCGTCCCCGCCGCATGGCGCACCCCCTCGAGCGTGCCGCCGATCCGCCAGCCCTGATCGCGCGCCGCGTCGAAGCCGAGATCGAGCCGCAGGGCCGCGACCTCGAGCGCCTGCCCCGGTCCCGGCAGCCGCACCGCCGCGCCCTCGGGGTCCGCCAGACCCACACGCAGGTCGATCCGCTCGGGCCAGCCGTCCGGCGCGATCTCGAGCGCACCCGCCACAGAGAGCTGACGCGCGGCGATGCGCAGATGATCGAGCCCGATCCCGCCCGCGGCCGGGAGGCGCGCGCTCAGCGAGATCTCGGTCTCGGGCCCGAAGAAGGCGCGCTGCTCGGGCGGGATCAGGGGCGTCGGATCGCCCGCGACCGCGAGGGTCAGGATCCGCGCGCCCGTTTCCGCCTCGGTCCCGATGCCGAAGCCGCCCGTGAGCCGCGCCGCCCCCCCGCTCGAGAGGCTGAGGTCGGCGGCGAAGTCCGACACCGGCCCGGCACCTTGCAGCGCAAGCTCGATCGCCGGCCGCTCGGGCACGCCCGCGAGCGTCGTCACGATGCCGCCCGGCCCCTCGCGCAGCGCCAGATCGAGCGTCAGGACCTGCGTCGCGTTGTCGAAGGAGACGGCTCCCTGAAGAAGCCCCTCGCGGCCATCGACGCGGCTCAGCACGAGGTCAGCCTGCCCCTCGCCGCCCTCGAGGCGCGCGCGCGCGCTGAACTGGCCCTCGATCCGCTCGCCGAGGACCTCGGGCCCGAGCACGAGCGCGCGCGCCGTCACCTCGTCGATCGCGAGCGCGAGCGGCAGTTCGGGCAGCGCGAAGGGCGTGCCGGCCTCGGGCGCCGGCAGACGGCCGGGGCCGGGCAGGGGGCGGCGGTGCATCTCGATCCGATCCGCCCGGAGATGCGAGATCTCGAGCGAACGGCGCAGGAGGGCGCTGCGCGACCAGTCGATCTCGACCCCGCCAAGCGTCAGCCAGACGCCCTCGGCATCGGCGATGGTGATGAGGCGCGCCCGCGCCTGCGCCGAGAGAGCGCCCTCGAACCCCTCGATCCGCACGCTGCGGCCCTGATCCGAAAGGAGATCTTGCAGAAGTTCCGCGAGTTCCGCCGCCCCATCCTGCGCGCGCGCCGGTCCGGTCAGGACAAGTCCGAGGCAGATCAGGGCCAGCGCGAGGGCTCGCCGCATCAGAAAGCCTGACCGATCCCGATGTAAAGCTGGCCGCCGTTGCCGGTCGCCCCGCCAGTCGGAAAGCCGAAGTCGAACCGCATCGGACCGATCCCCGTATCGTAGCGCAACCCGATCCCTGCCCCTGAATGCCACAGCCCGGCGGGAATGTCGAAGCCTCGTGTGCCGATCCGGCCGTAATCGGCAAAAACCACCGCGCCGAGCTTGCCCCGCAAACGTGCGCGCAGTTCGAACGATCCGGCGAGGAAATAGCGCCCGCCGACGCTGCACCCGCTGCCGGCGAGGCCGAGGGCGGCCGTGCGGCAAATCGAGAGATCGAGCGAGCGATAGGGCTGTCCGCGCACCGTCCCCGCCCCGCCCGACCGGAAGAGGTATTCGCGCGGCGTTCGCGCGATGTCGGCCCCCTCGACCGCGCCCGCCTGAAGCCGTGCCGCCACCGTCACGCCCGAGCCGAGCAGGCGGTAGCCGCGCGCATCGAGGGTCAGCCGCAGGCCGTCGTCGGTGCCGCCCACCCCGCGAAACGGCATCGCGCCGAGATCGACAAGATAGCCCGCGCGCGGATCGAGGAGATCGTCGCGCCGGTCCCACTCGGCCCCGAGCGGCAGCGCGACCGAGCGGAAATAGCTGCGCGCGACGGGGGTTTCGTCGCGGTCGGTCGTTTCCTCGACCGAGATCTCGACCCCGCCGCGCAGCGTCAGCAGATCCGAGTAGACATGCGTGATCCTGACCGACACCTCGCCCGATTTCGTCAGGATGGGCCCGTCCTCGGTCTGCGCGAGATTGAGGCCGAGGCCGAGGCTCGTGTCGGGCGAGAAGGTCGCGGGACGTTCGAAGAGCGCGCCCAGCCGATAGTCGATGCCCGGCAGCTTCGCGCCGATCTGCGCGATCGCGGCATCGAGCCGCAGCCGCTCGGCGCCGCCCAGCAGGTTGCGGTGCAGCCAGTAGGCCGATACCGCGACGCCCTCGTCGCTCGAGGTTTCGGCGCCAAATCCGATGCGGCGCGGCGCGTTGTCGAGGACGGTCATCACCGCGTCGATGCTGCCGTCGGGGTTGATCGTCTCGGCCTCGAGGATCGAGACGGCGCGGAAGGTGCCGGTGCGGCGCAACCGCTCGATCGAGCGTTCGAGCATCTCGGGCGAGAACGGCGCGCCCTCGGGGAAGCCCGCGATCGCCGCGAGGCGTTCCGGGCGCACCCGCGTCTCGCCGGCAAGGCGCAGCTGCCCGAGGACGGCGCGCGGCCCCGGGTCGATCCCGGCCTCGACATCGAGCGCGCGCGCCCCGTGGCGGGCGAGCAGCGTCTGATCCGCGATCCGCGCCTTGGGATGCCCGGCCGCGCGCCAGCCCTCGATCGCGGCGGCGGCGGCGTCGGACACGACCTTGCTGCGGGCCGGAAGGCCCGGGGCGAAGCCCTCGGGCAGGGTGCCGCCGGGCGCGAGCGGCCCGATCTCGGCCGTGCCGAAGGCAAAGACCGGACCCGGCTCGATCGCGATCTCGACCGTGTCGACCGCGCGCGGCGCATCGAGGGGGGCGATGTCGGCGGCCTCGGCGCCATCGAGGCGGATCGAGATCGCGCCGCCATAGCGCCCCGAGGCATAGAGCACCCCGAGCAGCCGCTGATAATCGGCCTGCGCGGCCGCGAGGATGTCCTGCGCCGAGACGCGCCCCTCGCGCTCGGCCTCGAGCACGAGCGATGCGGCGCGCAGCGCCTCCTCGACGCCCGGATCGGATTGCGCGACGCGAAAGCGCACCCCGTCGAGCGCGCCCACGGGCCACGCAAGCGTCAGCGCAGCCGCAAGTGCCAATCCCGCTGCGCGACGCATCTTGCCCTTTCCCCAGCGACCCCGACCTGCCGGCCGGTCCCCCGAAATCCCGCGCGGTGCTCAGGCGAAGGACAGCGGCCTTTCGCCTTGTGAGTCGCGGATGAATGTCCGCAGTCCAATCCGGTTCAGAATCGCCAGAAACGGCCTCGGGTCAAGCTCTTCGACGTTGACCATGCGACGAACGTCCCAGGTGCCGTCGGCGATCAGCATCGCCGCCGCCACCGGCGGCACGCCGGCGGTGTAGGAAATCCCCTGCGATCCGACCTCCTGATACGCCTCGCGGTGGTCGGCGACGTTGTAGATGAAGACCTCGGCCGGCGCGACGTCCTTGGTGCCCGCGACCAGATCGCCGATGCAGGTCTTGCCCGCATAGCCCGGCGCGAGCGAGGCCGGATCGGGCAGCACCGCCTTCACGACCTTGAGCGGCACGACCTCGAGCCCCTCGGCCGTGCGCACCGGCTGTTCGGACAGGAGGCCGAGGTTCTTCAGCACGGTGAAGACGTTGATGTAGTGATCGCCAAAGCCCATCCAGAAGCGCACATCCGCCTGCGGGAAATTGGCCGAGAGGGAATGCACCTCGTCATGGCCCGTGAGATAGGCCTTCTGCCGGCCGACCACGGGCAGATCCCATTCGCGCCCGACCTCGAACATGCGGTTGTCGCGCCAGGCGCCGCCCTGCCAGGACCAGACCGTGCCCGTGAATTCGCGAAAGTTGATCTCGGGGTCGAAGTTCGTGGCGAAATAGCGCCCGTGGCTGCCGGCGTTGATGTCGATGATGTCGATCGCGCGCACGGTGTCGAGGTATTCCATCGCGGCAAGGCGGGCATAGGCGTTCACGACCCCCGGATCGAAGCCCACGCCGAGGATCGCCGTCACGCCCGCATCGGCGCAGGCGGCGCGGCGCTTCCATTCGTGGTTGGCATACCAGGGCGGGGTTTCGCAGATCCTGCCCGGATCCTCGTGGATCGCGGTGTCGAGATAGGCCGCCCCCGTGGCGATGCAGGCCTCGAGGATCGGCATGTTGCAGAACGCCTGCGCGACGTTGATGACGATGCTGGCCCCGGTGCGGCGGATCAGCCCGGCAACGGCGCTGCTGTCCATCGCATCGATGCCATGCGCGGTGAACCGGCCCGCGGCCTCGGGCCCCGCCTTGGCCGCGACCGAGGCGATGATCGCGGCGCATTTGGCCGGGTTGCGCGAGGCGATGTGCAGATCGCCGAAGACGGCCGCGTTCTGCGCGCATTTGTGCGCGACCACATGCCCGACCCCTCCGGCCCCGATGATGAGGACGTTGCGTTTCATGGCGATCCCTCCTTCAGCGCGTCACGACAGGCTTGCGGCATAGTCGCGATAGTCGAAGCTGCGCACGACGCGCAGGCCCCCGTCCGCCTCGCGCAGCACGATCGCGGGCATGTTGAGGCCGTTGAACCAGTTCTTCTTGACCATCGTGTAACCGGCGGCATCGGCGAAAGAGATCCGGTCGCCCGCCTTGAGCGGCGCGGGCAGATGGAAGGTGCCGAAGACATCGCCCGCAAGGCAGGACTTGCCGCAGATCATCCATTCATGCGGGCCGGTCGGCCCCTCGATCCGCGCCGACTGGCGATAGATCAGCAGGTCGAGCATGTGCGCCTCGGTCGAGGCATCGACGATGGCGATGTTGCGCCCGTTCCACAGCGTGTCGAGCACCGTGACCTCGAGCGTCGCGGCCCCGGTGATCGCGGCCTCGCCGGGTTCGAGATAGACCTGCACGCCGTGATCGGCCGCGAACCGCGCCAGCCGCGCCGCGAGGCGCTCGAGCGGATAGCCCGCGCCGGTGAAGTGGATGCCGCCCCCGAGGCTGATCCACTCCATCCGCCCGATCAGATGGCCGAAACGCGCCTCGATCTGGCCGAGCATCCGGTCGAAGAGGTCGAAATCGGCGTTCTCGCAGTTGTTGTGGAACATGAAGCCCGTGACGCGGCCGAGCGCGCGCGCCACCACCTCGGGGTCGTGCTCACCCAGCCGCGAAAAGGGCCGCGCGGGGTCGGCCAGATCGAAGCCCGAGCTGCTGATGCCGGGGTTGACGCGCAGGCCCTGCGGCAGCCCGGCAACCATCGGCCCGAAGCGGTCGAGCTGCGAGAGCGAGTTGAAGATCACCTTGTCGGCGAGGGTCGCGACCTCGGCCATCTCGTGCTCGGCCCAGGCGACGGAATAGGCGTGCGTCTCGCCCCCGAACTTCTCGCGCCCGAGGCGGAGTTCATAGAGCGAGGACGAGGTCGTGCCCGCCATCGCCCCCCGCATCGCCGGAAAGGCCGACCATGTCGCGAAGCACTTGAGCGCAAGGAGCGATTTCGCGCCCGAGTCGGCCTCGAGCGCGGCGATGCGCTCCATGTTGCGGCCGATCCGCGCGAGGTCGATGAGGTAATGGGGTGTGCCGAGCATGGTGCCCTCCCGTCAGGATCGCGGCGGCGGGGGCGCGCGCGGGGGGCAGGTAGCGCCTTTGGCCGCACCCGGCAAGCAGAAATCCCCGGGCGTCAGGTGCCGCGCGGCTTGGCGCGCGTGGTGGGGTCGGCGGTGGTCGGATCCTCGGGCCAGGGGTGGCGCGGATAGCGGCCGCGCATGTCGCGGCGCACCTCGCGGTAGCCCGAGGCCCAGAATCCCGGCAGGTCGGTCGTGACCGCGACGGGCCGGTTGCCGGGCGACAGCAGCACGAGGCGCAGCGGCGTGCGCGCGGGGCCCGCGACGGGGTGGCGCGTCTCGCCGAAGACCTCTTGCAGGCGCAGCGTCACGGTCGGGGTCTCGGCGTCGTAGTCGATCGGGACGCGCCGGCCGAGGGGTGTCTCGTAATGCGCGGGCCAGGCGGCATCGAGCATCGCCGCCCCCGCCCCGAGGCGCGCGCGCAGCGCGGGGATGAGGTCGAGGCCCGCGAGGTCGGCGCGGCTGCGCACGCCGCCGAGCCAGGGCAGCAGCCAGTCGGCGACCTCGGTGAGCAGCGTCGCCTCATCCATCGGTGGCAGGTCGGTGCCGAGCGCGCGCGCCCCCTCGGCCCGGGCGCAGAGGCGCCGCGCGGCATCGGTCAGCGTCAGCCCCTCTGCCCGCACCCCCTCGAGCGCCGCGCCCGCAAGCGCCTCGGCGGGGGGGTCGGGCCAGGGTGCCTCGGTCAGGACCAGCGCGCCGAGGCGTTCCTGCCGCCGCGCGAGGATGCGCCCCTCGCGCGCCGACCAGGCGCAGACATCGGCGCGGGTGATCGCGCCGGCGCAGGTCTCGCGCAGTTCGGCCTCGGTCAGGGCTGCGGCCTGCCGGATGCGCCCGAGCGGCTGGCCGGGCTCGATGTCGGTCGCGACCAGAAAGGGCGCGGTGGCAAGCGGGGCGTCCGCTGGCATCGTGGCGGCACCCCCGCCCGAGAGGATCCAGCGCGGCGGCTCGCCGGGGCGGCGCATGCCGATGCGGTCGGGATAGGCGATCGCGGCCATGGCGCCGGGCGAGGGGGCAGGCCGCGCAGGCAGCAGGGGGGCAAGCCGCCCCGCCTCGGCCCGGATGCGGGCGAGGGTGTCTTGGTCCGGCGGGTGCGGGGCGGGGCCACCCGCGAGCGCGGCAAGACGCAGCGCGAGGTCGGGGGGCGCGCCGCGCAGCGGGTTACGCTCGGCCAGCAGCGCGGCGAGAGGGGCGGCCGCGCGGCCGGCGCGAAGGCCCATGTGGGCAAGGCGCGGGTGAACGGGCGGCGCCGCCATCGCCGCGCCGTGCTCGGTGATCCGCCCGCCCGCATCGAGCGCGCCGAGACGCTGGAGAAGGGCGCGCGCCGCGGCCAGCCCCGCCTCGGGCGGTGGCGTCAGGAAGCGCAGGCCCGCCCCGCCGCCCCAGCGCGCGAGATCGAGCGCGAGCGGCGCGAGGTCCGCGACCGCGATCTCGGGCGGGGCGAAGGCGGGCATCGCGCCCTCTTCGGCCGCGGCCCAGAGGCGATGGCAGATGCCGGGGCCCGTCCGCCCGGCGCGGCCGCGGCGCTGGTCGGCCTCGGCCCGGCTCGCGCGTTCGGTCACCAGCCGCGCCATGCCCCGCGCCGGATCGAAGCGCGACCGCCGCGCGAGCCCCGCATCGACCACCACCCGCACATCCGGGATCGTGAGCGAGGTTTCCGCAATCGCGGTCGCCAGCACGACGCGCCGCACCGCCGGGTCGGGCGCCAGAACCCGGCGCTGTTCGGCGAGCGGCAGCGCGCCATAGAGCGCCGCGACCTCGACCCCCGCCGGCAGGCGCCCCGCGAGGGCGCGCGCGACCCGGCGGATCTCGCCCTCGCCGGGCAGGAAGGCGAGGATCGTGCCCTCGGTCTGCGCGACGATGTCGGGCAGGAGCGCCGCCATCTCGTCGATGGGGCTGCGGCCGGCGGGCAGCGGGCGCGGGAGCCAGCGCGTCTCGACCGGAAAGGCGCGGCCCTCGGCCACGATCACCGGCGCGCCGCCCATCAGCTCGGCGACCGGCACGGGGTCGAGCGTGGCCGACATGACCAGAAGCCGCAGATCGGGCCGCAGCGCCCCCCGCACCTCGAGCGCGAGCGCAAGCCCCAGATCGGCGGCAAGGGATCGTTCGTGGAATTCGTCGAAGATGACGGCGCCCACACCCTCGAGCGAGGGATCATCCTGCATCATCCGCGCGAGGATGCCCTCGGTCAGCACCTCGATGCGGGTCGCGCGGCCGACGGCGGCCTCGCCGCGCATCCGGTAGCCGACGGTGGCGCCCGGCGCCTCGCCCAGCGTCTCGGCCATGCGCTGGGCACTCATCCTTGCCGCGATCCGGCGGGGTTCGAGCATCAGGATCCGGCCCGCGATGCCCCCCGATTCGAGTAGCGCGAGCGGCACCCGCGTCGTCTTGCCGGCGCCGGGCGGGGCCACGAGCACGGCCTGCCCGGCCGCGCCAAGCGCGGCGATGAGGTCGGGCAGGACGGCGTCGATGGGCAGGCTGTCGGGCATCCGCCCTTATTGCCGGATCAGCCGCGCGGTGCCATAGCGCGTTGCCATCTCGGCCCGCTCGGCCCGCCAGAGGCCGTCACCCATAGCGACATAGACGATGCGAAAGGGCGTCGTGCGGCCGTCGCGCAGGCGTTCGGGGGGAAAACCCGCCTCGCGGTGATAGGTGCCGGCGCAGACGAGGCGGGCGGGATCCTCGGGGTCGGGCTCGGGCGGCGAGAGGTCGAATCGGCTGCGGCTGCGACCGTTCCAGACGGCCGCCTCCTGCCGGCAGAGGGCCTCGGCCGGGGCGTCGCGCGCGAGCAGCCAGAGCGCGGTGAGCGGGTCGAGCGTGCCCGCCTGACCCTCGGGGCCGATGTCGTGGGGCTCGGGCTCGCGGGTGGTGGCGATGACCTCGGGCGCGGCCCCCTGCCAGCGCAGCTCGGTCTCATGCGCGCGATCGCCAAAGCGGGTGCGTTCGGCATAGCCCGCGGGCGCGAGCCGTTCCCCGCGCAGCCGCCCCTCGGTCTCGGCCTCGAAATAGCCCCGCCCCGCCAGGCGGCCGACGCCGCGCCCCTCGGCCCTTGCCCGGATGCCATAGCGTGCGCCGGCCTCGGTCGCCTCAAAGCTGACCTCGCCCAGCGATAACCCCGCGATCGTGAGGGCGAAGCGCGCCGATTGGCGCGTCTCGGCCGCGGACGTTGCGCCCGCGGCCAGCCCGAGCGCCCCTGCCATCAGCCAGACCATGAACCTGCGTGCGCGCATCGCATCCTCCGCCGCTGGACATGGAGCGTCCGAGCGGGCAGAAAAGGGCCAGATGCGCCCGCACGCTGACATTCGCGCGAAAACCCCCGCGCGAGCGCGGACCACCCCGACCGGACGCCCCGATGACCGACCCGCCCGCCAGCGCGCCCCAGACGACAGCCGAGGCGCTCGCCTCGGGCCTGATCGCGGGCGACCGGCGCGCGCTCGCCCGGGCGATCACGCTGATCGAGAGCACGCGCGCCGCCGACCGGCCGGCCGCGCGCGCCCTTCTCGCCGCCGCCGCGGCGACGGGGCGGCAGGCGCTGCGCATCGGGCTGACCGGAACGCCGGGGGCGGGGAAATCGACCTTCATCGAGGCCTTCGGCCAGCTCCTGACGGCGCAGGGCAGCCGCGTCGCGGTGCTGGCCGTCGATCCGAGCTCGGTGCGCTCGGGCGGCTCGATCCTCGGCGACAAGACGCGGATGCCGCTGCTCGCGCGCGATCCGGCGGCGTTCATCCGCCCCTCGCCCAGCCGGGCGCATCTGGGCGGCGTGGCGCGGCGCACGCGCGAGGCGGTGGAACTCTGCGAAGGCGCGGGGTTCGACGTGGTGCTGATCGAGACGGTCGGGGTCGGCCAGTCCGAGACGCTGGTGGCGGACCTCTGCGACGTGTTCGTCCTCATCCTCGCGCCTGCGGGCGGGGATGAGTTGCAGGGCGTCAAGCGCGGCATCATGGAGGTCGCGGACCTCATCCTTGTCAACAAGGCCGATGGCGACACCGCGGCGGCGGCCCAGCGCACGCTGGCCGACTATGCGGGCGCGCTGCGCCTGATGCGGCCGCGCGCCGAGGACCCCGAGGGGTTCCCGCTCGCAATCGCGGTCTCGGCGCTGACCGGCACAGGGATCGCGGAAGCGCGCGCGACCATCGCGCGGCTGGCGGCGTGGCGGCGGGCCGAGGGGCACCTTGTCGCCCGGCGGGCCGGGCAGCGCCGGCGCGCCTTCGAGGCCGAGGTGCGCGCGCGCCTCATGGACCTGGTTGCGGGCGATGCGGCCGCGCGCACCCGGATGGAGCGGCTCGGGCAGGAGGTCGCCCAGGGCCTGCGCACCCCCGACGAGGCCGCGGCCGAGATGATCGCCCGCCTCGGCGCCGGGGCGGGGGGCGGCGGGGCGGGGGGCGGTGGCGCTTGACGGCCCGCGCGATTGTCCGTAAACGCCCTCGATGTCGCGCCTCGGCCCAGTCCGGGGCGCATCCGTGTTGCGAGGGATCACGACCATGTCGCGCGTCTGCGAACTGACCGGCAAGGGGCCCATGTCGGGCCATAACGTCAGCCATGCCAACAACAAGACCAAGCGGCGCTTCCTGCCGAACCTCAACGACGTGTCGATGATCTCGGACACGCTCGGGCGGTCGGTCCGGCTCCGCGTCTCGGCGGCCGCGCTGCGCAG
>Ga0172376_10004207_pt1 | contig 16537 bp, 12 predicted proteins | sample Lak35m_FD_121114 | JGI IMG/M metagenome (GOLD analysis project Ga0172376, IMG submission 121114) | Freshwater microbial communities from Kabuno Bay, South-Kivu, Congo - kab_092012_35m | ecosystem: Environmental > Aquatic > Freshwater > Lake | place: Democratic Republic of the Congo: South-Kivu... | reverse complement strand
CAAATGTTGGACGACAACCCATTTCTGGAGCGAAGTGTCGACGAGGCTGAGCGCGAGGCCTTTGGTCTTCCCTGCGCGGACGCTTGCGTGAGTATCGGGGACCGGGTGGACGAGGCCGCAGCCTTGTCGACCCCAGACTACGCCGTTGCGGGTAGTACGACCGAGGCCGAGGGCGACGGTGTTTTGATGTCGGACGCCATTTCCTGGGACGGTGACGGCAGTGTTAGTCTGGCCCCGGATGACAGTGAATGGGGTGGCGATGCACCCGCCCGCAGCAACAACCTCAGCGTTGACGATGAGGCCGATGCTACCGAGCTGGCACGTAGTCATGAGTCGTTGCAGGACTACCTGCATCGACAGGCGCTGGGGCTTCGATTGAGTGCGCAAGACGGCGCCGCGCTGCGTTTCCTGATTGAATCGCTCAACGACGACGGCTACTTGGAAGAAACCCTGGTCGCTCTGGCGCACAGTCTGACCCCTGTTGATGATGACGAACTGGAGCAATTGGTGCATCACTTCACCGTGGGTTTGAGTTTGCTGCAGAGTCTGGAACCGGTTGGCGTGGGTGCGCGCGATCTGGCCGAGTGCCTGCGCTTGCAGTTGCAGGCGTTGCGCGGTGATCCGGCGTATGAGCAAGCCAGCGTTGATTTGGCGTTGCGCGCCTGTTCCCAACCGATGGAGTTGCTGGCGCGGCGTGACGTCAAACGTCTGGCACCGATGCTGGAGACCAGCGAAGCCGCAGTACGCAAAGTGTTGGCTTTGATAGCGCGGCTAGAGCCGAAGCCCGGTCGGCGGTTTGTGAATGTCGAGCGCAACCTGATCATCCCCGACGTGTTGGTCTTGCGCAGCGAAAGTACTCGGGGTCCCACCTTTCAGGTGCGACTTAATCCCGATGTAATGCCGCGCTTGCGGGTACACGATGTTTACGCCAGCGCCCTGCGTGGATATCGAAACAATGGCAGCGACGCAGCCAATGTGATGGCACTGCAACAGCGTCTGCAGGAAGCCCGCTGGTTCATTCGAAATATCCAGCAGCGTTTTGACACCATTCTGCGGGTCAGCAGTGCCATTGTCGAGCGCCAGAAGAGCTTTTTCATCTATGGCGAGTTGGCGATGCGGCCGCTGGTATTGCGCGAAATCGCCGACGAACTGGGACTGCACGAATCGACCATCAGCCGCGTCACGACGGCCAAGTACATGGCGACGCCGTTGGGTACGTTTGAGTTGAAGTATTTCTTTGGTTCCGGGCTGTCCACGGAGGCCGGGGGCAATGCCTCCAGTACCGCTGTGCGGGCGCTTATCAAGCAGTTCATTGATGCCGAGAATCGCCGAAAGCCGCTCAGCGACAGTCAGCTTTCGGACATGCTCAAGGAGCAGGGCATCGAATGCGCGCGGCGTACCGTTGCCAAATACCGCGAAGGTCTTCGCATTGCGACTGCGTCGCTGCGACGGGAACTTTAAGAACTTGTCTGCCAATAGGCCGCGACCCTGGCTTATTTACGGACAAGTTCCAAGCCTTGGCGCCCTGAATCGGTATGTCAGCCACCCGTTAGAGGCCCGTTGCCTCTAAACTGTGACCGCGTTTGTGGTGTACAAATGAAGGAGGAAGTGTCGATGCAAGCGTCCACCCACTCAAAATTGGCGACGGTTCAGAGCCTGCTGGCTCGTCTGGAGCAACTTAACACCGTTGGCGCGGCGCTTTCGCGCGAGCGCAACATCAGTCGTTTGCTGGAGCAGATTTTGCTGGCCGCCAAGGCAATAACCCGTGCCGATGGCGGAACGCTGTACCGTACTACTGCCGATGGCAAGGAGCTTCAATTCGAAATTTTGCGAACGGACTCTTTGAACATCTGGATGGGTGGCACATCCGACCAATCCGTTGGATTTCCAAACATTGCGTTGCACAAACCCAACGGGGAACCCAATGATGCGCTGGTTGCAGCCTACGCGGCCATTCACGGAGTGACGGTCAATATTGCCGATGCCTACGACGAAACGGATCGGTTTGACTTTTCCGGCACGCGAGGTTTTGACAAGCGTACCGGATATCGGTCGCAATCTTTTTTGACGGTGCCCATGTGTGACCATGAAGGGGCGATCATCGGTGTATTGCAACTGATCAATGCGATCAACCCGCAGACGCGTCAGGTGCAGCCGTTTACCGAAGCCGACCAGAGTTTGGTGGAGTCGCTGGCGTCACAGGCTGCGATCGCGTTGAGCAACCGGATTTTGCTGACCCAGTTGGAAAATCTGTTCGAATCTTTTGTTGGGCTGATCAACTTGGCGATTGACGAAAAGTCACCCTACACCGGGGGCCATTGCCAGCGTGTGCCCGAGCTCACGATGATGTTGGCAGAAGCGGCGCACGCTACATCGTCCGGGCCGTTGGCTGAGTTTTCGCTTACGGATGCAGACCGTTACGAGCTCAAGATTGCCGGCCTCCTGCATGATTGCGGCAAGATCACGACACCGGTGCATGTGGTGGACAAGGCTACAAAATTGCATACCCTGTTCGACCGTATTGCGCTGATTGACACGCGTTTTGAAGTGCTCAAACGCGATGCCGAAATTGCAACCCTGCGCGAACAACTGGCGTTGCGTACGGTGACGGATTCTGCGGCTGAAGTGGCGCTCATGAAGCGCTCAGCCAGTGTTCAGGATCAGTTGAACGAAGAACGCGAGTTTTTGCGCGCTGCCAACGTGGGTGGTGAGGCCATGAGTGACGCCGATGTGACGCGTGTGCGACAGATCGGGCTGCAGCATCAATGGCGCAATGTGGATGGCGTTCAGGCAGATTTCTTGAGTTCCGAAGAACTGGAGAATCTGTGCATCCGCAAAGGCACCCTCACTGCGGCGGAGCGTGAAATCATCAACCACCATATTGTTGCCACAATCAAGATGCTGGAGAAACTGCCTTGGCCACGGCACCTGAAGAATGTGCCTGAGTATGCCGGCGGGCACCATGAGCGTATGGATGGAAAGGGCTATCCGAAGGGATTGACGCGCGAACAAATGTCGGTGCAGGCGCGGGTCATGGGTATTGCAGATATTTTCGAGGCGTTGACCGCCTCGGATCGTCCCTACAAGTTAGGCATGAAGATGTCTCAGGCCTTGAGCATCCTGGAGAACTTCAAACGCAATGGTCACATTGATCCAGATCTGTACGACGTGTTCATTCAGCGCAAGGTGTACCAACAATACGGTGAGCGTTTTCTCAGCGTGGCGCAACTTGACGTGGATTGAACCGAGATTGTTCCAGTGCGCCGCTGATGCCTTGGCAATGCCGCATGCGCGGCCAATGGGCAATCCCGGAAAAAAATGTGCAATGTCGGCGCCATTGACACGCGGCCTACAATGCCCGCCCGAAGCATTGATGAGCGGCGCGTTGGGTGCAATGCGCTGACTACCTGAGGAGACCCTGCATGTCCCATCACCCGACTGACGCTGATGAAAAGCGCGCGCAATTGCGCCGCGCCGCGTTGGATTACCACGAATTTCCGACGCCCGGCAAGGTGGCGATTGCGGCCACCAAGCAGTTGGTCAACCAGAGCGACTTGGCCTTGGCTTATTCGCCTGGTGTGGCATCGCCCTGTGAAGAAATCGTCAAAGACCCCAATGCCGCTTACAGATACACCAGTCGCGGCAATCTGGTGGCGGTGGTGACCAACGGCACGGCGGTGCTGGGCCTGGGTGACATCGGACCACTGGCGGGCAAGCCAGTGATGGAAGGCAAAGGTGTTTTGTTCAAGAAATTTGCTGGCATTGATGTGTTTGACATTGAGATCGACGAAAAGAGGGACCTCGACAAACTGGTGGACATCATTGCTTCGCTGGAGCCCACGTTTGGTGGCATCAATCTTGAGGACATCAAGGCACCGGACTGTTTCTACGTAGAGCGCAAGTTGCGTGAACGAATGAAGATCCCGGTTTTTCACGACGACCAGCACGGAACCGCTATCACGGTGGGTGCGGCCATCATGAATGGACTCAAGGTCGCGGGCAAAGATATCAATCGGGTCAAGCTGGTGACATCGGGTGCGGGTGCTGCTGCGCTGGCGTGTGTCGGCTTGCTGGTCAAACTGGGCATCCCGCGTGAGAATGTCTGGGTGACCGACATTGCAGGTGTGGTGTACCAGGGTCGTACCGAGCTGATGGACCCCGATAAAGCGCAGTACGCCCAACCGACGGCGGCCCGCAGCCTAGGTGAGGTGATTGACGGTGCAGACGTCTTTCTTGGGCTATCGGCTGGTGGCGTTCTCAAAAAAGACATGGTGGCGCGGATGGCGCCCAATCCGATCGTTTTTGCGCTGGCCAACCCCACGCCCGAGATCACGCCTGAAGAAGTCAAGATGGTGCGTGACGATGCCATCATTGGCACTGGGCGCAGCGACTATCCCAATCAGATCAACAACATTCTGTGCTTCCCGTATATTTTCCGGGGCGCGCTCGACGCTGGGGCGACCACGATCACGGTTGAGATGGAAATGGCCGCAGTGCACGCTATTGCTGAGTTGGCGCAGGCCGAGCAAAGCGAGGTGGTTGCGGCAGCTTACGCGGGTGAGCCGCTGGCATTTGGCCGCGAATACCTGATTCCCAAGCCGTTTGATCCACGTCTGATGATGAAGGTTGCCCCAGCAGTGGCGCAGGCGGCGATGGATTCGGGTGTGGCGCAGCGTCCGATTGCAGACATGAACGCCTACCGGGAGAAACTGCAAAGCTTTGTCTATGCATCCGGCACCGTTATGAAGCCAATCTTCACTGCGGCCAAGAAGGCGCTCAAGAAGCGTGTGGTGTTTTCAGAGGGTGAAGATGAACGTGTCCTGCGTGCGGCGCAGATTGTGGTGGATGAAGGACTGGCCTTGCCGAACTTGGTCGGGCGACCGAAGGTCATTGCAGCACGTATCGAAAAATTTGGTTTGCGCTTGCAACAGGGGGTGGACTACGAGGTGGTCAACGTCGAACACGATGAGCGCTACCGAGATTTCTGGCAGACCTACCACCGAATGACCGAACGCAAAGGCGTTACGGCACCCATGGCCAAGATCGACATGCGCAGGCGCTTGTCGTTGATTGCTGCAATGATGGTGCACAAAGGCTTTGCCGACGGCATGATCTGTGGCACATGGGGTACCACCGCGTTGCACCTGAACTACATCGATCAGGTGATCGGCAAGCGTGCTGGGGTCAAAACCTATGCGGCGATGAATGGCTTGATGCTGCCTGGGCGCCAAGTGTTTCTGGTTGATACGCACATCAACTACGACCCTTCAGCCGAGCAGTTGGCCGAAATCACTCGGATGGCGGCTGAAGAAATGCGGCGTTTTGGTATTCCGCCGAAGGTCGCCTTGCTCAGTCATTCCAACTTTGGCAGCAGCAGTCAGCCGAGCGCAGTCAAGATGCGTGACACTTTGGCTTTGCTGCGCGAACAGGCACCGGAGCTGGAGGTCGACGGTGAAATGCACGGTGACGTTGCACTCGATAGTGCCGAACGGTGCCTGATCATGCCCCACAGCACTCTGCAAGGTGACGCTAATTTGCTGGTGTTGCCCAACATCGACGCCGCCAACATTGCGTACAACCTGCTCAAAACGGCAGCAGGCGGAGGTATCGCGGTTGGACCCGTGCTGCTGGGTGCTGCCAAGCCGGTGCATATTCTGACGGCCAGTACCACCGTGCGTCGTATCGTCAACATGACCGCCTTGACTGTGGCTGACGCCAACGCCACGCGCTGAGACCGGGCAGGACTGAAACCTCGGCCGACCCACGTCTGTTCCCGATTGCCCTCTGACCATATGCCCATTCTGTGGGCAGCGGCTTGCATTTTTGCGCCAGATCAGCGACACTAGCGCCCCTGTGTTTGCGGGTAAACCCGAGGTTTTAGGGTTCTTAAACGGCTGTGATATGACCTATGAAGCGTTTTCAGCTTGTTTTGGTCGGACTGTTTGGATTGTGGATGATGGTGGGGTGGGCCCAAGCCCGGGTCACCCCGACCGTGCCGCAGCAGCAGATGATCAGCTTGGAGGATTTGCCGTTTGAGGGGCAACAACTGATCACACTGATTCGTCAGGGCGGTCCGTTTGCCAGTGAACGCGATGGGGTAGTTTTTGGTAATCGGGAGCGTTTGTTGCCCCTGAGAAAACGGGGTTATTACCGCGAGTACACCGTTGCGACGCCGGGTCTCGCGCACCGGGGTACGCGCCGGATCGTATGCGGTGGCCAACCCCGAATGCCGGATACCTGTTATTACACAGCCGACCATTACCAGAGTTTTCGGCGCATCACGCCATGAGTTTCTTGCCTATTTTGAGAAGTGAAAAGTAAATGAATATGTCGCCTTCGATTGCCGCCCTGAAGCCACCTGCGGGTTCGGCTGACAGCTTGCTCAAGGGAGTAAGAACGAACATCGTCCAATCGATTCGGGCGTTTCGTGTGTCTGACTTGCAAGAGGCGGCCAGTGCGCTTGGTCATCATTTCTTGTATGCGAACCTTGCTAACGGGCAGAGCAAGCAGGACATTCTGGACATGATTGGCCAGCAGTTCATGCTGGCGGTGGCGGTTGGTAAAAATTTCGACTCGCTCTATGACAGCATGACCGACCCGGTGCACAAATCCGGGCCGCAACCCGGCTTTATCGTGGTTCTGGAACATATTCCGGCGCATGCCAAGTTTGACAAGGAAGCGCGTGAGCAGCTGTTGGACATCTTTCGCGACACTGCCGACTACTGGGGGGATCGAAAAACGCCCTTCAGGTGCTTCTATTCTTTTCTGTAGCCCGTTCTGCACAAACCAGCCAAGCAGAACGGGCGAACGAGGCTCACCACCCCGCCGGCGTGATCGCACCAGGACATGCGCCGATTGAGGTCATCACTGAAAATGGTGAAAAGATGCCGACCGACAAATTGCTCGACATTTCGCCACAAGCGTTACGCATGAGCAGTCCCTTCAACGCGGGTTACTGGACGACCACCTGAAATCTGCGTGACAGCGTTTTAGCTCTGTTGAGCCCCCATTTGTTGGGCCAGCTGAAGGTATTCGCAGGTAGGCACTTCCTCCGCACGGCGTTGGACATCAAAGGGGCCCACAAAGTTTTTCTCCTGCAGCCAGCGCCCGAGGGTATGGCGTAGCAGTTTGCGTCGCTGGCTGAACGCGACCTGCACCAATTCGCTCAGCAGGCGCGGATTCACTTCGGACAGTTTCGAATTGGGGACCATGCGCACGATCGCGCTGTCCACGCGCGGTGGTGGCGCAAAACTTTCGGGCGGCACCGACAAAACATTTTCCATGGTGTAACGCCACTGCAGCATCACGCTCAGCCGACCATATGCCGCGCTGCAAGGCACGGCAACCATGCGCTCGACCACTTCTTTTTGTAACATGAAGTGTTGATCTTCGATGAGGTCTGCGTACGCCATCAGGTGAAACAGGATCGGCGTGGAAATGTTGTAGGGCAGATTGCCAACCACTCTGATGCTCTGCGCATTCAAATGCGCTGCGACGATCGAGAAATCGACCTTGAGGACGTCGGATTCGATCACATTCAGGCGCTTGTCGGCGCGCAGCCGGACTGCCAAGTCGCGGTCCAGCTCAATGACGCTCAATCGCCCAATGTGCTTGAGCAAAGGCTGCGTCAATGCGGCCAGTCCGGGGCCAATTTCGACCATGACCTGCCCGGGCTGAGGTGCAATCGCTGCAACGATCGCCTCAATGATCGCCCCATCGACCAAAAAATGTTGTCCGAAGCGGCGCCGCGCAACATGGCCTAGCGGGCCTGCGCCATGCGCGTGATGTCGAGGAAGTGCGCTCACAGTGGCGGTTCGCGCAGCTCGACGTAAGCACGTGCACGCACCTCTTGCGCCCAGGTTTGGTAGGCCTGATCTGACTTTTTCCGGTGCAGCATGACTTTGATGGCTTCGTGTTGCTGCTTGGGCGACAGGCGGGCTTGACGTCGTTCCAGCAGCTGAATCAAGTGCAGACCGAAACGCGACACCAGCGGGTCGCTGACCTCACCGGGTGCCAGCCGATTCAAGGTGGCTTCGAATTCCGGCACGAACATCCCCGGACTGCTCCAACCCAGGTCGCCACCACTGGCCGCACTTCCGTCCTGGGAATGTTCACGCGCCAGCGCGGCAAAGTCGGCGCCGCCATTGACGATCGACCTCTTGAACTCAGCCAACCTTGCGCGGGCTGCTGCTTCGCTGAGCGCGGGACCAGGAATCAGCAGGATGTGGCGGGCGTGGCTCTCCGTGACCGCCATGGTGGGGAGGTTGGGGTTGATTCTTTCAATCACCTTGAGTACATGAAAACCCGCCGGAGAGCGGACCAGCTCTGCCACCTCACCGACGGCCAGCTTGAGTGTGGCTTGAACGAACAGCTCGGGGTAGCGGTTGATGGTGCGCAGTCCCAGTTGCCCACCGTTGCTCGGATCGGTGGCGTCGGAGAACTCTCGCACCAATGATGCAAAGTCCTCACCCTTTTGTGCCCGCCCGAGCGCCCGCTCGGCGCGCGCCTTGAGCGCATCGACTTGTGTCGGTGTGGCGCTCTCGGGTACCGCCACCAGGACCTGGGCCAGGTTGAGCTCAATGTCGTCCGTCGGCGCTGCAGTCTGCTGTGCCAGCAAAAACTGTTCAACTTCGGCGTCGGTGATGTGGATGCGTGCTTCCACCTCGCGTTCGGTCAGGCGCTGGAGCATCAGCTGATCGCGAAGTTGCGCACGAAACTGCACGGCGCTTTGTCCGTCCTGAAGCAGGCGTCGGTGCAGTTCGGAAACATCGATTTGATTCTGTGCTGCAATTGACCGCTCGGCCTCGTCGACGGTTGAATCGTCAACTCGCACACCCATCTCGCGGGCCAGTTGCAATTGGGCCTTTTGGTTGATCAGATCGTCAAGTATCCGAGGTGCCAGCGTGGCTGCATCGGGTTGGGGCTGACGTTGCGCCCCCAGTTGTTGAAGCACCCGTTGGAGCTGGCGTCGCACCTCTTGGTTGGTAATGGGTTCAGCGTTGACAACCGCCACAATAAAGTCCGCCGCCGTCGACGCGCGCACCGGCGCAGTCGCCAAGGTTTCAGGCAAACGCAGACCCTGCGCGGGTGCTGCCAGCGGAGCCAGCATCGCCAGCATCAACAAGCCAAAAAGAGTCGTGCGCTCGTGCATAGTGGATCAATCGTAATGGCTGAAGCGACTGGGCGCTCCAGCTGAATCCCGCAGGGTGCGGTAACCGGAGATATTTTCTTGCAGGGTTTTCAGAGGACTGACCCCAAGACGAGAAAAACCGACAAATTCCAGCTGGAACATCACGCGCTGAGTGGCGCTGGAAGTGCCGGTCTGCAACCGCTCCAGTACCACCCGACCCAGCCAGCAACCCCCGTCGTATTCCAGTCCCAACACCGAATTGACCAGTTTGCGGTCCGCCATGCTGTAGTTCAAGCGTCCCACACTGTACCAGCGCCCGGCAGAGGGGTCAGCCCCGCGCTCAAAGGCCGGTGACAGCGATACCGGCCATTGCCAGTTCAGGTCGAGCTGCTCGCTGGCGTCGCGCTGAAAGCGGTAGGCGGCCGACAGCGTACGGTAGCTACCGGGGCTATAGCTGGCGCTGATGGCAGACCGCATGGTGGCTTCGGTATCAGGGTTGAATTGAACCGTGCCATCCACCCGCCAGCGCGGGTTCCAGTGGACTGAACCACCCACCAGAATGTCACTGATGCGGTCGGTGGCGGGTGTGCCGCCGGGGAGCGTGACATTCTGATCACGAAACCGTAGTCGCTGCGCTAAGCCCACCCGGGCGACTTCCGCGCCGTTGCCTGGATCCAGTAGTCGACTGGTTACACCCAGCGTCAGCAGGTTGCTGTCGGAGATGCGGTCGTTGCCTACAAACGCGTTTTCGGTGAAGAGTGTGGACAGGTTGAAGTCGTTGGCACCCGAATCGTAATTGGGTAGCAGACTTTGATCCCGGTACGGCGTATTGACGTAAAAGGCGCGTGGTTCCAGCGTTTGGCGCAGCTGGCGTCCAAACAGAGCGGTATCACGCTCGAACACCAGCGTGCCGTCCAGACTCAGGCTTGGAACGACCCGGTTGGCCTGTAGCTGACCGTTTGCCAATGGGGTGTCAAACTGGTAGTGGGTTGCATGCAACTGCAGTCTGGGCGTGATCGACGCCGCTGGATGTTGCCATGAACGCTCTAATTTAAAGAGCGAATAAATACGCTGGCTGTTGGGCTGGCCGGTTAAAACGGAATCAGACCCAAAGCGCGTGTAATCGGCTTCAAGCATTAAATCAAGCCCCAGACCGGGTGTCAGGAGCGAGCGCGTGGTGAGCTGGGGCAATCGGTCGTAGGGCGGCACGATGGGGGAACTGATGTCCTGCAGCGTCTGCCATTTCAGGGCGCGAAAGCTGTTGCTGAACACGCCGTTTTGCCACTGCAACGACAAGTCGTTGGCCAAAAGTCGTTGCGTCAGCGCCGCGTTGGCCCGCGTGAAATCGCGCCAGTAGTTGTCATCGCTGACACGGTTGAGCCCCAGTGACAGACCGACACCGTCGTTGCTCCAACGACTGCGCAGCTGCGCCTGATGACTCAGATTCAAACCCCAGCGTCGGGCGTCACGCAAGCGGTCAACTGGCATCCAGTCCAGGTTGACCTGGCCCGAATGGTCGGATTCGAGATACCGGAATTGCGTACGCAAGTTCACGCCCCGTTTGGTCATCAGGGCGGGTGTGAGCGTGGCGTCGCGGTTGGGCGCAATATTCCAGTAATACGGCTGTGCCAGCTCGAATCCGTTGACATTGTCCAATCCGATTGTCGGTGGCAGGAAGCCAGACTTGCGTTGACCGCTCAAAGGAAACGTCAAATACGGTATCGGCAGCAGCGCAACGCCTTTGAAGCTCAGCACCGCCAGTTTCGCACTGCCGGTGTCTTCCGCTTGGTCCATGCTGAGAGAGTCAGCTTGCAGCATCCAGTCGGGCGTCCAATCGGGCACTGGCAAGCGTTGGCACGTGGTGAAACTGGCCTTGTGGATCACAACGCGATCTGCGTCCACGAAATCCACCCGCTCGGCTTGTCCGTGCCCACCATTGCTCAGAAAGCGATAGCTGGGCTGATTGAAGAACCCCTCAAACGCGTCCACGCGCAGTTCGAGCAATGGTCCCTCGTACACGTTCCCGGCCCGATTGACGCGCACCTTGCCACGGGCGCGCGCCAGGTCTGTGGGCTGGTTGTAGTCCAGGTGGTCGGCCTGAATCACCAAGTCGCCTTTGCGCAACGTCGCACCTCCTTCAACCGAGGTTTCCAGATCGGTGCGACCGGTCAGCGTTTGTCCGCTGACAAAAATGGGCGACTGTCGGCGCTGCGTCGGGTCGAGCTGCTCTTGCAGATGGTTGCTGAGCTTGAGCGGCAGGGCTTGCGGGGTCTGTGCCAGAGCCGAGATCGAACTTCCCAACCATGCAAGTGCCAACACGCCGCAGCGACCCACCACAAGGCAGGGCCGATAACGATGGGTGTACAGGGAGCGATCAGTCGGAGCGCGCACGGGAAGTGAGAAGAATGTCCGCAGGGCCAATTTGTAGAATGGATTATCCATGAGCCCTCTACCATTCTCTGAGTCAACGACGCCCGCAGCAACATCCGTCATTTCCTGGAGCGATCCTGATCGTGGCGCCAGCTTTGCGCGTTGGTTAAACGGTGTCGCCACCCTGCACGGTTTGCAGCCGGACAGTCTGCGCCCAGCCAGCGCCGATGCCAGTTTCCGGCGCTATTTCCGAATTGACGCAGTGGTTGGCACCTTCATTGTCATGGACGCTCCACCGCAACACGAGAACTGTCAGCCGTTTGTGACTGTGGCACGGCTGATGCAGCAGGCTCGCTTGCGCGTACCCGAGGTGCTGGCCTGGGACCAGGCCAGCGGCTTCATGTTGCTGACCGATCTGGGTGGACAGACCTTGATGCAATGCATTGATCCGGGCAACGCGCAGGCCAACCTGGCGCTGTATCTGCAAGCGGTCGACGTGTTGATTGCCTGGCAACTTGCATCGCGTCCGGGTCTGCTGCCAACGTATGACCGGGCATTGCTCAGCCGGGAGCTGGAACTGTTTCCGCAGTGGTACCTGGCCCGGCACCGCGCGGTGTCGGTGGATGCCGCCTTGCGCACGACGCTGGACTCGGTGTTCGATCGCATCTTGGCGCACAACCTGGCACAGCCGCAGGTCTTTGTGCACCGCGATTTCATGCCGCGCAACCTGATGGCGCCCGCCACACCCGGCCAACCGCTGGGGGTGCTGGATTTTCAGGATGCTGTGTACGGCCCTATCAGCTACGACATTGCCAGCTTGATGCGCGATGCCTTTTTAAGCTGGGACGAAGACTTTGTGATCGACGTCACCGTACGCTACTGGGAGCGGGCGCGCAAGGTGGGTTTGCCGGTGGCCGATGACTTCGGTGAGTTCTACCGTGCGGTCGAATGGATGGGCCTGCAGCGCCACCTGAAGGTGGCGGGCATCTTCGCCCGGCTGACCCTGCGTGACGGCAAGCCGCAGTACCTGGCCGATACGCCCCGCTTCATCGCCTACATCCGTGCAACCTGTTCGCGCTACCGAGAGCTCATGCCTTTGCTCAGACTGGTGGATCGGGTGGAAGGCAGCATCGAACCTGCGGCGTGGGTCATCGGACGGTAGGGCCGTGCAGGCACCAATGGCGATCGCAGTGCCCGAGCGCGCGAGCTATACCCGTTTGGCCAGTTCCGCCGCCTTGCCGGTGTAGCTGGCCGGACACATGGCCAACAGTCGCTCCTTTTCGGGTTGCGGAAGATCAAGCTTGGCGATGAAGCCTTGCATCAGCTCGCGGGTCATGGGGGCACCGCGGGTGAATTCTTTCAGCTGTTCGTAGGGTTGCGGTAGGCCAAAGCGGCGTATCACCGTCTGCACCGGTTCGGCCATCACTTCCCACGCACGGTCCAGGTCAGCAGCGATGGCCGCTTCATTGAGCTCTAGCTTGCCCAGGCCGGTGGCCAGTGACTGGTACGCCAGCACCGCGTAGCCCAGCGCCACGCCCATGTTGCGCAATACGGTGCTGTCGGTCAGGTCGCGCTGCCAGCGGCTGATGGGCAGCTTGTCAGACAAATGGCGCAGCAGCGCGTTGGCCAGGCCCAGGTTGCCCTCGGCATTTTCAAAATCAATCGGGTTGACCTTGTGCGGCATGGTGCTGGAGCCGACCTCGCCCTTTTTCAGGCGCTGTTTAAAGTAACCCAGGCTCACATAGCCCCAGACGTCGCGCGCAAAGTCGATCAGGATGGTGTTGGTGCGCGCCACGGCGTCAAACAGCTCGGCCATGTAGTCGTGCGGCTCGATCTGGATGCTGTAAGGCTGAAACGTCAGGCCCAGGCCCAGCGGCTCCGGCGTCTCGATCACTTTTTTGCTGAAGGCTTCCCAGTCAAAGTCGGGCCAGGCGCTCAGGTGCGCGTTGTAGTTGCCCACGGCGCCGTTCATCTTGGCCATGAGCTTGACGCCGGCAATGCGCTCGCGGGCCGCGCTCAGGCGCACCAGCACGTTGGCAATTTCCTTGCCCACCGTGGTGGGGCTGGCGGTCTGGCCATGGGTGCGGCTGAGCATGGAAACGTCAGCAAAGGCGTGCGCCATCTCGCGCAGCTTGTCGATGATGGCATCCAGCGCCGGCAACAGGACGGCGTCGCGCCCGGCCTTGAGCTGTAGCGCGTGGCTGGTGTTGTTGATGTCTTCGCTGGTGCAGCCAAAGTGAACAAATTCCTGGGCCGCCTGCAGCTCGGGGCGGGCTTCAAACTTGCTTTTGAGCCAGTATTCCACCGCCTTGACGTCGTGGTTGGTTTCCTTTTCGATCGCCTTGATGGCTTTGCCGTCGGCCTCGGAAAAGTTCTTGACCAACCCCAGCAGATAGGTGCGGGCGCCCGGCGTGAGTGGCTTGAACTGGGCAAAGCCGCAGTCGCTGAGCGCAATGAACCAGGCCACTTCCACCTGCACGCGTCGGTGCATGTAGCCTTGTTCGCTCATCGATGGGCGCAGTTTGGCAAGCTTGGCGGCGTAGCGGCCGTCCAGGGGAGACAGGGCAGAAATGGCAGAGGTCGTCATGCACAAGATTGTAGGGTTGATGCTGTATAGAATGGACCGAAACATCAACTCTTGTCCCCCTGTCACATGGCACTGAAACTGATTGGCTCCAACACCAGCCCCTACGTGCGAAAAGTGCGCGTGGTGATGGCCGAAAAAAAACTCGACTACGACTACGTGCTGGCCGACGTCTGGGCCGACCAGACCACCATCAGCTTGTCCAACCCGCTGGGCAAGGTGCCGTGCCTGGTGATGGAAGGCGGCGAGGCCATTTTTGACTCGCGCGTGATCGTTGAATATGTGGACGGCCTGTCACCCGTGGGCAAGCTGATTCCACCGCAGGGGCGCGAGCGTGCTGAAGTCAAAACCTGGGAGGCCTTGGCCGACGGCGTGCTGGACGCTGCCATCCTGGCGCGTCTGGAGGCCACCTGGACCGGCCGCAGCAAGGTGCAGCGCAGCCAGGCGTGGATCGACTGGCAGCTGGACAAGGTCAAGTCGGCACTTGCGGCCATGAGCAAGGGCCTGGGTGAGAAGGCGTATTGCACCGGCGTTCACCTGTCACTGGCCGACATTGCGGTGGGCGTGACGCTGGAGTATCTGGACTTCCGTTTCTCCGAGATCGCTTGGCGCGACCTCTACCCCAACCTGGCCAAGCTGCAAGAAAAACTGGGGCAACGCCAGAGTTTCATCGATACCCGGCCGCATTGATCGTGGTGCCCGAACACAGCGTGGCGTGATTTTGTAAACCGCATCTGGCGGCGTTACCAGCTCTTACATCTGGCGGCGCGCCAGACCGCGCGGTCGGGACTACAGTTCAGGCCATGGCCTACCTCTCCAAACCCATTTACAAGACGGTGTACAAATGCCGTGACTGCGGCGCCACCAGTTATCAACCCGTGATCGAGCGCACAGACAACGGCGCGCTGCTTCCTAACGGGCAGTACCGGTGCACCGGATGTCGTTCGATTTTTTCCAGCGTGCGCGCGTGGTGGTCGCCGCGGCGCAACGTGGAGTTTCAGGCCAGCCGTCTTTTTGGTTGACCCTGGTACCCGCAGGTCACGTCATGCGGTTTTTGAGCCAGCGCATCACGCCACCGACCACGGGCAATTTTTCATAAAGTTCTTCCGCTGCATCCCAATAGTCGCGGTGCAACGTCACCAGACCCGTCTCTGACAACACCAAGTGCGTCACGCCCTTGATGCACTGTGGCTTGCCATGCTGGAAGGTCTTGAAGCCAAACACAAAGTCCCACGTCAGAAAGCAATGGTGGCCTTGCTGCACCTGATTCGTCACGACAAATCGGGGAGCTTCAAGCTGCTGGAACATGTGCTCAAAAATGCGCCGGATGGCGGCCACGCCCGTCACGTCGTTGAACGGGTCCTTGAAGCGCGCATCCGCCGCGTAATAAGTGTCCAGTTGAGCCAAGGTCATCGGCGTCAGCGTTTCATAGTAACGCACCAATGCAGGCAGGGCCTTGTGGGGACTGTTGCCCGTGTTCATTGGGTGACCCCCTGCACGATGGAAAAGTAGGCGCGATACGGTAACATGCGTAGCAATCGCAGCCAGCCGGTAAAGCGCTTGGGAAAGTGGATTTCAAAGCGCCCCCGCGCCCAACCTTTGAGGATGGCCTGCGCCGCCTGCTCGGGCGTCAGCAGCGCGGGCATGGCAAAGTCGTTTTGCGCCGTCAGCGGCGTTTGCACAAACCCCGGGTTGACGATCGACACCCCCAGCCCCAGCGGATGCAGGTCCAGGTACAGGGTCTCGGCCAGGTTGATCAGCGCCGCCTTGGTGGGGCCGTAGGCCAGACTGTTGGGCAGGCCGCCGTAACCGGCGACGCTGCCCAACAGGCTGATGTGGCCGGCGCCGCGCGCGCGCAGGGCTGGCAGCACGGCGTCCAGCAGGTACAGCGCGCCCAGGTAGTTGACCTCGCAGTGGCGCTTGAGGACGTCCAGGTTCAGCGTTTGCGCGCGCATGGGCTGGTAAAAGCCCGCGCAATACACCACGCAATCGAGCGGCCCTTGCGCCAGCAGCTCGCTTGCCGCGCGCTTGACGGCAGTCGGGTCGGTGGCGTCCAGCGGCAAAGCGGTGCAGCCGGGGTGCGATTGCGCAAACGCTTGCAAGGCCGCGCCGTTGCGCGCCGACACCACCACGCGCGCGCCCTGCGCCAGCAGCGCCTGCGCGGTGGCCTGACCGATACCGCTGGAAGCGCCCACAATCCACACGGTGCGGTTTCGCCACTCCTTCAGCGGGGGATTCAAGGGGGTGAGCATCGGCATTGGAGTGCTTTTATATTGATAGCTAATAGCTCAGATTATTGAAGGGCTACAGCCATATATTTCTTATAAGGCCTTGGTGAAGGCGAGCGTCACCTCGCCCAGCTGGAGGCCAAACTTGCTCATCCGGGCCTTGTTGAGCATCATGCCGTCGCCCATCAGGTACATCCAGTCGTCAAACTGCACTTCATAGACGCT
>Ga0172376_10004206_pt1 | contig 16538 bp, 7 predicted proteins | sample Lak35m_FD_121114 | JGI IMG/M metagenome (GOLD analysis project Ga0172376, IMG submission 121114) | Freshwater microbial communities from Kabuno Bay, South-Kivu, Congo - kab_092012_35m | ecosystem: Environmental > Aquatic > Freshwater > Lake | place: Democratic Republic of the Congo: South-Kivu... | reverse complement strand
TCCGCTCGAGCCCAACGAACGCCAGGGTCCTTCCGAACGCCCGTCCGACGGCGATTCCCTCCGGCTCGGGTCCCTTGTTGTCGCTCCTTGAATCCTTTGCGTTCGGCACTCCGGTGCCGGTGTTCCAATCGGCGTTGAAATAGGTCGGTAGAAGTTCGGCGATTTTCTTCTCGATCAGATCGCCCGTGTCACTCACGAGTGTGGCAGCCGCCACGGCATTCGTGGATGACGGTGCCTTCCAAATCGACATCGACCGCGCACCGAGGGTGTAGAGACTGGTGAAATCTGTTAGAGCGACAGCCGTCCTGGGCGTGCCGTTGTTGGTGTAGGTGGCTGGCTCAAACCGAGTGACCCCGAGCCGCCCGAGTGCGGTCGTGGCCGACAGAGTCGATGCGAGATTTGTTCCGTCCACGCCGACGCTCGAGACTCGGGCATCCTCGGCCTCGACTGAACCGCTCGAGGATCCACCCAACAGACACCGGTACTCGCGGGCATCTCCCTCGTTGGCGGTGATGAAGTACGTTGCCCCGTCCGAACCCGTGAATGACTGGATGTTGTCCGGCTGGAACATCCCTTTGACCGCCCAGTTGGCGATGTTGACGCCCCCATTCGCGGCGCTGTCCTGGTCGCTCGGATCGAGCGCGTTTCCAATCACCGAGTGGTCCTTGTAGCCGAGTCCGAGTATCCGGGAGATCGACTTGTTCTTGATGTCGACGACCGCGACCGCGTTGTTCTCTTGGAGGGTCACATAAGCGGTCGTTGAGTCGGGGCTGATGCCGATGTATTCGGGCTCGAGGTCCTGAGCAACGGAAGCCCCGGGGCCATAGATCCTGCCACCGGCAGCCCGGATCTCGGCAGCGTTGGTGTCAAAGCGTGAGAAGTCCAGGGTGACCGCGGTCAACGTTCCCTTGACAGTCGTGTCGATGATTGAGACAGAACCAACTGGATCGGACGTGGTCGGCAGGGAACCGTTCACGAGGCAGTAGTCCTTTGGTTCACCCTCGTTGGCAACGAGGATGGCTGTCCCGTCTGGGGTGAAGTGCACCGAATCCGGGAGACTGCCCACGGTGATTCCTTGCGGGGCGCGCGAATCGATCTTTCCCTCGGCATCGAAGACGAACACTTTGCCGGGAGCCTGGTTGTTTGGACTGACACTCGTAGCCACTGCGATGAGACCGTTCTTGGAAGCCACACTCTGCACGCCGGTCACGTCCAATGATCCGAAACTGATCGAGTCGACATAGGTCGGCACCGATGGATTCCCGATCGAGAAGATGTCGACCTTGTTCGCGTACCCGTTCGTCACGAAGATCCGCTGGGATTCAGGGTCGTAGGCCGTGATCTCCGATCCCATATTCCCCGTTCCCTTGTCGGCTCTCCCGAGAAATTCGAGTGCGACACCAGAGTTTGCTCCAACGGAGCTGACCGCCATCGAACTAACGGATGGAAGCGCTGCCACAACCGCTGCGACAATCGACATTTGTATGTATCTGATCTTGAACATCTCCAGAAACTAGGAAATGGAGATGTCTCAGATGTTGACTGACACTTACAGATGTCTTGACTTGAGGTCAACGATCAGCGAACTGAACAGCCCTTCCACAGAATGACGGTGGATGGCGGTGGATATCAATCACACGTCTCGATCAAGTTCATCGGGCATTCACGCTACGAGAGAGAGGCTTACCTCGTGCGGTCCAAATCTGCGCGCAAAGGCGCTCTCCAGCCCCGCGACACTGAACATACTCGTGTCGGGATTCGGCATCTTCTGGGTCATCCCGGGTACCGACGTCTCATCGTGGCACAGGCGATCGCACAGACGTGCGACGCCGCGGCGACAGTGGTTCTCACAAGCGCAGTGTTGCTGGGGCCTCAGGATGGCTCGATCATCGGTCGACTGACTGCATTTGCCGCTTCGAGTGCCGCCCCCATCGTCCTCGCGGGTCCCCTGGCAGGCATTGGTGCCGACCGGGTGTCACGTCGAGTGATTCTCGGTGCCGGTCAGTCCCTGCGTGGTGTGCTCCTTGTCGTTGCATGGATTGGAGTGATCTCAAGTCGGACATGGATCGTGGTCGCGTGCTGGGCCGCTGGTCTGTGTGTTGCCCGGATCCTCTACACCGCGCGAATCGCGTCCCTACGTCATCTCGTGGCCAGGAACGAGCTCGTTGCTGCGGACAGTCTCAGCCTGACTGTCGGCTCGGTCGCAGGCGGCGTTGGGGGGTCAATCGGTGTCGTGGCTTCATTCGGGAGCTCGCTCGGTCTCGTTCCACTCGCGATTCTCCATCTGGTGGCCGCGATTCTCTACCTCGGCATTGGATCCCGCCTCGGAGGCGGACGGGAACATGTCCCCGCTACGTCAAGGCGGGTGGCCGAGCATCTCCTCGCCCCGAAGATGCGGTTCGCGATCGCGAGCACGAGCCTTCACAGGCTTCTCTTAGGCATCATGTTCGCGATGGTTGCGATGGCCGCGGGAGGAGCGAGCAGTCAATCTGCTATCGGATTCGTGGGTGCCGTCGGAGCATCGGGGCTGGGTTCGTTTGTCGGGAACTTACTCGCCGAAACTGCCAACGCGAGATTCAACCGTCGATCCCTCACCGTGTTTGTCTTCGCATTCTCATCCCTAATCGTCGCAGGAATCGTCCTCACGGATGTCCTGCAAGCTCGTTATGCAGGCCTCCTGCTCTTGGCATGTGCGTTTCAAACCATGAGGGTGTGTGCTGATGCGACCGTCCAGTCGAACGCCGTCCGAGGCGCAGGCGGGCGTGAATTCGCCGCATACGACATGTCGCACAATCTGATGTTTCTCGGCGGAATCATCGTCGGCCTTCATGGATTCTCTCTGGGCATTGGTCGCGTTGGGATGACTGTTTCGCTGGTGTGTGTCTTCCTGTCGTTTGTGTTCGGGAGGATGAAACGGGAAGAGCCACTACGGCTCGCCAGTGAGTTCTCCGGCATCACTCCACACGAGTCCTCTTCGGGAGAAGCCTCTCAGCCTCTCTCGGCATGACGCTTGACGGACGTCTGGTCCATGACACTGCATTCTCTGGGGGCGACGTGATCCCACCGTGGTCTGTGACCGAGTTACTTGGCTGTTGGCACCTCGCCCTTGCGCGTGTGAGCGAAGTAGCCACCACCAGCCACCATGGTGATCGCCCCGAGCGTGACCCAGATCCATGGAGTCGAGGATCCTGAGTCGGTGTTGTCGCCACCCACCAGCGGAGCGTGGGACTTGTTCACCTGCAGTGGCGCGGTGACGGCCTTGCCTCTTGCATCGGTCGCGGTGATCGTCATCTCTGTCTTCTCCGCGATGATCGGAATGATCACCGATCGCTCGCCGGGCCTGACCACGATCGGGCGTTAGCCACGCATGATGATGCGGCTCGTGCCGTCGTGGAGGACATGGAGCTCCTTCACGTGCGGGGCCGGATAGACGCCGGCCATCAAGTAGTCGTGGGGGACGAACGCCCCGGCCGCCTTCGCCATGGTCATGACATCCCCGAAACTGAGTCCGGGCCAGTAAGTGTCGACATACGCCTGGGTGAGACCCTGGCCCATCGGGATCGGGTGGATGTGGCCCACCAGTTTCCTCAACGCCTCCCAGGTGAAACCCCACCGGACATCGTCGGGGAGATCGTCGGGGACGTACGTCGAGCGCGGGATTGGTGCCATGTGTTCCTCCATTGAGTCCGGCGTTGCCACCAGTGCGCACGGGGACGGACCCCGTGCGGTGGTTGGCGGATCGTCATCGGGCCGGTTCCCTCAGATCCTCTGAATGGATGGTCGTCACGGTACGGAAGGGGTGTGCCGCAAAGAGGCGGGGTCCGTCATGAACGACGAAGGGGGCCGACCGGGCAGTGCCGATCGACCCCCTTCGGGAGTGGTCTGTGACCGCGTTATTCGGCTGGTGTCACCTCGCCCTTGCGGGTGCGGGCGAAGTAGCCGCCACCAGCCAGCAAGATGATCGCTCCGAGCGTGATCCAGATCCATGGAATCGAGGATCCCGAGTCGGTGTCGTCACCACCCACCAGCGGGGCCTGGGACTTGTTCACCTGCAGCGGCGCGGTGACGGCCTTGCCGGTTGCATCGGTCGCAGTGATCGTCATCTCCGTGGTCTCTGCCGAGATCGGAACGGTCACCGACCGCTCGCCTCGACTCACCACGATCGGACGTTGGCCACGCCTGCGGAGAACGAGCGGACGCGCCGTATCCACGGTCGCGCTGGTCTTGGACACCGTGGCGTAGAGGTCCGCGACAGGGATCTCCACCTCGCTCGCGTCGACGCGGGCCTCCACGGTTGCCGGGCCGTTGTCAACCGGTGCGAGCACCACGGCCACGTCGGTCTTCGACGCCTCCTTGATGGTCTGTTGATAGACCGCCTGGATCGCCTCCACCTCGGTCATCTTCGACCCCGCGGGGGCAGTGGTGTCACTGGCCGCGGGTGCGGTGGTGTCGCTTGCCCGTGGAGCCGTCGTGTCACTGGCTGCAGTTGTGGTGGTCACCGCCACTGTGGTGTCACTGGCTGCGGGTGCGGTGGTGTCGCTTGCCCGTGGAGCCGTGGTGTCACTGGCTGTAGTTGTGGTGGTCACCGCCACTGTGGTGTCACTGGCTGCGGGGGCGGTGGTGTCGCTTGCCCGTGGTGCGGTGGTGTCACTTGCCGCAGACGTTGTCGGCGACGGGACCGTGGTAGACGGAGTCGTCGGGGAAGGAGCGAACCCGATGTCGGTGAGATTGTGGTCCGTCGTGAACGGCTGATCACCTCGCGGCACCACGATCGACTCGCCCTCGCTCTCGCCAGTGCTGATCACGAGCTCGGCCTCACCTGCGTCCCAGATCCAGTCACCGAGCACCTGGATGTAGAAGGTCGTGCCCTCGGTCGCCGCCGTCCCCGCCCACTTCGGGTACAAGAAATCTTCCGGATCCATCTCCCCGAACAGCGAGTCGTCATAGCTGTGCCACCACTCACGGACCAGTCCGAGGCGCCCATCGCTGGTGAGGCGGAAGACGCGCACCACGGCCCAGTAGTCCGGGTTCTCGAGGTGGACGAACAGCCCGAATTCTCCCTCGGCGATCGTGCGCTTAAACCACACGCTGCGGAACTGGTCGCTCGCCACCCCAGAGGAGTACGGGCCCATCTCGCCGCGCTGTGAGGTCGCGGCAACGGTCGAGAACTTCGCTCGACCGATGTCGGGTGTGAGCTCGGTCGCCGACTGGATGTCGTCGTTCGACGGTCTGTTCGGCATCGGACCCTCGAGCGTGAAGGTCGTTGCGCCGCGCGTGTCAACCCCTGCTTCGGGTTCCCAGCACGATGCCGTCGCGTAGTACTCGCCGGTGAGAGGCAGGGAGGTCGGCCCCTGCACCATCCATTGGACCCATGTCCACGAGGTGGGGGAGTTCCGGTGGAAATAATCGACACCATCCCATCCGTCGGATTCACAGCCGCCGAGGGTCGATGTGATCTTGCCCGTTCCGCTGAAACCCTCCGTGTCAAATGAGATGTTGCCGGTGAAGATCTCGGGATTGGTCATGCGGTCGCAGTTCTGGAAGCACACGATCATGTCGCCGTCGGGAGCGTCATCGATCTCGATCTCCACGTCGAGCGGGCCGTCGAAGGTGACCTCGCTGAAGTCCAGCACGCCGTTCTCGAACGGCACGGGCTCGTCTCTCCCCCCCAACGGGTTCTCAGAGTCGATTGAAGTCGCCCAGACCTCCACGCGACGGTTCCCCGTCACACAGTTGGTGAGGGTTCCCGTCTTGGTGACGGGATCCACGTTGACTCCGGGATAGATGCAGGCAACTTCCGATCCCGGCGCTGTCACACGGTATCTGTGGGTGCCGAAGGCTCCGAGGCCGTCGCCGAAGACGATCTCATACGCTCCGGAGGCGAGGTAGATCTCGGCCTCGAGTCGCGAGGTGTACTTGGTGCTGACGATGCGTGTGAAGACGGGCGAAGCCCACATGGGCTCTCCGTACATGAACGAGTAGATGGTGTCCCACCATGCGTTCTCACCGAACACCGCCAGGCCGAACGCACCACCGGGGCTCTCGCAGTCACGGTCCACCGTCAAGGTGACGCGCGACTTGCCCGAGGGGGTGACCGGGTCGGTGATCAGGTACGGCGCGATGCCGAAGCACGGGTCGCTCTCGGCACGTGCGAGGTACTCCTCGTACGACTCCTCGATCACCTCGATGGACTGGGACTTCAGTTCGAAGTAGGGGTCGTTGTACATCACGCCGTACTCCTCCCCTAGCGAGATCGAACCATTGGCGACGAGCCGCGGGAAACCGAAGCCATCGATCGCATAGGCACGCCAGAAGATCGGCTGATCCTCGGTCCATCCCTTGGGGGGCGCCACGTTCTCGTAGTAGTCGTACACGGTGCCGTTCAGGGTGAGGAAGGCGAACTTGGTCTCGTCCAATTGGTCGATGTCGAACAGTTTTGACTCGGACTTGAACTGCACCACAAAGTCGTTGGGGTAGCCAGCATTGGTGAACGCCTCGGTTCCCGCGGGGCTCACGCTGATTCTTCCCTCGACGTCGGTCGAGCCATCGCCGATCTGGAGGATTCCTTCACCGCGGAACGTGGCGATGTCGAGTTCCTCGGGCTTCGAGGTCACCGCGAGCCGAAGGATCGAGATCCGGTCCGGCCCGATGAACTTCGCGGGCAACTCGATCTGCGAGCCGGTTCCCTTGGCGGTGTCGCCGAAGCTTCCGTCCGTCTCGAAGCCGGCGACCATGATCTCCTCGAACTCCTCGCACAGTGTCACGGTGCGCGTCGCGGCGGTGTAGGTGACGTCGCAGTCGATGTCCTGGAGGCTGATCCGCTCACGGAGATCGTCCACGGGGGAGAGCGTCGTGTCGGACATCGTGTCGGGGGTCGTCCCGACAGTCGTGGTGTCGGGGATGATCGGCTCGCCCACTTCGACCTCGAGCACGGCCCTGAGGGTCTTCTCGGTCCCCACGCAGGGGTCACCGAACACGTCGTTGTTCGCCGAGAGCGGGAACGACGACCTGCCGATGGCCAAGGTCGTCAGCACTTGCGCAGAGTTCTCCGCGTGGCACGCACCGAGAATCGGGTCCCCGGTCATCGGGGGAGTGCCGTACGAGGCGAACACAACCCTGGAGAACCGCGTGCCGGCGGGGGCGTTGACGACAGTGGTGTCCCGCTCGTTCATCTCGACGGCGACGGTGCTCGCCGAGGGCGTCGGGATCGTCGAATCGGAAGGGACAGTCGAATCAGAGGGCGTCGCAGATTGATCCATGCCGACGCACGGGCTCATGCCCTGGGCCGTCGAGCACTCGTCCCAGTACGTCACACTCGAGGTCCATCCAATGTCGTCGTCGTTGAATCCGGGGTTCGTGAGCAACTCGACACCGTTCAGGGTCGCCGAGGCCGATGTGATGACGGCGCTGCGGTACCCGGGCTCATCGGACTTGGCATCGGCGAGCAACAGAAGCTGCACCGCCGCGATGTCGTCGGGTGCACCCGTGAGTTCCCGGCCGAATCCGGTCGAGACCGTGGAGAACTTGGTGCGGTCCACTCCACCCTCGGCTGTGCCGAGGCTCTCGGTGACCTGACCGATCTGGGTGTTGTCGTTGCTCAACACATTGGCCACCAGGGTGAAGGTCGCGTCGTCGGCCGCGCCGGTAGCCATCTTCACCAGTGCCGAGACTCTGATCTCGTCGGTGCCGTTCAGGCCCTCCGGGAGGGGAATGGTCTGTCTGATGTCGACGGTTCCCTTCGGCATGAACACCACGGTGTCGGTGGTGGGGTCGACCGTGGTGGTCGTGGCTCCATCAGTCGGGCCCGAATCCGGGGTGATCGACGCCGTCTTGATCGCGCCCACCTTGGGGTCGAACTCGATGATCGCTTCCGAAGTGACCTCGTTGTCCGACGAGAGGAACTGAGCGGTCACCACCACTCTGGTGGCGTCCTGCGAGACCGGATTGCCGAGGGACTCTGCAGTCACGGTGGCGTTGCCCGACATGGCGGGACCGACGGAAGCGACATCGAGAAGAGTCTCGCCGTTGAAGACCTCGATGGTGAGTTTGTCGACGGGGAGGGTGAGCGATGCTGTCCGCTCCTCGGGGATCCACTGCACATCGACGTCGACCTCGTCACCACCGAACAATGCCGTGGTGTCGGGGAGCGCCGAGTTGCGTTGCCGCGTGGTGTCGGATCCGCCGCAACTTGCCGTTGTCGCCACCAGTGCGACGACTGCAACGGTGCGCACGGCGCGCGAGATGAACGAACTGGTCATGGTCCCTCCCAGATCAAGAATAAATGGCAATTTAGGACAAGTTCGGCCCTGAGCCAAGACAGGGACGTTCTTGTCAAGTCACCCCTCAGTGTCTGACCCTCTTCAGACCCTTCACTGCGTGGACTCGGACCGGGTCGGGGTGGGGGTGAAGCGCTACTTCACCGAGATCGTGACCCAGCGCGACACGTTGCCCGCGCGGTCGACCACCCGGACCCACAACCTCTTCTTTGTCGTGTTCAGGCGGAGTGTGCGCGAACTGGCCTTCGGATTCGAGGTGGGGACTGCAGTGATCCCACCGCGCGATGACGTCTTCACCTGCACGGTCCCGATGCCCGAGTTGGCGTCCTTGGCCCTCACGGTCAGCCTCACCCCGCCCTTGGCGGCTGCCGCGACCACCGACTGGACTGCGACGCCCGAGGGTGATGACCCCGTCGAGGCCCCGCTGGCACTCGTCATCGTGGGGGCAGTGGTGTCGAGGATGATGTCGTCGGTGTTGGTCGAGCTCTGGCTGCCGAACCGCTGCACGAACCGTGCGTAGACGGTCTTGGGCAGGCGCTCGTCGCGCGAGGCCACCAGGGTCCAGGAGATCTCGGCGTACCCGTCGGTGAGGTCGAAGGTCTGCGAGGCGCCGAATCCGCCGTCGTTCGACAGGATCACCTGTGTTGCACCGCTCGGGCCCGTCGCGTAGATCGTCACCTTGCGGGAGTTGGTGAACTCGGCCGCGTTGTTGACCGAGATGCCGAGAGGTCGCGAGGCTGTGAACGACTTGATGTCGCCCTTGGCTGACCCGAGATCATTGGTCGCCTCCACCCGGTAGTAGTACCGGGTGGACTCGGTGAGACCGGTGACCGTGACCGAGACATCCACCGCAGTGAGATCGGAGATCGCGCGGTACGAGACCTTGCTGCCGTCGCTGAGATCGGCTTTCTGACCCCAGATGAACCAGACCTCCGTCGATGTGCCACCGGGTGTCACCGAGGCGTTCAGGGTCGCCCTCGAGGATGACACCGACGATGTCGACCCGGTGGTGACGGTCGGTGCGAATCCGATCGTGGTGAACGAACGTGTCGCCGAAGTCGTCGTGCCGGCCGTGCTGGTGGAATCGACCCTGAAGTGGTAGGTCGTGCCGGGGCTGAGCCCGGTGATGTTCGCTGTGCGGGTGACGGTCCCGGCGTCGGCGGCAATCGTCGAGGGGGTGCTCGCCAACGAGCCCGACATGTCCGCTCGGGTGGACCATCTGAAGACGGTAATCGTCTCGTTGCGCGCCGGGTTGATGCTGGCCGTGAGTGTCGCGGTCGTCGTCGTGATCTGTGTCGCGGCATCGGTCGTCACGACGGGTGCGACCCCGGCCACCGTGAAGGACTGCGAACTCGTCGCAGCCGAATACGAGACGCTGCTCACGGTTCCGCCGGCTGCCGTCGCCGTCACCGTGCAGGTGCCTGCACCCATGACCCGGAGCTGCCATTGGCCCCCTGTGTCGGTGGCCGTGCACACCATCGCATCCGAGGTGCTGAAGGTGACGGTCTGCCCGGACGATGCTGTTGCGGTCAAGGTGAATGGATCGGCGGCGAGGGAGCGGTCGGCGAGTGCACTGAACGAGATGGTCTGGTACGCGAGTCTCTGCACGGCGACTGCCGCCATCGAGGACGAACCGGAGGTGTCGTTGCCGAGTTCGCCGTGTGGCCCGGCGCCCCAGCACTGAACCTGACCTGCATTCGTGGCGCACACCGTCGAAGTGCTCACCGCGACATTGGTCGTGGAGGTCATGCCCGACACCCAGTTCGACGAGAAGGCCGATCCGAAGTTGGTTCCGCCCGTCTGGATTCCGAGTCCGGCGATCGATCCCCAACAGGCGAGGTCGTCGTCGAGGTTGATCACACACACGGCTCGTGGACCCGCGTCGATGGCCTTCGCGGTGATGTCGGTTCCCCCGAGCCGGGCGGTCACTGGTGCGTGCGTCGTGAATTTGGTTGGCTCGCCGAACATGGGGAAGCTGTAACTGGGCTTCGAGGGATCGCTGTCGGCGTATCCGAGTTCATTGGCGGTGTCGCCACCCCAGCACTTCACCGTCGCATCACCGACAATCGCACAGGTGGCATACAGGGTGGCGGCCACGGCTGTCACACCGGTGACACCGGCGCGGTCCACGTCGATGATCGAGGTCACCTTCGATGAGGGCGCGAATCCGTTGCCGAGCTGGCCGTATTGGTTGTCACCCCAGCACTTCATCGCACCGGACGACAGAACTGCACAGGTGTGCCGTTGACCGGAGGAGATGGCGGTCACACCGGTGAGCGTGGGGACCCGGGCGGGCCATGTCTGGGTCATGGTCAGGTCGAGGTCACCGATCTGGTAGCGGTCGTTGTACCCCCAGCATGCGACTCCCGTGTCGGCGAGGAGGGCACACGCGAAACCGAATCCCATTGATATCTGCGTCACACCGGTGAGTTGTCCACCCGAGCATCCCGCGATGGCGCAGACACTGACCGGCTTTGTCGTGCTGCTGGAACTCGTGGTCTGATTACCGAGCTGGCCGTATGTGTTGTCGCCCCAGCACTTCACGAGGCCGCCCGTGACGACGGCACACGTGTTCCGCTCCGACGCAGCAACCGACTCCACCCCGGTGAGGTTCGGGACGAACGTCGCGGTCAGGCTCTTGGTTGTCGTGCCGTCACCCAATTGACCACGGCCATTGTCACCCCAGCAGGCGAGGCGGCTCTCGACGACGGCACAGTTCGTGCGGTCACCGGCCGCGATCCGCCCCATGGATGCTCGAGTGGCGGTGGTGGTCCCACCACCTGACTCGGCCGCGAGGGGCGCGGCACCGAAGACGAGGCTCCCCAGAACAAGCACGATTGACGCGAACACACGACGCACGAACAGCCTCCACGAATGAATGTGAAATCATCCTAACGGACTGTGCCGGCGAGTGGGAGGGGCGGGTCAGGTGCGCAGGTAGACGGTCTCGTCCTGGGTCACAGAGGCGATCGAGCAGGTTGCTGTGTAGGTGCCCGCGGAGGCGCTCGCGGTGACCCAACTGCCGTTGTTGCCGCACCGCACCGAGAAGGGCACAATCACCGACTTCATGGTGAACGTGGCCGATGTGGTCACGTCTCGTCCCGTTGCGGTGTCGGTTCCCGTGGCAGTGCCCTCGGCGACCATGCCCTCGAGGCACACCGCCGTTGAGCACTTCTGATTGTCGGCCCCGGTGAGGGCGAGGGTCGCATCGAATCCCGACGAGGCGGGATCGTTCGCCCCGAATGTCCATTCGTCTAGGTTGATTCCCACTGCGATCGCGGTGCGGGCCACCGGCTTGGTCGTGGTTGTCGTCGATCGTGGTCGGGTGGTTTGGGTGGTGGGGTTGTTGGTCCCACCCGCGTTGCCACCGCCGTTGTCAGCCGGGGCCGCCGTTGTGGTCGTTGCGCCGGCGATGGTCGTTGTCGGAGAGGTGGCTCCCTCGACGCGGCTCGCCTCGGGGGGCAGGCCGGGCACTTCCTCGGTGGCGGCAAGCGGACTCGACAGCCCCGGCGAGACACCAGTGTTCGCGAGTGTGCCCTCGGTCTGTTGGGTCTGCGACGACCCGTCGGGGGTGAAAGTCGTGATGTTCAGCGATCCTTCTGCTGACTGTGACGTGACGACATACGACGCTCCCGCGGGAAGGTTCGCTGCACCCGATCCGGTCACTTCGATCGCCGGCTGGTCCTTGGTGGTGGTGACGGTGACCGGCGTGCCGGCTGCATCGTCGAGGGTGGCGGCGACCCCGGCCTCGCCGGTCGTGATCGAGTTGTTTTCTCCAGCCGAGGTGACGGCGAAGTCGCCCGCTGCGAGTGTCAACGTGACCGCGGGGTCGGACACGGCGATCTTCGACGGAGTGATCTCGATCGTGGCGTCGGTCCCGCCTGCCGGAGTGGTGGCTTCCGAGATGGCATCGGGCGTGATCGCCACGATGCGCGCCTCGCTCGCGGCACTGACCGAGATTGAGGTGTTGCCGGCCGGGACGCTCACCACATAGTCGCGTGGCTCACCCGCGGCCGGAGCAGCACCGGGTCCGGCCAACGGACGCAGAACTGTCTCCCCGGCCGAGGGGGCCTCGGGCGACACCGTGCCGCTGTCGGTTGTCACCGAGACCGCCTCGTCGATCGAGCGGATCACCAGCAGAGAGTTGCGGGCTTCGGCGCCCTCGCCGCAGAAGGGGCATGTGCTCGAGGCGCGGGATGCGAGCGAGGTGATGTCGACGTCTCCCTTGCCGCCGGTCCACGCACCTGGGTCGTTCGCCGGGTCCTTGCCCGAGAAGCTGAAGTTCCATTCCTTCTTGGCGAGATCGAACGTGACGAAGCGATCCTTGCTGGGCCAATTGCTGTCGTAGATGCGCACGATGGCGGTGTCATTGTCGGGGAACTCGATCGATCGCGGCAGGACGGCGTGACCCCCCTTGTCGGTGTAGAGGTTGAGGGTGTACTCGGTCTTGTTCTGCGCGAGATTGTCCTGCAGGGCTTTCAGCACCGCTTCGAGCGACTTCTTGGCCCATCCGCTCGTCTCCTCCTGCGACTCCGGCAGGAACTGCGTCGCGAAGGCGCGGAAGATCGCGTGCACCACCTCGTTGTCCTTGCGGAGCTCGCCTGTGCGTGGAGTGACCTTGTCGATGAAGCGGCTCGCTGCGAGTGCGACGAGTCCCTCGCAGTGGCCGGATGCCCGCGCCTGGTTGACCATGCGCGCGAACGCCGCCGCCTCGGGGGTGGGTGTGCATGGCTCGGTGCCGCCGGTGCACACCTCGGGTGTCGCGCCGAACATCGCCACCAGATCCGCGGCGTCGAACTCCTCGGTGGTCTTCTTCGACGAGAAGTTCGCGAATGTGAAGCTGTCGGCGGTCAACTCGAGGGTGCTGGCGGCCGGGGTGCGGGGAAGGTCGACGGTCTCGCCACCTCCTCCCGAGCACGCCGCCATCAGGACGAGGGAGGAGATGGCGAGGATGCGGAGCGCGGGCTGAATCGTCATGCAGTCGTGGACGCTAGTGGTGCTACCGACCCGCCGAAAGGCGGACCGCCGGTGGACAGAGCCAGTCGAGGGCTCCGACAGCCGACCCGCTTTGTGTCGGGGTCACAATTAGACCAAGATTCAGGTGTGAGAGCAGTGCGACGTGCGATCCTCATCGTCCTGGGACTGGTGAGTGCGATGCTCGCCGTGTCGGCGTCGCCCGGGTCACCCGTCGCCGCCGATGCCGGCGACACGAACGCGAGTCTCCGGGCAGTGGCCAAGACTCTGTCCGTCGGGGGCAGTCATGCGTGCTACGTGGCGAATGGGTCGGTGTACTGCTGGGGCTCGAACGCCCAAGGACAGATCGGTCACAACCCGTACGATGCGGGCGATCCGATCATTCGATCGGCAACTCCGCTTCAAGTGCCGGGGCTGACGAACGTGACAGCGGTTGCGGCCGGAGCAGACCACACCTGTGTGTTGAAGTCCGACACGACCGTGCATTGCTTCGGTCGCAGCGGAATGTGGGTCGGTAACAATTCCTCTGGCGCCACCTACCAACCGAATCCGGTGTTGACCGGAGCGGTCTCCGTAACCGCCGGTGGTGAGCATTCATGCGCCGTCATGACCAACGGATCGGTGCGTTGTTGGGGGAACGGAATCAACGGAGAACTCGGGCCCGCAAGCAACGGGACCAGCACGCCCGTGGAGGCGCTCGGTGCGAGCGATCCTGCGCTCGCAGTCTCGGCTGGGAGTTCCCATACGTGCGCTGTTCTCCAATCCGGGAGCGTGAAGTGCTGGGGCTTGAATAACAACGGGCAGCTCGGGAACGCCTCGACCACCTCCAGTTCCACTCCAGTGTCTGTCATTGTGTCGGCCGGGGGCACCCAGGTTGTCCTTGCGAACGCAGTGTCGGTGTCGGCGGGCGGCTCGCATTCGTGCGCGGTGACGTCCACAGGAGCGGCGTATTGCTGGGGCAGCAACATGGATGGAGAGCTCGGCGGCCAGGCCTCGTCTGCGCGGGAGACCATTGGAGTGGCGGTGGTGGGAGCATCGGGTTCCTCCTCGCCGATCTCCAATGCAGCCGGCATCTCGGCCGGTATCCGATTCTCGTGCCTACTCCGAACAACCGGGGCGGTGGCGTGCTTCGGCAACAACTCGAACGGAATGGTCGGAAGTGACTCGGGAGCAGCCACGAATCAGGGTCCGCTCACGGTTGCATCGGTGAGCGGTGCGCAAGTTGTGACCACGGGTTCTGATTTCGTGTGCGCCGCGTCTGCGTCCACTATCTGGTGCTGGGGCAACACCAGCGCCGGGCGACTCGGCAATGGCGTCACTGCCACTACTTCTGTGGCGAATGCAACTGCCACAAACCCCTTCCTTGCCCAGACGATCTCGTTCGCGTCACTGACCGATGACGCGTACGCGTCGGTCACTCGGACCTTGTCGGCAACCTCGTCCTCGACCGGTTCGGTCTCTTTTTCTTCGTCGACCACTTCCGTGTGCACCGTCTCGGGTTCGACCGTTACCTATGTGGCTCCGGGCACCTGTTCGATCACAGCATCTCGCGCGGCGTTCGGGATGTTCACCGCGGCGACCGAAAGTGTGACGCGATCATTCACGATCACCGGTCTCAAGCCCACTGCCAAGACATCCGCTGCGACATCGGTCTCGGGATCGCGAGCCACAATGAACGCTGTCGTGAACCCGAGCGGATTGGCCACGACGGTGAACTTCACCTATGGCCAGAAAGCCGATCTCTCCGATGGTGTGTCCCAGGCGGCGACGGTTGCCACGAGCATGAACGACACCGATGTGTCCACGACAGTGACGGGACTCGTCGAGCGCACGAAGTACTACTTCCGGGTGGATGCCGCGAACTCACAGGGCAGCGCGAGGGGGGAGATCCTCTCGTTCACCACCTCGCGTCCGGTCGGTGTGTCGGTGAATGATGCGGCCGAGTTCACCAACTCGCGTTCGGTGACCGTGTACGTGACCGGGACCACGGGGTCGGCCCAGGCGATTCTCTCGAACGACGGTGGCTTCTCGAACTCGAAGACCTTCACCCTGACCGATGGATCCGCCGAGATCCCGTGGACTCTCGTGGCCAGCAAGGACGAGAGGCTCCCCAAGGTGGTCTACGTGAAGTTCGTCAGCCGCCTGGGTTCGGCATCGACCCCGTACCAGGACGACATCATCCTCGACACCACGGCGCCGACCATGTCGGGCGCGACGGCATCATCGACTGCATCCTCGCCGTCGGCGGTGACCGCGGCCGCCGCGCGCGGCGGTGTGCGGATGACCGTGCGTGCCAGCGACAAGAACTCGGGCATCGGGAAGGTGCAGGTGAAGACCTCCTCGCGCGGCAGGATCACCGACGTGCCGACCTCGAGCCCGCGGGCGTCGTCGCGGTCCGTGCGCATCAACACCACCAAGAAGACCCTGTGGGTGCGCGTCGTGGACCGTGCGGGAAATGTGTCGAAGTGGGTCACCGTCAAGGTGAAGTGACCGAGCCCGGGCACCCGGATGTACAGTTCGAGGCATCGCTGATGGGGGGAATCATCGTGTCGAGCGTCCCGGATGGTGCAGGAGCCGATACTGTCCGCTCCGTGTGGTTCCGGCGCGTGGCGCGCGTGGCCGCAGTGTGCGTCGTCGCGGCGGTGATCCCGGTTGCGGCCGTCCGTGACGTCGCCCGAACTGTCGGAAACACGTCGTTCGATCTCGGATCGGGTGCCCCCAGCTTTGTCTCGATCGCCGATTCGCCGGTTCTCCGACTCTCGGACAACTTCACCATCGAGGCCTGGGTGTACCTGCGGGACAGCGGGAACGAGACAATCATCGACAAGGGGCCGATCTACAGCTACCTGTTCCAGATCTACCCGAACGGTCAATCGGGCCTCGGCCTCTATGGTGGATATGGGGGCTCCTACCAGTGGGTGTACAGCTCGGCCGTCACCCTCCCTCAGAATCAGTGGAACCACGTCGCTGTCACATTCACCAACGGGACGAACGGGCTCAAGTTCTACGCGAACGGCAACCTTGTCAGTCAGCACACGCCCGCGGGCGCGCTTGTCTCCTCCAATGGCGACGTCAATCTCGGGCGACAGGAACCGGGGGGGTGCAACTGCAATCTCCTGCAGGGCAGGCTCGACGAGGTGCGCATCTGGGGCACGGCCCGAACCCAGGCCCAGCTCCAGTCGACGATGTCGATCGCACCCGCCTTCAACACCAACGGGTTGGTCGCCTACTGGGACTTCAACGACGGTTCTGGCAGCACGGTGGCGAACCGGACTTCGGGAGCGGGGA
>Ga0172376_10004204_pt1 | contig 16544 bp, 14 predicted proteins | sample Lak35m_FD_121114 | JGI IMG/M metagenome (GOLD analysis project Ga0172376, IMG submission 121114) | Freshwater microbial communities from Kabuno Bay, South-Kivu, Congo - kab_092012_35m | ecosystem: Environmental > Aquatic > Freshwater > Lake | place: Democratic Republic of the Congo: South-Kivu... | reverse complement strand
CCGTGGAACTGATCCATCCGATCGCGATGGAAGAGGGTCTGCGGTTCGCCATCCGTGAGGGCGGTCGTACCGTCGGTGCGGGTCGCGTCACCAAGATCCTCAAGTGAACTGAGCAGACATGGCCAAGAACGAGAAGCGGGTGCAGGTCACGCTGGAGTGCCAGACGTGCAAGCGACGCAACTACATCACCACCAAGAACAAGATCAACGACCGTGAGCGCATCGAACTCACCAAGTACTGCAAGTGGGACCGTGCGCACACCACGCACAAGGAGACCCGCTGAGTCCGACGACGAACGGGGGTGGGCGTGGGCACCGGTGACGGCGTCGACGACCTGACCCCCCTCGTCGTGGCGGCGCGCGACGGTGATCGGGCGGCGTTCGACGAGTTGGTCCGCCGGACATGGGCGGAGACCTACGCGCTGGCCCATCGTCTGACCGGTGACCGGGAGGATGCGCTCGAGGTCTGTCAGGAGGCGTACCTGCGGGCCCACCGGGCGCTGCGTCGGTTCCGCGGGGATGCCCGGTTCACCACCTGGCTCTACCGCATCACGGCCAATTGTGCGGCTACGCACGTGGGACGTCGCCGGCGCCACCGGCACGAGGATCTCGAGGCCGTCGATCCCGAGGATCGCACCCCGGCCCACGACCCGGTCGGTCGGGCCGAGGCCGCGCACCTGCAGGAGCGGGTGCGGGCCGCCATCGCCGCCCTGCCGCCGCGACTGCGGGCCGTGGTGGTGCTGCGCGACGTCTACGACCTCTCCCACGAGGCCATCGCCGCCGAGTTGGGGATCTCGACGGCGGCGGCGAAGGTGCGGTTGCACCGGGCCCGACGTCGATTGCGCGACGACATCTTCCTGCAGGCGGTGGCCGGCAGACCCTCCGCCGAACCTGACAGTCGAGAGGGGATTCCCGATGTCCGGGCCATGTGACCGCCTGGCCCGACGTCTCCCGGCCCTGGTCGACGACCCGGGTGCGCTGGCCGAGGAGGAGTTCGCCCACGTGCGGGGATGCCTGCGCTGTCAGGCGGCACTGGCCCAGCACCGTCGGATCCGACGGACTGTGGGTGCCCTGGCCCCCGGTGAGGCCGGCCCCCCGGCCACCGACGAGGTCCGGGCGGCCCTCGAGGCTCGGGCGGCCCGCCGCCGCCGGGTCGTCCGTCGGGGGATGGCGGTCGGTCTGGCCACCGTCACCGCCGTCGGGCTGGGCGCGGCCGTGGCCGTCCGTCGTCGATCGGCCTGACCCGGTTCGCACTCCCACCGTCCCCGGGCCTAGTGTTCAGCGCTCCGGCTCGCCGGGGTCCGGCGCCCCGCTGGTACCCTCGCAGGCTCGGCGATGCCCTAGGGCAGTAGCTCAACTGGTAGAGCACCGGTCTCCAAAACCGGCGGTTGGGGGTTCGAGTCCCTTCTGCCCTGCTCGTACGACCCGCTCCGGCGGCCCCTCCCTCCGAATCCCACTGGCACCACCCGCGGAAGTCCCATGGCCCTCAATCGTGAACAGAAGCGCATGTTGCAGCGCCAGGGCGAACTCGGCCCCGACGGTGAGCCGATCCGTACCCGGCGCGGCCCGCAGCAGCAGCGACGCGAGCGCACCGGCCCCGTGGAGTTCGCCCGCGAGGTCCGGTCGGAGTTGCGCAAGGTGGCGTGGCCGACCCGCTCGGAGACCATCAACTACTCCATCATCACCATCGTGACCCTCATCGTGTTCACCGCAGTCATCTTCGGGATCGACTGGGTGTTCTCCGAGGCCGTACTGAGATTGTTCGACGCATGAGCACCTACGAAGAGATCCCCACCACCGAGGAGAGCACCGGCGAGGCCGTCGTCGGCGACGTCGTCGTGCTCGACGCCGAGGAGTTGCTGGTCGAGGAGCGACCGCGGCCCCAGAGCCCGTTCGACCGGCCGGGCCGCTGGTACGTGGTGCACACACAGTCTGGCTACGAGAAGAAGGTCAAGCAGAACCTCGAAGCCCGCATCACCTCCATGAACATGGAGGAGAGCATCCACGAGGTCGTCATCCCCATGGAGGACGTCGTCGAGTTCAAGAACGGCAAGAAGCAGGTCGTGCAGAAGAAGGTGTTCCCCGGCTACCTGCTCGTCCGTTGCGACATGACCGACGACTCGTGGTACGTGATCCGCAACACCCCCGGCATCACCGGATTCGTCGGCCAGGGGGCCAAGCCCTCGCCGCTGCCCCGTCGTGATGTCGAAAACTTCCTCGCCGTGAAGGACGAGTCCGATGAGGTCTCGGCCAAGCGTGGACGCCCCCGGCTCGAGTACGAGCAGGGCGAGACGGTGCGGGTCAAGGAGGGTCCGTTCGCGGACTTCTCGGGCGAGATCGTCGAGATCAACGAGGACCAGCTCAAGCTCAAGGTGCTCGTGAACATCTTCGGTCGCGAGACGCCGGTCGAGTTGGAGTTCTCGCAGGTCGCGAAGCTCTGACGCAGCCCACAGGAACGCAGGAACCGAGTAGAGGACAGCAGAGGACACAAGGACATGGCCAAGAAGAAGGTTGCGGCGGTCGTGAAGATCCAGATCCCCGCGGGCGCCGCCAATCCCGCGCCGCCGGTCGGCACCGCGCTGGGTCCGCACGGCGTGGCGATCATGGACTTCTGCAAGGAGTACAACGCCCGGACCGAGGCGCAGAAGGGCACGATCATCCCGGTGGAGATCACGGTGTTCGAGGATCGTTCGTTCACGTTCATCCTCAAGACCCCGCCCACCTCGGTGCTCATCAAGGAGGCGGCTGGTCTGCCCAAGGGTTCGCAGACCCCGTCACGCACCGTGGCCGGCACCATCACCGATGCACAGGTGACGGAGATCGCCAAGGTGAAGCTGCCCGATCTCAATGCCAATGATCTCGAGGCGGCCCGCCTCCAGGTCGCCGGCACCGCCCGCTCCATGGGCATCGACATCGTCTGACCACACATCTGCCTGCTCTGGCAGGACGCGTCGGGACCACCTCGCCCGCCGCGCTGGACCGCACCGGTGACGGTGCCCGACCCGAGGGAGCCTCATGGCGACGCATGGCAAGAACTACCGCAGCGCGGTCGAGACCTACGACAACGCCGAACTCCACGGCACCACCCAGGCCGTGACCATGGTCAAGACCATGGCCCGGGCCAAGTTCGACGAGACGGTCGAACTGGCCGTCCGTCTCGGTGTCGACCCCCGCAAGGCGGACCAGATGGTGCGCGGCACGGTGGCCCTCCCCTCGGGAACGGGTTCCGACGTCCGCATCGCCGTGTTCGCCACCGGCGAGGCGGCCCAGGCCGCTCGTGAGGCCGGAGCCGAGTTCGTCGGGGCCGACGATCTGCTGGCCGAGGTCGAGGGCGGGATGATGGATTTCGACATGGTCATCGCCACCCCCGATCTGATGCCCCAGGTGGGCAAGCTCGGTCGGCAGCTCGGCCCGCGGGGCCTCATGCCCAACCCCAAGACCGGCACCGTGACCCCCGATGTGGGCAAGGCCGTGGCCGACTTCAAGGGCGGCAAGGTGGAGTACCGCACCGATCGGCAGGGCAACGTGCACGTGCCGATCGGCAAGGTCTCGTTCGAGCCGGCCGCCCTGGCTGCCAATCTCCGCGCCGTCGTCGAGGAGTTGGAGAAGGCCAAGCCGTCCTCGGCCAAGGGTCGCTACCTGCGCAAGATCACGGTGTCGTCGACCATGGGTCCCGGGGTCAAGATCGACCCGCAACGGGTCCTGGTGGCCGACGAGGCCTGACGCGGGCTGGCCCCCGGGTCCGCCGTTCGTCTACCGTTCCACCCCTGCTGCTCCGGCAGCCACAATCGAGACCGCTCGCCGCAGACATCCGGAGCCCTTCGGGGCGTAACAGGTCCTCGCGGACCCTCCTGACGAGGTGAACCTCCCATTCACGGGGCGTTCCCGCGCACGCGGCGGACGCCCCGTCGTGCGTTCGGACGACTGGGCACCCGGGATCCGGCCTGTGCGGGTCGGTCCCATCGAAGGGGCGACACGGTGCCGCCAGCACCGGAGAGCCGACGACACACCAGACAGAGACATCAGACAGACACACCAGACAGACACACCAGACAGAAGAGAGGAGGTGCGATGGACAACCCGAGACCGGAGAAGGTCGCCGTGGTCGCCGAGGTGCGTGAGCGCTTCGACGGAGCCGAGGCGGTCGTGCTGACCGAGTACCGCGGTATCGACGTGGCCGGCCTGGCAACGTTGCGCCGTGCGCTGCGCGAGGCCGGCGGGGAGTACAAGGTCTACAAGAACACGCTCGTGCGTCGTGCGACGAACGAACTGGGACTGGACCTCGATGCCCAGTTGACCGGACCGACGGCCATCGCCTTCGTTCCCGCCGGCGCCGGTGATCCCGTCGCCGTCGCCAAGGCCCTGCGCGAGTTCGCCAAGGGCAATCCGAACCTGGTGGTCAAGGGCGGAGTGCTGGGGGAGAAGCTCCTCGGCGCCGCCGAGGTCGAGGCCCTCGCCGATGTGGCCCCCCGCGAGGAACTGCTCGCCCGTCTGGCCGGCCTCATAGCCGCCCCGATGGTGCAGTTCGCCGGATTGCTGCAGGCGCTGCCCCGCAACTTCGCCTACGGACTGGCGGCGTTGATCGAGCAGAAGGGCGGTGCCCCGGAGTCCCCGAGCACCGAACCCGAGGTCGTCGATGCCACCGCCGAGGCGACCGAGACCACCACCGAGACCACCGACATCACCGAGACACCCGAGATACCCGAGACACCCGAGGCCGCGGCCGAGCCCGCGTCCGACACCGAGACCGCCCCGGCCGAGGCCGAGGGTGACACCCAGGAGAGCTGAAATGGCAACCAAGGAAGAGATCCTCGACGCGATCGCCGGCATGTCGGTGCTCGAACTGAGCGAGCTGCTGAAGGACTTCGAGGAGAAGTTCGGCGTGACCGCGGCCGCCCCCGTGGCCGTCGCGGCTGCGGCCCCGGCCGCCGGCGGTGCCGGTGGTGGCGAGGCCGAGGCCGAGAAGGACGAGTTCGACGTCGTCCTGACTGGTGCCGGCGACAAGAAGATCCAGGTCATCAAGGAGGTGCGCGCGCTGACCAACCTGGGCCTCAAGGAGGCCAAGGACCTCGTCGACGGTGCCCCCCAGACCGTGCTCGAGAACGCCTCCAAGGAGGACGCCGAGAAGGCCAAGGCCGCCCTCGAGGGTGCCGGCGCCACCGTCGAGCTGAAGTAGTCCCGGGCGGGTCCGCCCGTCCATCCCGGTGATGCCCACTCCTGCGGGGGTGGGCATCGTCGCGTCCGGGAACGCTTGACCCCCTGTGGGGGCCGGTCTAGGTTGCCGCCAATTCCATCGGGGCAGAAGTGGATGATCCCCCGACAGAGCGCCCGTCTCCGCCGCCGTAGAGGCCCGGATTCCAGGGTTGCTCTTCCACGCGTCCCGGTCCTAGGATCAGCGGTCCGCCCTGCCGGGTCCCTGGGTGCTGTCGAGTCGTCCACCACGGTCCGACGCGCCCCGCCGCAGAGCGTCACGCCCAACCGACACAGGAGACCTCCTTGTCCGCTCGTCAGACCGTCCGTGACCGCTACTCGTTCGCGAATCTCGACGAAGCACTCGACCTCCCCGACCTGATCGCCATCCAGCGCGCGTCGTTCGAGTGGTTCCTGCAGCAGGGTCTCGCCGAGACCTTCCGGGACATCAGTCCCATCAAGGACTTCGCCGAGACCTTGCAACTCGAGCTCGAGTTCGATCCCGACGACGAGGACCTGCGGCCGCCGCCCAAGTTCACGGTGGAGGAGTGCAAGGAGAAGGACATGACCTTCTCCGCGCCGATCTTCGTGCGGGCCCGCTTCATGAACGCGGCGACCGGTGAGATCAAGGAACAGACCGTCTTCATGGGGGACTTCCCGATGATGACGGACAAGGGCACGTTCGTGATCAACGGCACCGAGCGCGTCGTCGTGTCGCAGCTCGTGCGGTCGCCGGGCGTCATCTTCCAGCCGGGTGAGCGGTTCCGTCTGCGCAACCTGCAGAAGCATCAGCTGGTCACCGGCACCATCCATCCCTACCGCGGCGAGTGGATCGAGTTCGACGTCGAGCAGAAGCCGGGCAAGGACGTCACTGCGGGCTGCCGTGTTGCCCGCAAGCGTCGCCTGAGCCTCTTCGTCCTGTTGCGTGCGCTCGGCTACGACGAGGAGAACCATCCCGGATTCCTCGAGCGGCTCGTTCGCCACTTCGACTTCCTCGAGGGGCAGTGGGAGAAGGACAAGGACCTCGCACCGACCCAGGACGAGGCCCTCGTCGAGATCTACAAGCGCGCCCGTCCGGGTGAGCCTCCGTCGGTCGAGTCGGCCAAGGCCTACTTCCGCAACGCCTTCTTCGAGAGCCGTCGTTACGACCTCTCCCGCGTCGGCCGCTACAAGCTCAACCGCAAGCTCGGTCCGGAACTCGACAAGATCGAGAAGCTGTTCGGGATCGAGTTGGAGCGGCCGGAGATCGACCAGAGCACCCTCACGCCGTCCGAGGTGCTGGCGGCCACCACGTACCTGTTGAACCTGGTGAACGCCGAGCCGGGCTACCGACTCGATGATCAGGACCACTTCGCCAACCGTCGTATCCGCTCGGTGGGTGAGTTGATCCAGAATCAGGTGCGTATCGGTCTGTCCCGCATGGAGCGTGTCGTGCGCGAGCGCATGACCACTCAGGACGTCGAGGCGATCACCCCGCAGACGCTCATCAACATCCGTCCGGTGGTGGCGGCCATCAAGGAGTTCTTCGGGACCTCGCAGCTGTCGCAGTTCATGGATCAGGTGAATCCGCTGTCGGGCCTCACCCATCGCCGTCGCCTCTCGGCGCTCGGTCCGGGTGGTCTGTCGCGTGAGCGAGCCGGGTTCGAGGTTCGTGACGTGCACTTCTCGCACTACGGACGCATGTGCCCGATCGAGACCCCGGAAGGTCCGAACATCGGGCTCATCGGCGCGCTGGCCACCTTCGCCCGGGTGAACGAGTTCGGATTCATCGAGTCGCCCTACCGCAAGGTGGTCAACGGTCGCGTCACCGACGAGATCGTCTACCTGGCCGCCGATGAGGAGGAGGAGTACGTGGTCGCCCAGGCCAACGCACCCCTCAATCCCGACGGCACCTTCAAGGCCGACCGCGTGCTCGTGCGTCGCTCGCCGCAGGCGGCCACGCTGGGCGAACTCAAGCTCATGCTCGAGCGCGACGTGTTCTTCGGCGCCACCACCGAGATCTCGAACGTGGCTCCCGCCGAGGTCCAGTTGATGGACGTCTCGCCCAAGCAGATCGTGTCGGTCGCCACCGCGCTCATCCCGTTCCTCGAGCACGATGACGCCAACCGGGCCCTCATGGGCGCCAACATGCAGCGGCAGGCCGTGCCGTTGCTGCGGGCCGAGGCCCCGTACATCGGCACCGGTATCGAGTCGAGGGCCGCCCGTGATGCCGCCGACATGATCCTGGCCACCGACGACGGCACGGTGAGCGAGGTCGACGGCAACGCCATCACCGTCCAGTACAAGACCCAGGGCCGCGCCGTGTACCGCCTGCTCAAGTTCGAGCGGTCGAACCAGGACACCTGCATCAACCAGAAGCCGATCGTGGTGGCCGGGCAGTCTGTCAAGAAGGGCGACATCCTCGCCCACGGTCCCTCCACCGACAACGGTGAGTTGGCGTTGGGCAAGAACCTCGTCGTGGCCTTCATGCCGTGGGAGGGCTACAACTTCGAGGACGCCATCATCCTCTCGGAGCGACTGGTGAAGGACGACGTGCTCACGTCGATCCACATCCACGAGCACGAGATCGACGCACGCGACACCAAGCTCGGCCCGGAGGAGATCACCCGGGACATCCCGAACCTGTCCGACGAGATCCTCGCCGACCTCGACGAGCGCGGGATCATCCGCGTCGGTGCCGAGGTGCATGCCGGCGATGTGCTGGTGGGCAAGGTCACGCCCAAGGGCGAGACGGAGCTGACCCCCGAGGAGCGCCTGCTGCGCGCCATCTTCGGTGAGAAGGCCCGCGAGGTGCGCGACACGTCGCTCAAGGTGCCGCACGGCGAGCAGGGCAAGGTCATCGACGTCAAGGTGTTCAGCCGAGACGAGGGCCATGAACTGCCGCCGGGCGTGAACCAACTGGTGCGCGTCTACGTGGCCCAGAAGCGCAAGATCAGCGTGGGCGACAAGCTCGCCGGTCGTCACGGCAACAAGGGCGTCATCTCCAAGATCCTCCCCATCGAGGACATGCCCTTCATGTCCGACGGCACCCCCGTCGACATCATCCTCAACCCGCTGGGCGTGCCCTCTCGCATGAACGTGGGCCAGGTGCTCGAGGCCCATCTCGGGTACGCCGCCCGCTACGGCTGGGCCATCGGCGGTTCCACCGTCGGCGACGAGCCGGTGCGCGGTACGGAGAAGAAGACGCGGCCCGTCACGCCACCGTCGACGCTCATCGCCACGCCCGTGTTCGACGGCGCGCACTGGGACGAGGAGGAGGGGGCGGGCAAGCACCCGACGATCAAGTCGATCTTCCAGCACCTGCAGCCCGAAGCCGCCGATCCCCGCTACGGCGACGACGGTCGCATGATGCAGGACGACGGCAAGATGGTGCTCTACAACGGACGCACCGGCGAGGCCTACGACAACCCCATCACGGTGGGCGTGGTCTACATCCTCAAGCTGGCCCATCTCGTGGACGACAAGATCCACGCCCGTTCGACCGGTCCGTACTCGATGATCACCCAGCAGCCGCTGGGAGGTAAGGCGCAGTTCGGTGGTCAGCGGTTCGGTGAGATGGAGGTGTGGGCCCTCGAGGCCTATGGCGCCGCCTACTGCCTGCAGGAACTGCTCACCATCAAGTCCGACGACGTGCTCGGTCGCGTGAAGGTCTACGAGGCCATCGTCAAGGGCGAGAACATCCCCGAGCCCGGTATCCCCGAGAGCTTCAAGGTGCTCATCAAGGAGATGCAGGCTCTCTGTCTCAACGTCGAGGTGCTCAACACCTCGGGCGCCGAGATCGAGATGCGCGAGCTCGACGAGGACATCTTCCGAACTGCCGAGGAACTCGGCATCGATCTTTCCCGACCGGAACGCGGCAGCGACGAGGACGACGCTCGTCGTCGGGCCGAGAGGGGCTGAGGACATGGCAATGCTCGACGTGAACACTTTCGACCAACTCCGCATCGGATTGGCCACGGCGGACTCGATCCGCACGTGGTCCAACGGTGAGGTCAAGAAGCCGGAGACCATCAACTACCGCACGCTCAAGCCCGAGAAGGACGGCTTGTTCTGCGAGAAGATCTTTGGTCCGCAGAAGGACTGGGAGTGCTACTGCGGCAAGTACAAGCGCGTGCGCTTCAAGGGCATCATCTGCGAGCGCTGCGGCGTCGAGGTGACCCGTTCGAAGGTCCGCCGCGAGCGCATGGGCCATATCGAACTGGCCGCCCCGGTGGTGCACATCTGGTACCTGCGCGGCACCCGCTCCTGGCTCGCCTACCTGCTCATGGGCACCGAGGCCCGCGAGGAGCTCAAGGCCAAGCAACTGGAGAAGGTCATCTACTTCGCGGCCAATCTCGTCACCTGGGTCGACGACGAGCGTCGTCACGAGGACCTGTCGGCCCTCGAGCAGGAGATGCTCGGCGAGAAGGACGCCATCGAGAAGGAGTGCCTCCTCGAACTGGACAAGCGTCACAAGGAACTCGAGCAGGAGGTCGTCCAGCTCGAGAAGGAAGGCGCCAAGGACACCGACATCAAGGCCCGTCAGCGCGCCGCCGACAAGGACCTCCAGTCGATCCGCGAGCGTTACGACATGGAACTCGATCTCGTCGTGCGCGCTTTCGACGAGTTCAAGGACCTCTTCGCCCGCAAGATCATCGAGGACGAGATGCTGTGGCGTGAACTCGTCGATCGCTACGGCGAGTACTTCGAGGGCGGCATGGGCGCCGATGCCATCGCCCAGTTGATCGACCGCATCGACCTCGATGCCGACGAGATCCGTCTGCGCGAGCAGATCGACCCGCCGGAGGGTCAGAAGCCGCTGTCGGCCCAGCGCAAGCAGAAGGCCATCAAGCGTCTGAAGATCGTCTCGGCCTTCAACCGCCGTGACGAGAACGGACGTCGGGTCAACGACCCGCGGGCCATGATCCTCGACGTCGTGCCGGTCATCCCGCCCGAACTGCGTCCGATGGTGCAGCTCGACGGCGGCCGCTTCGCCACCTCCGATCTCAACGATCTCTACCGACGCGTCATCAACCGGAACAACCGCCTCAAGCGTCTCCTCGACCTCGGTGCTCCCGAGATCATCGTGAACAACGAGAAGCGCATGCTGCAGGAAGCCGTCGACGCCCTGTTCGACAACGGTCGTCGCGGTCGTCCGGTGACCGGACCGGGTAACCGTCCGCTCAAGTCGCTGTCCGACATGTTGAAGGGCAAGCAGGGTCGGTTCCGTCAGAACCTGCTGGGCAAGCGCGTCGACTACTCGGGTCGTTCGGTCATCGTGGTCGGCCCGACCCTCAAGCTGCACCAGTGCGGTCTGCCCAAGCTCATGGCGCTCGAACTGTTCAAGCCGTTCGTCATGAAGCGCCTGGTGGACGCCGAACTGGCCCAGAACATCAAGTCGGCCAAGCGCATGGTCGAGCGTCGTCGTCCGCAGGTGTGGGACGTGCTCGAGGACGTCATCAAGGAGCACCCGGTGCTGCTCAACCGCGCGCCGACGCTCCACCGTCTGGGCATCCAGGCCTTCGAGCCGATCCTCGTCGAGGGCAAGGCCATCCAGATCCACCCGTTGGTGTGCGCGGCGTTCAACGCCGACTTCGACGGCGACCAGATGGCCGTGCACCTGCCGCTGTCGGCCGAGGCGCAGGCCGAGGCCCGCGTGCTCATGCTGTCGGCCAACAACATCCTGTCGCCCGCCGACGGTCGTTCGCTGGTCACGCCGACCCAGGACCTGATCATCGGTGCCTACTACCTCACCGAGGAAGTGTCCGGCGCCAAGGGCGGGGGACGCGTGTTCCGTCACCTCGACGAGGTCGAGCGGGCCTACGAGGCCGGCGACGTCGACCTGCACGCGCTGGTCGTCCTCCGTCATCCCGACCACATCGAGGGGGAGGAGAACGGTCGTCCGCTCTACCGCACCACCACCCCCGGGCGCATCTTCTTCAACACCGCGCTGCCGGTCGGGTTCGACTACATCAACTCCCGCGTCGACAAGCGGGCGATGGGTCGCATCGTCGACGAGTTGGCCCACAACTACGAGAAGGCCGATGTGGCGGGTTCGCTCGACCGCATGAAGGACCTCTGCTACCGCTACGCCACTCGTTCGGGCCTCACCATCTCCATCGAGGACGTCAAGACCCCGCACGCCAAGAAGGAGATCCTCGACCGGCACGAGAAGGAAGCCGAGAAAGTCGAGACCCAGTTCCGGCGCGGCATCATCACCGACGGTGAGCGACGCCAGAAGGAAGTGGAGATCTGGACGACGGCCACCGACGAGGTGCGCGTGGCCATGGAGGCCTCGCTCAAGGCCGACAAGTTCAACCCCATCGACATGATGGTCGGCTCGGGTGCCCGCGGGAACATGATGCAGGTCCGTCAGATCGCCGGCATGCGCGGTCTGGTGGCCAACCCCCGTGGCGACATGATCCCCCGACCGATCAAGTCGAACTTCCGCGAGGGCCTCACGATGCTGGAGTACTTCATCGCGACGCCCGGCGCCCGCAAGGGTCTGGTCGACACCGCCCTGCGGACCGCCGACTCGGGCTACCTGACGCGTCGTCTCGTGGACGTCGCCCAGGAACTCATCATCAATGACGAGGATCCCTTCGCCTCGGGTGGTGCCGTGCGCGGCATCTGGATCGATGGCATCGAGCCCGATCGTCCCGGCAAGCGTTCGTGGCTGGAGACCCGTCTCTACAGTCGGACCCTGGCCGACGACGTGACGTTGTCCGATGGCACCGTCCTGCCCCGCGGCACCGTGCTCGGCGAGGCCGAGACCGATCTGCTGCGTGACGACCCGCAGGTCGATCGGGTGCGCGTGCTGTCACCGCTCACCGACGACTCCGATCTGGGCGTGTCGGCCGCGTCCTACGGACTGGCGCTGGCCACCGGCAAGATGATCGAGATCGGCGAGGCGGTGGGTGTCATCGCCGCCCAGTCGATCGGCGAGCCCGGTACCCAGCTCACCATGCGGACCTTCCACACCGGTGGTGTGGCCGGCAGCACCGACCTCGCCGGCGGTCTGCCCCGCGTCGTGGAGCTGTTCGAGGCCCGCAGCCCGAAGGGCAAGGCCACGCTCACCCGCATCACGGGCGTGGTGCGCATCGCCGAGGACGAGGGCAAGGGCCGTGTGGTCACCGTGGTGGCCGACGACGGCACCGAGGAGTCCTACACCGTGCCGAGCCTGGCCCGTCTCGAGGTGACCGACGGCCAGGAGGTCGTGGCCGGTGACGCCATCGTCGAGGGCCCCCGCGATCCCAAGGAACTCCTCGAGATCAAGGGCGTCCAGGAGACACAGCAGTACCTCGTGACCGAGGTGCAGAAGGTGTACCGGGACCAAGGCGTGCCCATCCACGACAAGCACATCGAGCTGATCGTGCGTCAGATGACGCGCAAGATCACCGTGCAGGAACCGGGCGATTCCGACTTCCTGCCCGGCGAGCGCGTCGACTCGAAGGTGTACCGCGACGTCAACCGGGCGCTGGTGATGGAGGGACGCACCCCGGCCGAGGGGCGCCCCGAGATCATGGGCATCACCAAGGCCTCGCTGGCCACCGACTCGTGGCTGTCGGCGGCGTCGTTCCAGGAGACCACCCGGGTGCTCACCGAGGCGGCCATCGAGTCCCGTTCGGACTCGCTGCTCGGCCTCAAGGAGAACATCATCATCGGCAAGCTCATCCCGGCTGGTACCGGAATGGGCAAGTACCGCGACATCACCACCGCCGCTCCCGACTACACGCCCATGGGTTTCTGGTCGAGTGACGAGGAGGAGGGTGCCGAGGGCGCCGAGGGTCAGGGTCTGGCCGGGATGCTGGCCGAGCGGATGGCGGGCGATCTCGTCGTCCCCGCCCCGGTCGACCCCGCCGAGGTGACGGCCCTGGCCGACGCCGCGGCGGCCGAGGCCACCGCCGCCGAGATGGTGGCGGGTGCCGGTGACATGGCCACGCTCGGGGACGAGGTCCCCGATGCCGAGGTCATCGAGCTCCGTCCCCAGGCCGACATCGACGACATCGGCGACTCCGCCGGTTCCTGAGTCCATCCGGGGTTTGCCCGTTCGGGCCGGACGCCCGTAACCTTGCCGTCCGCTCCGGGGCCTCCCCGTTCCGTTCCACGAGAGGTAGCACGTGCCCACCATCCAGCAGCTGGTCCGGAAGGGCCGCCAGTCGAAGCCCGCCAAGGGCAAGACCCCGGCCCTCAAGGGCGCCCCGCAACGTCGGGGTGTGTGCACGCGCGTCTACACGACCACCCCGAAGAAGCCGAACTCGGCCCTGCGCAAGGTGGCCCGAGTCCGTCTGTCCTCGGGCATGGAGGTCACCGCCTACATCCCCGGTGAGGGACACAACCTCCAGGAGCACTCCATCGTGCTGGTGCGCGGCGGTCGTGTGAAGGATCTTCCCGGTGTCCGGTACAAGATCATCCGTGGAACGCTCGACACCTCGGGCGTGCGCGATCGCAAGCAGGCCCGTAGCCGCTACGGCGCCAAGAAGGAGAGCTGACGTGCCCCGCAAGGGTCCCGCCCCCCGCCGTGAGTTGATGCCCGACCCGATCTACCGGTCGGTCGTCGTCACCCAGTTCGTCAACAAGGTGCTCCAGCGCGGCAAGCGCTCCACCGCCGAGCGCATCGTCTACGAGGCGCTGCACATCATCGAGGAGAAGACCGGCAGCGAGCCGATCGCCACCCTCAAGCGCGCCGTCGACAACGTGAAGCCCCAACTCGAGGTGCGCAGCCGTCGTGTCGGTGGCGCCACCTACCAGGTGCCCGTCGAGGTGCGTCCCCGTCGGGCCAACACGTTGGCCATCCGTTGGATCGTGGGCTACTCGCGCCAGCGTCGCGAGCGCACCATGGCTGAGCGCCTCGCCAACGAACTGCTCGACGCCAGCAACGGGGTCGGCGCGTCCATCAAGCGACGCGAGGACCTCTACAAGATGGCGGAGTCCAACAAGGCCTTCGCCCACTACCGCTGGTAACCGTCGACCCGCTCGACACCCCGTCGGACGGCCTCGCCCGCCCGACATCTCCGCACCCGCTCCTTCTCAACTCGAGTACCACGACAGGAAACGACGATGGCCGCACGCCCCCACCCCCTCGCCAGAACCCGCAACATCAGCATCATGGCCCACATCGATGCGGGTAAGACCACGACCACCGAGCGGATCCTCTACTACACCGGCAAGAACTACAAGATCGGTGAGGTGCACGAGGGCGGCGCCACCATGGACTGGATGGTGCAGGAGCAGGAGCGCGGCATCACCATCACCTCGGCGGCCACCACCTGCTTCTGGGAGGACCACCGGATCAACATCATCGATACGCCCGGCCACGTCGACTTCACCGTCGAGGTCGAGCGCTCGCTGCGCGTGCTCGACGGCGCCGTCGCCGTGTTCGACGGTGTGGCCGGTGTGGAGCCGCAGACCGAGACGGTGTGGCGTCAGGCCAACAAGTACAACGTGCCCCGCATGTGCTTCATCAACAAGATGGATCGCCTCGGCGCCGACTTCTACGCCGCATTGGCCTCCATCAAGGACCGCCTCGAGGCCAACACCGCCGTGCTGCAGCTGCCCATCGGTGCCGAGGGCAACTACAAGGGTGTCGTCGATCTGGTGACGATGGACGCGCTGGTGTGGCTCGATGAGGAACTGGGCGCCAAGTGGGAGGTCCAGGAGATTCCCGCTGATCTGGTCGACGAGGCCAACGCCTACCGCGCCGAACTCATCGAGACGGTGGCCACCGTGGATGAGGACCTGCTCGAGAAGTTCATCGCCGAGGAGGAGATCACCGTCGACGAACTGCGGGCCGCCATCCGCAAGGCCACCATCGCCGGCGAGGTCATCCCCGTGCTCAACGGCACCGCCTTCAAGAACAAGGGTGTGCAGCCGCTGCTCGACGCCGTGGTGTGGTACCTGCCGTCGCCGATCGACCTCCCCCCGGTGGAGGGCACGAACCTCAAGGGCGACCAGGAAGTCACCCGCGAGGTGTCCGACGACGCGCCGTTCTCGGCCCTGGCCTTCAAGATCATGACCGACCCCCACGTCGGCAAGCTCACCTACTTCCGCGTGTACTCGGGCAAGCTCGAGAAGGGCGGTCAGGTGCTGAACAGCCGCACCCAGTCGAAGGAGCGCATCGGTCGTCTCCTCGAGATGCACGCCAACGACCGTCAGGATCTCGACGAGATCTTCGCGGGCGACATCGTGGCCGGTATCGGCTTCAAGAACACCAAGACTGGTGACACGCTGTGCGATCCCTCCAATGCCATCGTGCTGGAGGAACTGATCTTCCCCGAGCCGGTGATCCACGTGGCCGTCGAGCCGAAGACCAAGGCCGATCAGGACAAGATGGCCAAGGCCCTCTACGCGCTGGCCGAGGAGGACCCGACCTTCCAGGTGCGCACCGATGAGGACACGGGCCAGACCGTGATCTCCGGCATGGGCGAGTTGCACCTCGAGGTGCTCGTCGACCGCATGCTGCGCGAGTTCAAGGTCGACGCCGCCGTGGGCAAGCCGCAGGTGGCCTACCGCGAGACGATCACCCAGACGATCGAGAACTCGACCTACACGCACAAGAAGCAGACCGGTGGTTCGGGTCAGTACGCCGAGGTCACCATCACTCTGGAGAACACCGGCCCGGGTGGCGGCTACGAGTTCGTCGACAAGATCACCGGCGGCCGCATCCCCAAGGAGTACATCCCCTCGGTCGATGCCGGCATCCAGCAGGCCATGACCGCCGGTGTGCTCGCCGGGTACCCGACGGTCGACGTGCGCGCCATCCTCACCGACGGCAAGTACCACGACGTCGACTCCTCGGAGATGGCGTTCAAGATCGCCGGCACCATGGCCTTCAAGGAAGCCGCTCGCAAGGCCAAGCCCGCCCTGCTCGAACCCATCATGAACGTCGAGGTCTCGACCCCCGACGACTACATGGGTGACGTCATGGGCGATCTCTCCAGCCGCCGCGGCAAGCTCGGCGGCATGGAGCAGAAGGGCAACTCCCAGATCATCCGGGCCCAGGTCCCGCTGTCGGAGATGTTCGGGTACGCCACCGACCTCCGCTCGCGCACGCAGGGCCGCGCCACCTACACCATGCAGTTCGACTCCTACCAGCAGATGCCGTCCAATGTGCAGGAAGAGATTGTCACCCGCGTGCGCGGCGACTGATCGACTCCTCACCGGACGACACACACCACACGACACCACACAAGACCACACAGACCTCCGCCGGACCCCGGCACCAACCAACCGCCGACACCCGGCACCAACCGAAGGAGAATCCGATGGCACGCGAGAAGTTCGAGCGGACCAAGCCCCATGCGAATGTTGGGACGATGGGTCATATCGATCATGGGAAGACGACGTTGACGGCGGCGATCACGAAGGTGCTTGCTG
>Ga0172376_10004198_pt1 | contig 16552 bp, 15 predicted proteins | sample Lak35m_FD_121114 | JGI IMG/M metagenome (GOLD analysis project Ga0172376, IMG submission 121114) | Freshwater microbial communities from Kabuno Bay, South-Kivu, Congo - kab_092012_35m | ecosystem: Environmental > Aquatic > Freshwater > Lake | place: Democratic Republic of the Congo: South-Kivu... | reverse complement strand
GGAAGCCGCCGAGGCCCTGGTCCACCACGCGCACCCGGGCGATCCGGAGTGACTCGGGCCCGGCTTCGGGCGTAGCATCTCGAGCATGCGGAGGGGGCTCGTGGTCGGGCTGGTCGGTGGAGCAGCGCTCCTCCTCGTGCTCGCACGGGTGACGCGACGCGGCGTGGAGAAGGACGACGCTGCGCGGCCGGTGCCGGTCGAATCCGCGCGGGAGGCCGCGCCCGCGCCGCTGCCTGCGCTCGAGCCGTCGAGCGTGCCCGAGGCGGAATCGACGCGCGCGCCGGTGGCGAGCTCGCCCGCGCGGGAGGAGGCGGAGTCCGAGATGCGTGCGCTGCACGGGACGGTCGTGTGGATCGACCGTGCGGGTGTCGAGCACGAAGAGGAGAGCGGGAGCTTCGAGCTCGCGTTCGACCTCCGCGGGCATACGGGGGACTTTCCGGTGAAGGTCGTGGCCGGGTGCTGGCGTTTCGAGCTGCCCCTCGTTCCCGGATGGACGCTGGAACGCTTCGTCGGAAGTGGGTTCCAGCTCGGTGGCCGACCGGTGCACCGGAGATCGGTCGAAGGCACGCAGGCCGAGGACGGCTCGCTCGAGTTCCGCGTGCACGAGCCGACGCATGTGCGGCTCGAGGTGCGCTCGGGCCTGGACGACCGGCCGCTCGAGGAGGTGCTGGTGCTCGGCGCGAGCAAGGAACTGTTCGTCATCGACAGCGTCGGCGAGGAGCTCTCCCGCAGGATGGGGCGCCTCCGGCCGCCGCTCGAGCTCGAGACGAACAGCGGGGGCTTCCTGCGCATAGGCGAGCGCATGCACGCCGAGCAGCGTGTCGAGGTGAGTCCCGACTCCGCGGAGCTGAAGGTGGTCCTGCACCCGATCGGGGTCCTGTTCGTGCTGCTCGACGGCGGGCTGGCCGGCGCGCCCGGGCTGACGCTGAGCGCCCACGCGGGCTCCGGCGATGAGCCCCGGCTCGAGGGCAAGGCCGAGTTCTCGTTCGAGAACGGAGAGCACCTGCGCCTCGCACCGGGCGACTACACGCTCGAGGCGGTGCTCGGCACGGGACCCGATGCGCGGCTCGTCGGTAGCACGCGGGCAACGGTGGTGGCTCGCGAGCAGCAGACCGTGGAGCTCGGGCCGCTTCCGGGCGAGGCCGCGGTCGCGGTGGAGGGCACGCTCGAGCTTCCGGCCGAGTGGGCGCTCGACGACTTCGAGCTCGTCCTGGCGCTGCCGGCCACGCTCGCCGCCGGCGCCGAGCCCGAGGTCCGCATTCCGCGCAAGCGCATGAGCGTCGACCGCGAGGGCGCGAGCCTCCGGCGCTGGAGCGCCACGCTCTTGCCCGCAACCTACATCGCCAGGCTCCCGCAGACGGGCTACCACACGCGCGTGACGATCGCGCCCGGCGCGCGCGCGACGCCGGCCCTCGTGCTGCCGCGTCCGTGCCTCCTGCGCGTGCGCACCGCCGCCGACGCGCTGATGGGCTGCTTCCGCGGCCTGGAAGAAGACTGGCCGCTCGCCGCCGCCTTCCCGCGCGCGCAGCCCGGAGTGTTCGAGTTCCGCGTCCCCGAGGGCCCGTGGCGCCTGCGCGCCCGTAGCGGCGCGCGCCAGAGCGAGGCGACCGCCGAGGCACGCGCGCCGCTCGTCGAGGTCGAGCTGACGCTGCCCTGAGGAGCCACGGTCCGACAGACTAAACTTAGGTATTGACCTAAGTATTAGACCGTGTCATCCTGGGCCCATGGTCCGGACGTCCCGCGCCACCGACACCGTCTTCAAGGCCCTGGCCGACCCCACGCGCCGTGGCGTGCTGGAGCGGCTCGGCAACGGGCGCGCCTCCGTCAGCGAGCTCGCGCGTCCGTTCGGGATGGCGCTGCCGTCGCTGATGGAGCACCTGCGCCAGCTCGAGGCGAGCGGACTCGTGCGCTCGAAGAAGCAGGGCCGCGTGCGCACCTACGAGCTCGTGCCGGAGCGCCTCACCCTCGTCACGGACTGGCTCGCGCGCCAGCGCTCGCTGTGGGAGCGACGCCTGGACCAGCTCGACGCCTTCCTGCTCGCAACCCGGGAGAACGACCGATGAGCCTCGAAAAGCCCCGCATCGATCCGCGCCTCGACCTCGTCCTGGAGCGCACCGTGGAGGTCCCGCGCGCGCGCGTGTGGGCTGCGTGGACGCAGCCCGAGCTCGTCAAGCGCTGGTTCACGCCGGCGCCGTGGCAGACGGTCGACTGCGAGATCGACCTGCGCCCCGGCGGCATCTTCCGCACCACGATGCGCTCGCCCGAGGGCCAGGACTTCCCGAACCTCGGCTGCTTCCTCGAGGTCGTGTCCGAGGAGCGCCTGGTCTGGACCGACGCCTTGTTGCCCGGCTGGCGTCCCGCACCCGAGCCCTTCATGAGCGCGATGCTCCTCTTCGAGGCGCGCGGCAGCTCCACGCACTACACCGCGATCGCCATGCACCGCGACGAAGCCGCGCGCCAGAAGCACGAGGAGATGGGCTTCCACCACGGCTGGGGCGCGGCGCTCGACCAGCTCGTCGCGCTGATGCGCGCGCGGTGATCGTCGCGCGCGCGGCGAAGCTGCAGATCCGCTGGGCCCGCGCGAGCGATCAGGGGCGCTGGCTGCCTGCGTCCGGCTCGATCCGGTAGAGCGCCGAGCGCGCGGACCAGCCGTCCTCGAGGATCGTGGGGAGGCCGAGGGTGGCGGAGGTCTCCGCGAAGGCGGCGGAGAGGGGGCCGTTGCCTTCGGCGTGCCAGGTGGCCTCGGTGGCCGACAGATGGTGGCCGTGGAAGGTGTAGACGGTGAAGAAGTCGGCGAAGCGGCCGGCCGAGGGCACGCTCATGAAGGCCGGTGAGGGGCGGTTCATCGGCTGACGCTCACCGACCGTGCGCACGCGCGCCTCGATGCGCTCGTCGGCGAGGACGAGCGTCAGCTCCCAGGCGCCCTCGCCCGCGGGGCGCATCGAGACCTCGGTGAACTCGGCCATCGGATCCGTGGTGCGCACGAGCTCGCGCTCGACGCCCGCCGCGGGATACCAGGCGCGCAGCTGCACGAAGTTGCGCTTGCCGAGCATGCGCGCGTCGGCCGGCGTGTCGCTCGGCGTGACGTAGGCCCACAGGAAGGCGGCCGACACGGTGCCCGGCGGATGGGCGGCCCGTCCGTCGATCTCGAACGTGTCCAGCGCCAGGAAGCAAAGACTGACGAGCGCGCGACCGGCGAGTTCGGGATGCGCGCGCAGCGCCTCGGCCAGCTCGGGATCCTTGACCGCGCGCTCGGGCACGCTGACGGCGCGCTGACCGGGCGGAAGCTCGGCCTGCACGGCCTCGATCGGCAGCAGGAGATCGACACAGATCTCGCCGTGCACCCGCTCCTGCACGGAGCAACTCAGCGCCCCGTCCGGCAGCTCGCCGAAGAAACCACCGGTCACGGAAGCCTGGCGAGAAGCGCAGCCGGCGGCCAGAAGCACGAGCACGGAGAGAAGACGAGCAGGCACCATGGGCGTCGAGCTTACTGCCTCGCCGTCGTCGTGCAGCTGCTGGCTTCGACCATCGGTCGAACTCGTCGGGCGGGCATGCTCGATGAACAGGTGAAGGCGGGGATCCTCGGGTGACGGGCGGAAGTAGCGCACCGCGTCGTCCAACTCTGCCGCGCGGGACGCGTAGGATCTCGAGCATGCTCAGGTCCTTCCTCCCGACTTCGCCTACCTCGCGCGCCGCTCACCACGTTTCCTGGGGTGCCGCGCTCATCGCCCTCCTCGCCGCGTGCGCCGCTCCGTCGAGGGTAGAACATCCCGGGCCGCGCCTCGTGGCGGAGTGGGAGCCCGCAGTCGGCACTCTGGTCGTGTTCCCCTTCGAGCTCCCGGACGACCTCGTGCGGGACCTCGCCGCGGAGGCGCCGCTCTTCGTGCTCGTGGGCGACGACGACCGCGCCGCCGCGGCGGAGAAGCTGCTCGCTCTCGGCGTGGACCCGGCACGCACGCAGCTCGTCCCGACCGCGGCGCAGAGTCCGTGGACGCGCGACTGGGGGCCCCACCAGGTCGCCGGGCCCGACGGCTCCATCGCTCTCGTCGATCACGTGTTCCGCGGATACCCGTGGGTGCCGGCGGACTGCGCTCCCGAGCACATCACCTACCGGATGGGGCGCATGGAGGGCGAGGACGAGGCGGTGCAGACGCTCGCGCGCGCCCTCGGGCTCGCGACCGTGTCGCTGCCTGCGATCGCAACCGGGGGCAACCTCTTGACGGACGGTCACGGGCGCGCGTTCTGTACGCGGGCACAGATCGTCGAGAACCACGATCTCGTCGACGAGGCCGGGTACCGCGAGCTCCTGCGGAACACCCTGGGCATCACGGAACTCGTCGTGCTCGAGAACACGGAGCCGATGGGGATCCAGCACATCGACTGCTGGCTCAAGGTGATCGATCCGGAGACGCTGCTCATCAAGACGGCGCCCGTCGGGCACGCCGAGCACGCGCCGATCGAGCGGAACGTGGCTTTGCTCGCGCAGCTGACGACTCCCTCGGGTGGTCGCTACCGGATCGAGCGCATCGACTGCCCGCCGTACGAGGAGGACTTCCTGCCGGCCTACACGAACTCGCTGCGCCTCGGTCGCGTCGTGCATGTGCCGCTCTTCGGTGGAGAGGCCGACGAGCGCGCCCTTGCCACCTATCGCGCGCTGCTGCCGGGCTGTGAGGTCCGCGGGTACCGCTTCGACGGCTGGATGTACTTCGACGCCCTGCATTGCCGCTCGCGCGCCCTGCATGCTGTTCCGACCCGCGCGCCGGACGCGCCCTGAGCGGAGCCGGATCGGATTCGCGGAGTCGGCGCGCCGACCGGTGAAGGGCCTTGCATCCTCTGCGGGCAGACGGCCTGCTCTCGGGAAAGGAGCCGTCGATGCTGGGGAAGATTGTGCTATGCGGTCTTGCACTTTGTGCCACGGGAGCGGTGCTCCTCGGAGGACGCGCTCCGCGTGTGTCCCGGGAGACGCACGCGGCGTCCGGGCAGGTGAGGAGGGCGCAGCCCGTGGCGGAGCATCCGCGGAACGTGATCGAAGCGGCGTCGGCCGCCGGGGGGCGCGCTCCGCTCGTGCTCGCTCCCGTCGTGCAGGCGGAGAGTCCGACTTCTGCCTCTGAGCCGGTGAGCGCCCGCGAGGTCCACGCGCTGGTCGAGGCGCTGCGCGACGACACGGTGCGCGGCAATGCGCTGCGCGCGCTGCGCAGGCTGCAGGAGGCCGACGTCTCTGCGCTGCCGACCCTCGAGCGCGCGCTCTTCTCGGACGACGAGCAGCAGCGCTCGCTCGCGGCCTGCGCCCAGGTCCGGTTCCCGGAAGCGTGCTCGCCCGAGCTCGCGCGCGTCCTGCTCGGGATCCTGACCCCGCCGCCCGGAAGGCGCTTCTTCGAGGCGAGCGCACGCCCCTGGCACGCGGGCGTCGGGCGCGCGGGTGTCGACGAGCGCTGGGTCGCGTTCCTTGCCCTCCAGCGCGATGCCCGGCTCTTCCTCCACGTCCAGCTCGAGCTCGAGGAGCGCCTGCGCGGCGATGACCCGATCCTGCGCTTCGACGCCGCGCGCCTCGTGCTCGCGCACCCCGAGGCACGCGAACGCGCTGAGGCGATCCGGGTGCTGGTCGAGCACCTCGCCGACAACCACATCGCCGACGACGCTGCGATCTCGATGCGCTACCTGGGCAAGCTCGGCCGCGAGGCGCTGCCCGCCGTGTGCGCGGCCCTGCCCGGACGCGACGAGCAGTCGGCCCGGCTGCTCGCCCACTTCCTGGCCCACGTCGAGCCCACGCACCCGTCAGCGCACCGCCTCTCACCGAAAGAGATCTCGCGCATGGGCTTCCCGGCCGGCGACATGCTCGTTCCTCGCTGACGAAGCGTCCGCCCCCGACCGTCCGGAAGGGATGGTCGTCGCCGAAGCCGGCGCTCCCGGCCGCGAGCGCTACTCCAGGCGGCGGATGATGTGGTAGCCGAACTCGCTCTTCGGCTTCGAGCCCGGGACGCCGCCGTCGTAGCGCGTGACGCCGTACTCGCCGACCGCCAGGTGCCAGGCCACGTCGCCGAAGGCCTGGGCCATGTCACCGCGCGCCCACACGGTGCCGTCGCTCGCACCCTTCAGCACCATCGTGTAGATCCCGGGGTGCGAATCGTTCGTGTAGTTCTTCACGAGCGTGTCGAACTCCTCGCCCGCGCGGATGCGCGCGTACAGGTCGGCCGCCATCGTCTCGGCCTCGCCCGGCGAGCGCTGGATCCGGATGCGCGGTCCGGTCACACCCACGAGCAGGTGCTGGATCGTGACCCTGGGCTCGGTGTGCTCGGGCTTCGCCATGAGCGCGTCGATGTCGGCATTCATCACCGCCACCGGATCCCGGGCCGGCGTCTCGGGCGCGGGTGTCGGGCTCGACCCCGCCTTCGAGCAGGCACCGAGGGAGAGCAACAGCAGGAGAGCAGCGCTGGACTTCATGCGCGTGAGAGTAGAGCTCGCCCTGGATCCACTCCAGATCCACGTCGCGCGCGCGGAAGCGTGCTAGATTCTGACGGGAAAGCGGATGAAGACCTCTACCGCCGAGAGTCGCTGATGGAGAGCGCTCGCAAGGACGATCACATCGTCTACGACCCGGCCACGGGCCGCATGCTCGCGCCGCCGCGCCAGCTGTTCCTCGAGCTCACCGGACGCTGCAACCTGTGCTGTGTCCATTGTCCGGTCGACTACGGCACCAGCGCGGGCCGTGCGCGCGGCGAGCTGCCCTTCGAGACGATCGAGCGCCTGATGCCCTGGCTGCGAGAGGCTCACAGCGTGAACCTCAACGTGGTCGGCGAGCCGCTGATCTACTCGCGCTTCCTCGACGTGCTGGCGCTCTTCGGCGACGACGCCCGTCGCGTGCACTTCAACACGAACGGAATGGCGCTGACGCCGCGCCTGGCCCGCGAGCTCGTCGGGCGGCGCGTCGGCTCGGTGATCGTCTCGGTCGACGGCATCGAGACGAACGAGGCCCTGCGCGGAGTTCCCTACGAGAAGCTGCGGGCGAAGATCGAGCTCCTGTGCGCCGAGAAGCGTGCGCAGGGGAGTGCGTTCCCGCTGATCGGCGTGGCCTTCACGATCCTTCCGCGTAACCGCTTCGAGCTGCCGCTCGTGCTCGAGGACCTGGCTCCGCTCGGGATCCAGGCCATGCACATCCAGCCTCTGATGCTGTTCTACGAGGGCCTGCGCGACGAGAACGTGTACACGTGCCCGGGCCTCGACGAGGGGCTGCAAGCCGTGCGACGGCGCGCCACCGAGCTCGGCATCGAGATGAACGTCTTCCGCTCGCGCACCCAGGCCGACGAGCGCCACACCGACGGCGACGACGTGCGCGTGCAGCTCGGAGGCTTCTCTCCGACCTACGGTTGTTCGGATCCGTTCTACGAGATGAAGATCCTGAGCACCGGCCAGGTCCAGGCCTGCTCGCGCGGGGTTCTCACGGGTCTGAACGTGAACGAGCACGAGCTCGACGCGCTGTGGAACCATCCCTGGTATCTCGAGCTTCGCAAGCGCCTCCACGCCGCCCGCTTCGAGGGCCCGTGTCTATCCTGCCCCTACATCTTCGGCTCGCGCGAGAACCAGGCGGTGCTCTTCCGCCCGGGCGTGCACCACTCGCACGAGCATCGCCTGGCCCTCAGGTACACGCGCCCGGCGCGCTTCTCGAGAACCTAGCGGGTCGAGCCCGTCCAGCACGACGAGCACCTCCTGCAGCTCGGTCGCGTCACCGATCCAGGCGAGGGCGGTCCGGGTCGGACATGGCCTGGCGAACGCGTGATAACCTGCCTTTCATGTTGCTCCTGGTTGCCGCGTCCATGGCCCTGGTGGTTTCGAGTCCATCTCCCCAGGGAGTCGAGGGGGGTGGGCCGCCGATCTTCTCCATCCTCGACCTGGGACCGGTGCGGTTCCTGTTTCCGGAGGCCACGGTTTCCCTCAACGCGAGCGGTCAGGTTGCCCTGACCACGCCGCGCGGGGCCATGCTCTGGAACGATGGAGCGACCACCGAACTCGTCGGGATGGCGGTGGCCTGCGATCTGAACGATCAGCTGGAGGTCGTCGGCTCGGGTTCCGACACGCCCTTCCTGCGCGCCGCGGTGTGGCGCGATGGGGCCGTGAGCGCGGTCGGACCCACGGTGCAGCGCGAGAGTCTCGCCCTGGCGATCAACGCGCAGGGCGCGATCGTCGGCACCTATCGCGTCGACGATGGAGGCTCGACCGATCGCTCGTTCCTGCACAGGGGTAGCGCCTGGATCGATCCCGGCAGCCTTGGCGGAACGGACTTCCTCGTGAAGGACGTCAACGGATCGCTGCAGCTCGTCGGCTCAGGCAAGAACCGCTTCGAGACGGCGCACGCCTTCCTCTGGAAGCGTGGACTGCCGGTGGACATGGATGCCTTTCCGGGCAGCGCCTTCACGGAGAGCTACTTCCAGGCCATCAATGACGATTCGATCGCCGTCGGAGCGGCGCGTCAGTCGAACGCTCCCTGGACGGGCTTCCTGTGGAAGAACGGCCTGCGTGTCCCGTTGCCCGTCCCCGCCGGGTTCGAGGCGCTCGAACCGCAGGACATCAATGGCCGACGCAGCATCGTCGGCCGGCTGAGGCAGGGGCAGGTCGAGCGAGCTTGCCTGACCCAGGGCACGAACACCTATGACCTGAACACCTTGCTGGAGCCCGACACGACCGGCTGGGAGCTGCTCAACGCCGTCTCGATCAACGACCGTGGCGAGATCGCGGGTTACGGCTTCCATGGCGCCGCCTTCGTGGGCTTCCTGCTACGCCCCGCAACCACAGCCGGGCGCTACGCCACGCACTGATCTCACTCGCTCGCGCTGGCTCCGATTGCGCCGCGCAAGAAGCGTCCTCGCCAGCAGCCCCCCGGCGAAGGCGCCGATCATCCGACGCCCGTCGAGATGTCCGGCGAGCTCGTGCTCCGGGCGCAGGTCATCGAGGCGCGGCCGCGACAGCACGACGCACGAACATCCTGCAACGGGTCGGCGTCCAGCAACGCGAAGTCCCGTGCGCGCACGGCCGAAGCTCAGAATCCCAGGATGAGGTCGAGCGCGTTGGACAAGCCGACGCGGGGGCGACGAGCATTCCAGGACGCATGTGACGGAACTCCCTGGCACGCGCCCTGGACGTGGAGGTCCAGTCCCAGCAGGGCCAGGTCGCTTGGGATGACCCACCTGAACGCCGTTGCACCGCCGGAGACGACGCGGGATTCGCTGAAGAGGAGTTCCCCGGCGACCAGCACCTCGCCGAAGGGCGTCATCGTGCCGGAAGCGGCCTGGCGCCGCAGAAACAGGGTCGCGCGGCCGCTGGCGTTGGCCGAGCAGTCCAGCTCGGCGCTCCAGGTGCGACCGACCACGGGCCTTGCCCTCGTCCGGAGGACGGTGGGGTTCTGCCTCGATCCGTTCCGTGTGGTCACGGATGCCTGCGCAAGGCAGAAGGACAGGTCGTCGAGCGCCCCGAAGCCTGTCATGAGGACGGCCATTCGCACCACGCCGTCCTGCTGGAAGCCAGCGTCCTCCGTCGCCGTGGCGAACCTCGGCGTGCCGTTGCCTGCCTGAGGCGCGGTCGTCGTCAGGTCGAGCTGCCACGGTCCTGCATTGCCGTACCCACCTGTCCACCCAGAAGCGATGATCTTGCCGACGTCGTTCGCGCCGAGCGTTCCGGCGAGCGTGGTGTCTTTCTGCAGGAGCGTGACGGGCGTGGCCCAGTTCGCGTTGCTCGCCAGCGCAGCGGCCTCGTGCAGGCCGGTGTAGGCGGCGAAGACGATGCTGGTGTCCTGCGTGAAGTAGAGGCCTTCGTCGCGGAAGGTCGGCTGGATCGCGCTGGTCCCGGGCTGGTTGACGACCTCCGGCAACAGGACCGTCGTGTAGCGGCTCGACGTCGGGAACACTCCCGAAGTGACGACTCGCGCCGTGATCTTGCGAGAGCGCGCTGCATGGCTCGATGTATGCCTGTTCCAGGCGGAGACGCCACGCATCGGGAGCTTGCGCTCCCTCGACGGCGAACGGATCCTGCACGTGGCCCGATGACGGTGCATCCACACCGAGTAGGGAGCTCCTCCCGATGATCACGTCCGTGCAGTGCTCCCACTGCGGAGCCCCGTTCCGTGCGGCGGACGCGCGCTTCTGCTCCATCTGCGGGAACGAGCGTCCCGAGCCGGCGCAACTACCCGCGCCGCTTGCGCCCGACGCCCCCGAGCGCTTCGTGGCGGCCGAGCGGCACACGAGCGTGCCGGAGCTCCTCGGCCACAGCCCATCGACGGCAGGACACATGACGAGCGGCTGGTGCTCGATCGTCTTCCTGATCCTGTTCTGCGCAGGAGCCGCGAGCCTATGGGCGGTGTCCTTCGCGATGGGATGGACCGACGACGCCGAGCTCGGATGGCTGTTCTCCCTCGTGCCCATCGTGCTCGGGAGCGTCGGCCTTGCGTTCTTGATCTTCTCCGTGGTGGGTGTCGTGAGGTTCCGTTCGGCGGAGCTCGTCCGCTCGATCGCCTTGGTCGTCGACAAGCGTACCCGAGTCGGCGGCGGCGAGGTCCCGAACACGACGTGCCTCGCGAGCCTCGAGACGAAGGACCGCAAGCGACGCGAGTACCAGGTCAGCTGCAGGCTCGCCCAAGAGCTCACGGTCGGCGACCTCGGCATGGCGTACACGAAGGGTGACGTGCTGCTCGACTTCAAGCGCATCGAGCCATGAGCGCCGCGACCCACTGCCCGACCTGCGCCGCGCCGGCATGCGGGGAGGCCTCCGAGCAAGAGCACGAGCCGGGCCGCGACGCCCGCGAGGAACGGTCAGTCCCTCCGGCAAGGAGGCGATCGTCGGACGCCGGACGAGTTCGTCGCGATATGCTCGGCACACCAGCCGCCTCCGCGCGGCAGCGAGGCCGCCGCGAGAAGCCACGTTGCTCGCCTCACTCCGTCATGAAGTCCAACGTCGCCCTTCTTCTTGCCGTGCTCGTCAGCGTCACGGTCGCGTGCGCGCGTTCGAAGGAAACGGCGTACGAGTCCCGCGCCGCTCCAACGAACTCTTCCCTCGTCGGACAGTTGCTGCTTCCCGGCGAAGGCAGCAGTCGCGGAGTCGAGATCGTCGCGCAGTACCTCGACACCAACGGCGAGGCCCAGCCCGCGTGGGTGCTCTTCGACGAGCAAGGCCGCTTCGCCCGCACCTTCGCAGGACGCCTGACGAACGTGCGAGTCTCGGCCGGGCCCGAGGTGCACCGCATCGACGCGGAAGACCTGCCCGCCCCCGATCGCGCGGGCCAGATCGACCTGGGAGTTGTCGACCTTCGCGACCGACTGCGCGAACACCGCGTGCAACTGCGAAGCGCGGACGGCGCCGAGCCAGGCGATGTACGCATCGGACTCTGGATTGGCCCGCCGCCCACAGGTCCGCAAGGCGAGCCCGTGTCGCTCGGCTCGGCGCAGTTCCCGGAGATCCCCCTCGGAAGCGAAGTCGACTGGCTGCTCCCGCCGCAGACCCACTCCATCCACCTCCTCGTCGAACGCCCCGCCGACTCCCGCCGCGGCCGGGACTGGCGCAGCGGGCGCCAGCAGCTGTTCGGTCCGTTCACGACCGCGCAGTTCCCCGGCGAGCTGATCGTGAACTGACAGACCTCGGGGCGCGCAGGGCGAGCTCGGAGGCGGGGCTCAGCCCGTGGTGCTGGGGACCTTCCCCAACCTCGGGCCGAGCAAGGGTCTGGCGGTCGATGCGAACTCGACGCGTGTCGTCTTCGCGACGAGGCGTCTGTACTCGGTGCCCCTCGACGGCAGCTCGGCGCCCCTGGACATCTCGACCCCCGTGACCGGGGGAGTGCGGTACTTCGAGCTCACCCCCGACGGGCAGCGTGTGCTCTTCGGTCCGGATCGCGCAGGACCCACCCAGCTCTACACCGTGCCGGTCGACGACAGCGCGGCTCCAGTCCTTCTCGACTCCCGACCCGCCATCGAGGTCGACGACCTCCAGTTCACTCCGGACTCGGCTCACTACGTCTATTCGCTGGGCAGAGTGAAGATCCTCGCCGGTCCATGCGACGGCAGCTCGCCGCCGATCGAGCTCGCCGGAACCTTCACGGGCAAACCCGTCTTGATTTCGGGAGGGACGCGCCTCGTTTACCAGCAGGGAAACGAGATCTTGAGCCGTGCGCTCGATGGTAGCGACGTGCCCACCCGCATCGACGGGCCTGGCCCGGCACTGGTCTCGACCTTCCAGGGCGGCCGTGACGAGCTCGTCTACTCGAACACGAACGAGCGCCTGCTCGGTGCCCCCTACGACGGGTCGGGCGACATCTTGCTCGAGCCGGGTCCGGCACGGGAGCTCGACGACTACCTGATCCAGGCGCAGGGGGGCGTGGTTGCCTTCGCTCGGCACGGAGTCTGGCGCGTGCCCGCACTCGACCCGGCGGGCCTGGCACAGCTCGACGCGCGGGACGAGGTCTTCGACCTCCTGAAGATGAGTTCAGGCCCGACGGGCAGCGTCCTCTACCGGCGAGGCAGCGAGGTTCAGGAGCTGTGGGCTGCGCGCCTCGATCGCTCGGCGCCGCCAGTCCAGCTCAGCCCGCCGATCACGGGAACGCGAATCACCGGCGCCGTGGCGAGATATGAAGCGGCCTGGCCGTTCGTGGTTTACGAGGAGACGGCGCCCGCTCCGCAGGTGCAGCGGCTCCTGGTTGCGCGCCTCGACAGGAGATCCCCGGCAGTCGAACGCGTGCCGGTGGATGTGCTCCCGCGCCCGATCGTGGGTGAGGACCTGAAAACGTGGTGGATCAGTGGTGCGGACCTGGTCTTCATCGGGCGACTGCCCGGAGACACGCACCAGCGCCTGTGCCGCGTCCCGCTGGACGGAGCGCTACCGATGCAACCGATCAGCGGTAGCTACACGCTGGACCGTTCAGAAACCGTACGAGCGGTCGTTCCTGACCCGGCTGCCACCCGCTTCGTTTTCGTTGCCGACCAGCTGGCCCTGGTCTCGGTCCCGGGGGATGGCAGCGTGGGGCCCGTCGTGCTGGCGACCGGGGACATCGGTCGTTGCGAGGTGACCGAGGACGGCAACTGGGTCGTTCTCCGTCCGAGGCTGACGAACTCCTATTGGATCGTTCCGATCGATGGCAGCAGTCCCGCGCGTCAGCTCACCCCGGACTACCCGGCGAACCAGGGCCACGTGCTCCTCAGGGACTACCTGGCGTACTTCCCCGACAGTGACGGCGACCGGCTGTACGAGCTGAGGCTGGTGGAGCTCGCCACCGGCGTCGACCGGCTCTACAACGAGGGGAGTTTCTACGTCAGCCTGTTCGTGGACGACGATCGCCTGATCGGGATCGCGGACAATGGACTTCACAGCGTCCCGCTCGACCTGAGCGCTGCCCCGATCCGACTGGACTCCGGAAGCAGTGTGCGTGGCCGCCTCCCCATGGCCGACGGAACCGTCCTTTTTCTGGGCGATCAGGACGTGCCCGGTCAGTTCGAACTGTACCGGGTCCCCATCGATGGCAGTCAGGCGCCGACGAGACTCGCGGCCACTCTTCCAGCCGGCACCGACGTCTCCATCTCCTCCTTCTTCTCTCTCTCGGCGAACCAGGAGAGCCTGATCGTCCTACTGGAGGTGAATGGCCAGCCGCACTCGCTTCACAGCTTGCCCGCAGCGGGTGGCGCGCTGGTGGAGCTCGGGCTTCCGCGCGCGGCAAGTGCGCAGGGCCCTCTGTTCTTTCGAGCGTATGCGGGCGATGCGGTGTTCCTCATGGACCGTGAAGTCGCAGGTCGCTTCGAGCTCTACCGGCAGCCGCTCGATGCGCACCTCGCTCCGGGGGATAGTCGGTCCAAGCGCATGACCCTCCCGTACGAGTCTGCTGGCCTCGGCCGTCCCGGGAGTCGCCATGGCCGAGGGAGGGTGTCGTCGGCCTCTGGGTTGTGCTTTGGGTTGCCCCGGCAGGGGGGCGAGAGCGTCGCGGGAGGGGCCTATCCGTGCCCTCGGTCGACGGAGGCCCCTGCCGGCTTTCGGGTCCGGTCCGACGGGGGGGGTAGGCAACTTGGCGTCGGCCACGACGCTGTTCGTCGGGACCGCGGTACTGCTGACCTCGCAGCCGAGCAGCGGTTTGAAGGCGAGCGTGACCTGGTGCTCGCCGGGTGAGCAGCGCGGCACCGACAGCCCATCGAGTTGTAGATCCACAGCCAGCGGCACACGTCGTCTCGACGGCTTCCCGCTGCACGCCAAGGTCGCGCTCGAGGCCGACGATCACGCCGGGCGCGAGCGACTGTGCCGCTATCTCGCCCGCCCGGCGATCGCGAGCGAGCGACTCTCGCTCGACCGTGGCCCTTACCAGGCCTCCCTCGACTCTCCCGGCTCATGCCGGGGCAGACGCCGCACTACCCTGCGGCCAGAAGGGCCGCACGAAGAGGTCATGCGCTTGGAACGACGATCCCCGAGTTCCGCCTGGCGCCGACGGGCGACTGAGTACCGGAGCATCCCGGTGAGGTTCCTCGTGCTGGGCGGCGCGAGGGTGTGAGCGCGACGCGGCGCCGGCCGCGCCGTTGCAGGGCAGCCGGGTGAAAATAAATTCGGACTAGCTTTCCTACGGAGGGAGAGCCGCGTGAAGAGAGTTCTGCAACCAGGGGGCGAGGCTTCCTCGCCTACCGTCATCGAGAAAGAACTATGCTGACCCTCTGCTCGCTCTCCGTCCTTGTCGCTCTCCTCGGCTCCTCCGGTAGCGCTCCGACGCCCCCGCCCGGCGTCGACTATTGCTTCGGTGGCAGGATCACGGCCGACAACTCCTATCTCGTGGGCCTGGGCAGTGCGAACGGGATCGGCACGATCCTCGCCAGCATGTGCAACACGACCTCGACCGAGATCTTCTCCTGCGATACCGGCGCGGAGGGCTTCGGCCAGTGTTACGCGAACGCCGCGCTCCCGACGTTCGTGTACATCGTGGCCTGGAGCGACGATCTCGAGACGAGCGGCGTGCTCGCCAGTCTCCTGCTCGACTTCCCCTCCTCCGGCTTCTCGAGCAACCGGCGTTCGGGCAACCCGAAGTGGCGCGTGTTCGCCACGGGCCTCGATCTCGATGACTGCACCTCGCCGAGCTTGGCCACGCTCAACGCTCAGATCGCGATCGCCAACGCCAACGGTGGCGCCCCCGGCACCACCAGCGTCGGCTGGGTCGGGCCGACCGCCGGTCCCAACGGACGCCTCGAGATCGGTGAGGCGAACGACGCCACGCCCCCCAGCGGCACCTGCCTGAACGCCTTCCCTCAGGTCTGCAGCCTCGACCCCGCCGCGCGCTGGATGTGGTACCGCCGTCCCGCCTCGGCCTGCGCCTTCAACGATGGCAACCAGCGCGAACTCCTGATCTTCCGTCTGCCCATGCGGGCCTTCAGCAAGACGCTCCCGAAGTAACTGGAGTCGAGGAGCGCGAGCGGCATCGCCCCATCGGGAGGGAGGTGCCGCTCGCACTCCGCTTGGGGCTCGATGGACCCGGATGCGGTCCCGAGATTGGTCTGGTCGAGCTCCGGCGCGGGGTGCTCGTGCCTGATGTGGGCGATCGTCGGCGCCGTCGTGGTCGAGATGGACAGCGGCGACGAGGAAAGGCGAGGCGCTGCAGCTCCTCGTAGATATGCGGCAGGAGCCCGGCGGTGGTGGCAGGAGAGGGAGGAGTGGCGGAGAGTTCGGCCGGCATCGGCGTGGGTCCGCTCAACTCGCCGGCAAAGGATGTCGAGAAGGCCCCGATGGCCCTGCTGCTGATCGACGACGTCCTGACCTCCGATGCCGTGCTCGGGGAGATCTTCGGGCGGCTCGTGGTGGCCCTGGCGATCGGGGCGCTGATCGGGCTCGAGCGCAGCTACCGCGGCCGCCCGGCCGGGTTCCGCACGCACGCGCTCGTGTGCCTGTCGACCAGCCTCTTGATGCTGCTCACGGCCTACGAGGAGCTGTGGGTGCCGAAGGGTGCCGAGGTGCGCGTCACCCTCGATCCGACGCGCATGGCCCAGGGCATCATGACCGGCATCGGCTTCCTGGGTGCGGGTGCGATCCTGCGCGACGGACTGTCGATCCGCGGGCTGACCACGGCGGCCTCGATCTGGATCACGGCCGCGATCGGGATCCTGGTCGGCATCGGGTTCTGGGCGCCCGCGGTGATGGCGGCGGTGCTCACGCTCGGCACGCTCTCCGTCTTCCGCTGGATCGAGGCGCGCATGCGCGTGCAGGTCTACGCGAGGGGATAGTCGGTCCAAGCGCATGACCCTCCCGTACGAGTCTGCTCGCCTCGGCCGTCCCGGGAGTCGCCATGGCCGAGGGAGGGTGTTCGACGGAGGCCCCTGCCGGCTTTCGGGTCCGGTCCGACGGGGGGGGTAGCTCTTAGCCGGCGAAGTCGAGCTCAGGCGGCGAGCGGGCCGGAGCGAGGACGGGGGCGGCGGAGGGGAGGCCGAGGTGGTCGAGGATCGCTCGGACGACCTTGCCGTCGGTGAGAAGCGCGATGAGCTTGCGCTCGCCGCCGCACCAGGGGCAGGTGAGCGCGTCGATCTCGAATACGCGCTTCAGGAGCTCGGCCCAGGTGGCTCTC